>Ga0187879_10002422_pt1 | contig 12643 bp, 11 predicted proteins | sample June2016WEW_19_1_FD_132423 | JGI IMG/M metagenome (GOLD analysis project Ga0187879, IMG submission 132423) | Peatland microbial communities from SPRUCE experiment site at the Marcell Experimental Forest, Minnesota, USA - June2016WEW_19_10 | ecosystem: Environmental > Terrestrial > Soil >... | reverse complement strand
ATTGTGCGCTGGGCCCTACTGCCGTCTTAACGGATTGCGGAGCGGATTGCAGTTTCCGTGATCGCTTGAAAAGATGGTGAGCGCGGAAGGAATCGAACCTTCAACCTACTGATTAAGAGTAGGTGAATCCGAAACCGTCGAGCGCCCACTTTCGCATCGAAGAATCAATGACTTGCCAATAGCCAAGCCCGCACGGAAGCGCTTTGCACTGGTATTGAAAAGACGCAAGTTAGCGCATATGGGATCGAACGGTACGGCACACTTATGGCACACCACCTTGGGGGTGAACCCCTCTGTTGAGACAAATTGCTATTGGCACATCCGGATGTCCCATCGAATGCTCCTCAACCGCCGATGGGAATACATACATTGGGGAAAGGGTCTCCTCTGATCGGACCCCAGTCTGGTGGTGGGCACCGGACCGAGTACGGATTGTTGCAGGCCCGTTGCCTGCAGAAAAATACCTCCGTGCCAGGCTGCTGCCATCGCGTCGCCTCTCTAGTCGTCACGGGTCCCCTTCTGGGTTGGCTGCGAAAGGTAGGCTTCAGCGGCTTTTGTGGGTCGTGGCTGAATTTGGCTTGCGCAGGAAATGAGGTGGCGAGAGAATTGTGTCATGCAGATAGAAACGCAGCGCAAAATACTGGACGTATTGGAATCACGGCCAAAAGGCACGCCTATCACAATAGACACCTTCGTTGACAAACATGGCTTAGACCGGGAGGAGGTGAGAATAGCCTTGGAGGAATTAGAAGAGCAGGGGAAGATCCAGGGCCATCCCCTGTTTGATGTGGTCTGAGAAATTAGAAAACTAACCCGATTTTTCAAATTCAGCCACCATCCTTATTGTGCTAAAGTTTGACCATGGAAGTCAGGGTCAACATCCCGGATGAGCTCGCGGCCCAGGCTCGGGCACGCGGCCTGCAACCCGAAGCCTACGTCGAAGAAATCTTGGCCCAGCAAGTGGGAGCTCAAGCCGTAGGTGCTCGGCAGTTGCGTACGCCGGAGGAGATCCGCGCCTGGCTCGATTCGTTGGCGCAGTTCTCGGACAAAATCCCCCCGCTACCAGAGACCATTTCACGGGAATGGATTTACCAGGATCACGACTAAATGGCTATCCCCTCGTGTTTGGTTGACACGAACATCCTGCTACGCGTTGCCAGACGTTCCGATCCCCAGCACAAACTCATTGATACGGCTCTTGCTCGACTTGGCGGACAAGGCACCACTTTTTATTACACGCATCAGAATATCGCGGAGTTTTGGAACGTTATGACCCGGCCCGTTGTACGCAATGGTTTTGGTTTAACCGTCACGGAAGCCGAACGCGAGGTCCGCGTGATCGAAGCCGGCATGACGTTCTTGCCGGACAGTGAAGCCGTCTACCGGGAGTGGCGGCGCATCGTCGTGCAGTATGGCATCTCAGGGGTTCAGGTACACGACGCACGGCTAGTGGCGAGCATGTACGTCCACGGGGTGAACCATATACTCACATTGAACGTAACAGACTTCAGCCGCTTCAGCGGTCTGGTAGCTCTTCACCCGACTAGTCTTTAGAAGACTTCCTCCGTCTGGAAAATGTCTGGTCGACAACAGTATCCTCAAATCGCATTACGGTGCCCGCGGTGGCGAGATCTGGAACGAGCGGCGCGGAGCACATCGATCTCTGAGTTTCAGAGGACGAGCCGATCAAAGACTACACGGGAGCGCGGGGGAGGAAGTGAACGGTTCGCCCGCGCAGTTGAAGAACTGGATGCCCTTCCTGACTTGCCCGCGATGGTCATGCACATGACCGAAGCAATGAATCGTCGGCTGGATCCTCAGCAGGGCCTGAGTCAAACTCTCGCTTCCAGTTCCCCCATCGAGTATGCCGGCTGGCGGACCGTGCGTGATGAGCACATCGGTGTCGGAGGGAATGAGATCCCATTTTTCGCGCAGCTCATCTTCCGGGAGATTGAAAACGCCGGCGTAAGGCGGAATCCACGGCGTCCCCCAAAATCGAACTCCTTCGATCGTCAGGCCGGAATCGCGTAGGTAGTGAATACGGCCGAAGAGCAACTTGCGAGTCTGATCCTCCAGCTTTTTGTCGCACAGGTTCCCGAGGGCAATGTCATGGTTCCCTCCGATCAGAATCACGTAACGGAACAGCAGACTCTTCAGCCATTCGACCTCGGCGCGCAGCTCGGCAAACGATCCGAAGTGCGTCAGATCGCCACAGTGCACGAGCACGTCCCCGGCCGGCAATGCCGGATGCTTCCCGTGCGTGTCCGAAACCATGACGATCTTCATCGAGAAATCGCTCTGCCTCCTAAGGAGCGAACGACCGCATCCAGCGCAGAACGTTACACACGGCTCTACAGTCCGCCTCAAGATACGGAGTCAGTAGCTTAATCTCTTCGGACTGGTTGATGTCGCCACCGTGGTAACCCTTCCAGCCCATCACCATCGCTTTGGTTCCTTCGTCAAGGCTACCCGGCCAGTGAGGATCTAGTTCAGGCACGAGCTTTCCAAGATTCTTTGCAGTCCCTTTCAAGTCAAACGACAATTCTCCGGGAACGCAACACGGAGTCTCGATGAAGTTCTTCTGAAGATCAACGAGCGGAAGGCGTCTAAGCGGATGGTTGGGATCGGGAAAGTGACGATCGGCAGCGCGCCTTGATTGCCAACTCTCTGGAGGCGTCCAATGGTATAGAGCAGTCGTCTTGTCATCAGTAAATGCGCCTCCCGTCTTCTGGGCAAGAAAATCAAGGAATTCGTCGAAAATCTCGCGCTCCGCCGTCAGCGTCTCCTCCTTGGCCACAAAGGTTCTGAATTGCCAGCCATTTTCATCCCATCCTAGACCGATCATGAACACCATCTCGCAGCCACTCAGGTCCGGCCACTGGCTATTGAAATCGACGTTGATGTTCGTGAAATACTCGAAGTCGATGAAAAACTCGAATTGCCTTCGTTGAGGGATTGCAGCTTGGAGCGGTGGAATTGCTTTGTTGGTTCGATTCGCTTGAAGAACTGCCCTGATCTGTTTAGCTTTTACTCCGGTTCCACCGTAACCCTTGCATTTTTCGATTGGAATACAAGCGGGATCACTTGCGAGAAGTGAATCGAGGCTTGGGAAGCCAGCACTGCGGAGATGCTGGCATAGTGGTGTTCCTATCTGGGTGACAAGTCTGGGGTCTTTTCCGTCAAAATACTCGGTCGCGAATCGCTTTTTTGCTGTATTCCAACGCTCGTCCGACTCCATGCTGTATCTGACCACGTCGTCGCGCCAGGGCAGGTATCCAGCTCCATTGAGCTTTATGTCGGCAAACCAATCTCGTAGTTTTGCCAGATCGGCGTCAAGGGGTTGGTCAAGCTTCGAACCGATTGGAATTTCGATAGGCTCGGACACTTTGTCTCGCGTGACGATATAGGCGGCAGAGGGCATCATCCCTTGCGCTTGACCGAGCATGTACGAATAGAGGCGCACTTGGGCGGCGTACACCTGCTGATCCTTCTTGTTTTTCGGGTCCTCTAGCTTAGTCTTGAACTTTAGGTCGAGAACGATATAGTGGCCGTTTCTTCCTGCGTCGCCCAAGGTCGTGGCTGGTCTGGCCGCCTCGGCGTCCGTAATCAAGTCCGGAAAGTGTTCTCTGAGCCAGACAGAATGCACAAGGAGATCTGGGGTTCCATAGATCCGCTCTGGTGACCACCAAAGTGCCGCTTGCCCTATAACAGGAACTCCTTGGCTCATTAGGGCGAAGGTTTCCTCGAACTTTTCTGCCGAGCGAACCTCGTACGCTTCGTTGCAGACACGGACCACTGACGGACAATTGTGTTCACACCAAGCTTTTTCGAACTCACGACTCTTCATGAAGATATAATCAGCGAGATCGTATTCGGACCTATCGGGTTCGAAACCATGAAGATGACCGAAGTTTTCGAGCCAAATGATGGCAGGGTCTTCTTCGAGCAATTGCTTAACGCGACTGGCTGGCAGCCAATCAGATTGGACGTCGTCGTAAACGATTGCTATCCGCAGTGGCGCAATGGGGCCCGGAGAAACCTTAATCGGAAGTTGAGGCACGGGGACTCCTGTGTGAACGAATTGCTTCGCGGCAGAAATTTCTAGAGGGAAGGCAACTACAAGTAGATACCTAAGAAATGGGCATCACCAGTGACGGAAGTCACTGTTGTTCGTGAATAGTGGATCGGCAGCCGAATCCAGTGAAAGACCTTACAATTCCGCCTTGTTACTTTAGGCCATTAACCCATACCCATTTTCTGTAAGCGGGAATGATGAAGGAGTCTCTCGCCTGACTTCAGTGGAGTAGCCCTGGTAAATAGATAGCGCGGGTCTCTGGGTAATTTGAAATTGCCGGGGGGGTAACTAACTTCTTATCTACCATCTCAACATTTCCAAGATCAACTTCATCTCTTTCTTCGAGTTGAGACCACCACTTCAGAAGAGCAAGTTTTAATTCCTCCTGTGTTATGTAGTCCTTGTCCAACATGCTCCAAAACATATCATCATTCTCATCTCTTAAAAGGAGTGCATAGTCCGAGCCTGATACCCAAAAGAGAGTAAACCCACCGCCGCAAGCGTCTGAGTCTGAACAGATGCCGCATTGGTAACTGATGGTGGGGTTTTGCGCTCTCAGAAATTCTTCTCTGGCGGTTCTCAGCCATTCATCGGACTCCAGGTCCGACCCATGGTCGTGGACGGGGCTCACGAGCTTGGAATAGGGCACCCCCTTGGCCGTGTACCACATCTTGCCATCGTTCGAATAAAAGTGCGTGCCACACGGGCAGTTAGAGTGCACGTCGTTATGGCGCTGGTTATCGCAGACCTCGTATTCGTGAGTTCCGATATTAGGGTTCCCAGTGAGGCAGTCTTCAGATTTGATGGTCGTGCCGTCAGGCAGTTCTACTCGCCAAGGCTTAGATTTCCTCCATTCCTTTAGCAGTCGCTCTTGCTCAGGGGTGATCTCAAATTCTTGCCACTGCGGTTCTGATGTTGACTTGATCCCAGCCCCTGCCCATAATTCATCGTCATATCGCTGTTTTTTAGCCGGATCGGACAACACCGCATAAGCACCATCGGTTAGCGGTGTCTTGTTGGTGAGTAGACGGTAAGAATCTTTGATATGGTCCACGCCCGTGCCGCTTGGAATACCGAGAATGTCGTACAACGTTTGACTTCGTGCTCTCATAATTAGGTTACCTGAATCATGGTTCCGGCCCAGCCCAAAGTCAATCACCCCCACTACGCCCCGCTACGCCTAATCGCTGAGGTGGCTCCTACGCCGCCGTCTGAGAAGCTCTGCATCGTACTCTTGCCTTTTAATGGGATCGCTCAACACTGCGTAAGCAGCGTCAAACCACTTAATCTGGGTCTCAGAATAACCGCAATCAAGAAATATGTCGTCCCGGCTCTGCAGCCGTTTTGGGTCCCACGCGTTGACAAGTTCCCGGTAGGCACTCACGATCTGATTCTCGTCGGCACCCTCTGGGACGCCAAGAACCTCGTACCAAGTGTACGAACTGCGCTTTGGACAGGGGTTTCGTTCCTGTGCTGGATCAGATTCTCCGCAATAAGAGCAACCGACTGCGAAACCATCTGCAGCGTCATCGGAATCCGGGCTCACCCACAAGTGTGGAACAATACGAGGCAATCTCACGATTTGGTCGTGATCCCGCCACTTCTTTTCCTCGACGAAGTTCTGAGCTTCCGTTTTCGAAAAAGGTCCGCGCAACTGCCCGCGCAACTGCTCGGGTGTCTTTAAGAGCACTGTTCCGTCGGGGAGAGATTCCGGGTCCCATCCAACTTCGCCGTCCTCCAGAACGTGCCAACCTGTACCATCATGGACAACGTAGTATTCCCCTGCTGCTTGGCCTTCCTGAATTGAGCGTTGCAGAACCTCCGGACGGACATTCTCCACAGGGATTAAGGCGAAATCCAAATGGGGAACGTCCGGGCACAGGTCATGCGTGCATTGATGATCCAAGCAGAAGAGGAGCCGTGACTGATCTCCAGGACAGCACTTACCCGTCGCGTTCCAGTCAGGGAGTTGCGGCTTGGAAAGATGGTCTTCCTGATTGTGCGCGATTTCAGCGAGCGCTGTTTCTCTTCTCGAACGACAGTCCTCATCCAAGGGATTCAATCTCATCTCGGAATCAAACGCCTGAACCGCGTCTCTGTATCTTCCGAGGTCAAAAAGACAGCGGCCGACATTCTTCCATGCGCCCTGGAAATCGGGTTCGATCCCGAGCACTCGACGCCAGCTCCCTAGCTGTTCTTCTGTGCGGTTGAGCCTGCGCAGTAGATGCGCCTTGAGTACCCAACAATACTGGTTTCTCGCATCAATCTGCAGAGCCCGCTCCAAACAGGCGAGCCCTTCCTCATTTCTGCCCTGCTCCGCGAGACCTACTCCCATTATTTGCCAAAGAATCTCGTCCTTGGGGTCAATCTCTAACCCAGCGGAGCATACAGCAACCGCCTCTGCGAATCTGCGCTGCTTATGAAATTCCCATGCCTGGTCTTGTGTAGCCTTCAGAGAGCTGGCCCGAAGGAGATCCGCTATATCTCTCAGCCCGCGGGTGACCAATGACGCTCTGGTGCTCAGTTCATGCGACGACTTAACAACAAGCGATGTGATCTCGTCTCTTTCGTCATCGCTCGGAGTCTTAGGGTTCATAAATGCTGAAGATGTTGCCGTCTGGCTCGAACGTTTTGTTTGAGATTTTCGACGAGGTCGCCCAGGACATCGTTCTCCCGTCGCCGCCCCTCATCGACAGTAGTCTTCAATTTGCAGATTTCCGAGGCGTTGAGGCTGCTGATCTCAGTCTCGGCTTTTCTGATATTCATATTGGCAAGACTGATCCGTCGAATGGTTCTGACAAGTTCAGCTCCGACATCGCTGCCCAGCACGGTGTCTGGGTTGCTTTGATATTCCTCGAGAATCGCTTCAAGCCTGCCTTCGTCACCTTTGGCATAGGCTAGATTTGCTTCGGTCATGAGACATTCGCGGATCGCGCGGTCGCGATCATCTTGAGCTAAGTCTGGGTGGAGTTGCTTTGCGGCTGCGCGATACAAGTCCTTTAGCTTTTGGGAACGTTCAACGGGATCTGGCAGCGTTCGCGAAGAATCGTCCGCAACTCGACGCGATTCCTCCGCTCGCTTTCGGGCTTCGCTGGCCTTTTGTGCGGTGTTAGAGTCGAGGGGCCGAAGTCGAGCAAGCCGCTCTGCAATTAGGGCTTCAACTTCATCCAGCTCAGCATAAAGCAGATCGACTTTAGAGTGATAGAGTTTTTCAAATTCGGCCAATTCTAAACGCAAAGTGAGAAGCTGAAGTTCAAGATCTGCCAGGCGAACTTGCAGTTCTGCCAGTTCTTCGCGCTTCCTTGAAAGCTCGGCATCTTCCGGGCGGCGAGAATTAAGAGTCGAAGCCATTCTTGTGCTGGAACGTAATCATTCTTTGTTGCGGGGTACAGGGGATTGTACCCCGGAGGCACGGCCCGCAACCTCCATCCCTCCTCAATACGCTTCCCACTGATTTCCGCAGCGGGCACACATCCAACGTTTGTCCAACTGGACTGAGCGGTACCTATTGCTCAGGCCATTGGTTATCCTGCGGCCATTGTCCACCCTCTCGTTGAAATATTTGTGCCAAGTTCTCAGCTAAAGTTTTGCTCATGGGCTAAAGCCATTTATCTATGCCCAGTAGCCGTAAGATCAGCGATCCAAGCTTTCGTCGGCGCCCACTGCGAGTTAGCGGGATGCCGATCTGCCGCGAGACGCGCGCTTTGAACGCCGATACGCCGAAGAATCGCCACCACGAAAATCCGCCTCGGTTCACTTCCCGTCTCCTGGCAGCTCTTTTGGAGCGATGGCGAATGCATTATGCACGAAGCCGGGATTATGACTAACGTGAGACACAGCCATCCCTACCGCCTAAACGTACTTGGCCGCATGCTAGACCTCTGGCCCGCGCCATCGAAACCCACATGCCAGTTTCTGGCGATTCCGCACGGGCGGCAAGTTACGTTCGTGACTCGGAAGCGAGCAACGAGGGAGGTTGAGATCCCCTCCGGCGGCATCAATGATTGCAGATTGAATCCTCTGCGCTATGTTTCGGCCTCGGATAGCGGCGCACAACGGGCATCGTTCGACGGTAGATGCGATTGCGGGTCGGCACTAGCATCTGTTACGGCTAGAGCTAGAAATCTGACATCCCCCGGATAGCTGAATAATAAGCCGAGGCGCAAAGGCCAGTGTCAAGGCTCTTCGACCGCGAAGGCGGCGCGCGAAGCGCGGCCTTGACACTGGCCGGGCCTCGGCTATGCTCTGGCTATCCGGGGCATGTCATTCGGGAATGCTGCATCACAGACCTAAACCGAAACCCTGACTGATCTGATTCGTGTGTATGGTTTGTGGTTCTATCTTCTGCGCTACTGGCTCTTGCTGAATCGCAGGAGAATTGGACACATCGCGGCTGAGTTCTTGCCCGAGAGCGTGTGCGTTGTTCGTATAAATCTGCGCGTCATAGCGTCCACGTGAGACGGAAACGTACGCCATGCGGCTGTTGAGCAGATCCTTAGCGCCCAACTCGGTGTCCACGTGAATTAGGACTCGGTCGGCAGTCTGTCCCTGGCTGGAGTGGCTGGTCATTGCATAGCCATGATCGAGATGCGGATGCTTGCGCGGATCGAGTTCGACCGCGCGACCACCGTCCATCTTCAAGCGCAGCCGCTCGTCTCCGTCGATGCTCTCGATGATCCCCAACTCGCGGTTCGCAACTCTGAGGTCGTTGGCCGGCGCGGTGAACTGGATGCGGTCGCCCACTGAAAAACTCCGCATATCCACGCGGAAGACCGAGACGCCCTGCTGTCGGCGCGGATCGTAAGTGCGCTGCGTGCCATCCTGTAGTTCAACTGTCAACCGGTTTTTCGAAGGGTCGACACTCTTCACCTGCGCATACGCGTCTTTTCGGATGCCGGTTTCCTTCGATGCGCGCGAATAGCGCAGCACATCGCCCACCTCATAGCGCTCGGCCCATGTGCGGTCCGCGCCCGTGAGATCCTGACGCGGCACCAGCGTCCTGATGTGTCGCTCGTCACTGCTGACGAGGCCACTCCGCTGTAGTTCCGCATGGATGCGCTCGTTGATCCCGATGCGAGAGCGATTATCGGGAGAAATCACCAGCGTGTTCTCCGGCGATCTTGCGTACTCCTTCGCAATCGCGGCGATTCGCTCGTCGCGGCCCTGAATTTCATGGACTCGACCCTGGTGGTCAAGGTTCCGTATTGCTTCGCGGACTTCGCCCCGCGCAAGCTGCTCGACTACCTGTTTCAGTTCTGGGTCTTTCTGGCGCACGATCTCTTCAAGCCTTACCGTCTTCATTCCCGCGTCCTGGAGCTGCGCAAAGGGCCTCCCGGCCTCGACTGCCTCATGTTGCCGCCGGTCGCCGACGAGCAACACACGATCATTCCGATGGAGCCGATTCACAAACTCATGCATCTGCTTGGTCGATGCCAGCGAGGATTCGTCGAGCACATAAAGCCGTTTCTCGCCCGTATCTGGCTGCTCTCCGCGTGCCAGATGCTTTTGCAGCGTGGATGTGTCCATGCCTGCTTCGCCGAGCTTTTGCGCCGCGCGGGACGTTGGCGCGAAGCCTTCAACTCGGTATCCCTCGGCCTCCGCGCCTTCGCGGATAACGGACAGAGTCGTCGTCTTGCCCACGCCTGCAATGCCGTCTAAGCCCACAACCTTCTCCCGCGAAAGAAAGATTTCGTCTACCCCCTGGCGCTGCGAAGCATTCAGTTCCGGGTGGCGATCTTCCGTGGCGATTCGCACCTGCGGCGAGACCAGCATCGGATCGCTGTAGTCGCGCCGATTGCCTTCCTGCATCCGGTCAACGATCTCACGCTCCATGCCTACCATTACGGCGGTCGTGTACTGCTTGCCAGCGCCAACGCGCGAGACTTCCCGGAACTCCCCGGCCTCAATCCGGCGCTCGAACTCCTGCCGGACCTGGGCATAGTTGGTTTCTCCCATGCCGCGCACCAGCGCTGTTTCAATGATCGCCCGGCGGTCCTGCACTGCCGATCTCTCGAAGACATGATCGCGCGCCCATGTCACGGCCTGCTTCGCCTGAACCTCTGGCTCCGGCATCTGGTATTGCCCATGTTGACGCGCGTGTGCGACGACGCGGTCCGCCTGATGCCCGTACTGTGCGGCCAACTCGCGGTGCCGCTGTAAGACTTCTCCAGGCGACAGCAGTTCCTTGCGGTCGCGAGTATGGTGGGCCGCGATCTGTGCCGCCGCGGCTCCGTCGATTCCTTGTTCTCGGAGATGGTCTTTGATCTGTTCACGCCTTGGACTGGAAGCCTCCAGATACTCCTTCGTGTAGCCTTTTACTTCCGGCTGTCCATGCTTGCCGCGCTCCAGTTCGTAGCCCAGCTTTTCCAGACGCAGAGCCAACTCGGATCGGTAGACTGCGGTGATGTAGCGCTGTGACACGAACATCTCGTGCGGCTGCAAAGCTCGCATCTGTTTCCCGTTTTCGAGATCGTTCTCGCGCTCGGTCATGTTAAAGATCACGGCATGGGTATGAAGCTGGGGCGCAGCATAGCCATCGACGGGCCGCGCGGTGTCGTGCTCAAAAGTCGCGGCGATAAATTTTCCGCTCGTCTCCGGGGCATGGACATTGCCGATCCGCGCCTGCGTGTATCGTTCAAGCTCCTGAAGTGCCGCGCGCACGCTCTCCCGATGGGCTTCCCGCACCCGATCATCGCCGCCCACGAGAGCGGTAAGCGATACTGACTTCGGCGCAGAGAATGTGGCATCCCACCCGGCGCGATGCTCGACGCTGGTCACCTCTCTACCAAATTTGCCTTCATAGGTTCTCGAAACCTGATGCCGGACGAGCTGCTCTTCGGTGTGCGGATGTTGGCCTTCACTCAATCGAGCAAAGTGCTCGGAACCAACGCCACCTTGCAGCCCCCATTGCTCGGCGAGCCTGCCCTGCCATTCCGAATGTCCTTGTTGATCGCGGCTCCAATAGTTCTGTTCCTGCGAGGCAAACTCCCGCACATGGTAGGTCTGCGCTTGGCTGGCTGACAGTGGTTTCGAGATCGTGAGCATTCGGAGCGTTCCTCAAGCGTGCAGTGGCGTTCTTGGCAATTTGTCTCTCATTCGATTCCCTTCGTTTTCTCCCAGGCGAACGCCTCTTTGGGTTTGGTCTCGGGCGATCCGATGGTCGAACCAAAGAGCGCGAGCATCGGCTGGGTAGGCTTCTTCAGTGGATCGGCGGGAGCATTCGCGGGCACTGATGCCGTTGGTTTCGGCTCGATCTCTGGCATCTGCTGGTGCGAAAATCTCGGCAGTCTGAATCGGATTCTGCCCATCTTTATCCTCCATCTCTGGATCAAACTTGGTCGAGGTCGGCCCCATTCGATCGTCTCCACATCCCGCCGCTTACTTGAAGACCGGCTCTGCAACACGCTCCGCACTGCCAGTAGCAAAAAGAACATCGCGGCTAACCAAAGCAACGGCGTCAACAGCGAAAAGGTTCTGTGAAAAGGCATAGCACTCATGGCATACGAGCTCTTTCCTTGCCCTCGCGGGCAAAGAATTCTTCGAGAAGTTTGCGAGCCTGATGGAGCTTTCGCGCGTCGGCTTGGTCGCGGATTTTGAGGACGGAATCGGGCAACAATTGTCTATTTTCCGCTGCGGCCTCGGCGGCTGCATGGAAGAGATTCAGCAGCGCATAACGCACCGCCCAGAGTTCTGCCAATACCAGTTCGCTGGGATCGGCGGGCCGCTGTCGCGCAGCGCACAGAGCGGTCCCGCGCAGCCACTCGGAGAGAGCCTGCCCCGCGCTTTCGGCGGCAGCTTCTATCTCTCCTAGTTCTTGGGGAGTCAGTCTCGTGGCCGCGGTCTTGGTGCGGAAGCCGGGCTTCGCCTCTTCTCCGAACGGCAAACTGGACTGGGGATTAGCTTGAACGCGGGGACTACTCATTGGACGAACCGCCTTGTTGCACTACTGCGCTTAATTTCGCTGCGACTAAACTGTGCAATTGTTAGTTCACAGCAAGCTCTTGCGCTTCAACGCGTTTACCTGATCGACGATTGGCGGCGCTTTGTCGCAAACAAATGTGATCGTTCGCTACCGCGCTCATTCAGCCAATCGCCGATTTTGTTGATGCAGCGAAAGTTAACCGGCGTAAACATCGAAGCGCCAACGCGCGCTCCGCAGTTCCCAACTTGGGGGTGACGTGTCCCCACTTCTTCCGGTGCGAAGCACCGCGCTTTTACAACTCGCCATACTCAAGCGTCAGAGCGTCCCACAGGCGGCGCACTTCCGGCGCCTGCCACGCGCGCCGAAACAGCTTCTTGATGGACTGCCAGTCTTCGCCTGGAAAGTTAAACGTAATTCCGTTGTCACGAGCCCGAAAATTCACGCCGATTTCGTCCTTCTCGTCAGCCACCGTGTACGCGAGAAAATAGCGGCCATTCCAGGAGATCAGCACCCGCTTTACATCCAGCCGTTCTAGGATCGTCCTGAATTCCGAAATCTTTGGGTATCCCTCCACGGGATAGAGCGGCGCAAGTCTTCCGGGGAAGGACAACCAAACGGAAAAGCCTTCGCTCGGCGAGCGCACGAAT
>Ga0187879_10002414_pt1 | contig 12675 bp, 12 predicted proteins | sample June2016WEW_19_1_FD_132423 | JGI IMG/M metagenome (GOLD analysis project Ga0187879, IMG submission 132423) | Peatland microbial communities from SPRUCE experiment site at the Marcell Experimental Forest, Minnesota, USA - June2016WEW_19_10 | ecosystem: Environmental > Terrestrial > Soil >... | reverse complement strand
GGATCGCTGAGCTGGCCTGCCAAGGTCGCCGCCTCGATCGTCGGACTCAGCGGCAACAAGCAGAAGGGTCTGGATTATCTACGGCAGGCTACCGCCAGCAATCACGTGGAAGTCGCCACCGATGCCAGGATCGTGCTGGCGCTGTTCTTGCGCCGCGAGCAGAAGTATGCGGAAGCTCTACAGGTCGTCAATAGCATGCAAGCCGACTACCCCCGCAACTTCCTGATGGCTACCGAATACGCTCACTTGCTGAACGCCGCTGGTCACGGGCAGGACGCGATAGCAGCTTATCGCAAGGTCCTGGCCGGTTGCCGTAGCAATGCCTATAACCAATGCCGCATCGAGATCCCAGCTTATGGACTGGGCGAGGCCATGCGGGGCCAGAAGGATTATGCCGGCGCTGCCGAAGCCTATGACCTTGCCGCCAGCGGTGGCAAAGATCCCAGTTTGCAGCAGCGGGCTACGCTGGCCGCAGGCGAGATGTACGACGTGCTGCAGAAGCGCGACACTGCTCTGGAGAAGTACAGAGCGGTCATCGCCGAAAACTCCACCTCCAACTCAGCCGACTTGGCCCGCCACTACCTCAAGCAGGCGTACAAGAATCCCTAGGGCTCTCGGCTCCAGGGATCTCACGAATTGTCAGCCCGAGCGGACGGATCCGCGGTTCGCCTTTCGCATCACGCCTTTGACGTCCGCGGTGTCTCCTGACATCCCCGAACTTCTCAGCACCCTCTCAGGCGTTCACCGAAACCGCGTTTGGCTGCACCTCAGTGGTTCCGCCGGTACTCTGGCCTGCCTGCTGGAAGTTCTGCTGTAGCGTGCTGAAAACCTGCTGCGCGGTGGAGAGATCGCCGGATTGCAGCGCCTGGCCCAACTGGCTAAACAAGCTGTTGATGGCGCTTTCTCCGCTGCCCCCGCCGCCATGATGATGATGACGGTGACCACCAGACTGCACCGCGTTGCTCTGCATTTCCTGCTGGATGGCGGCGAAGTCGTGCTGCGCCGCCGACAGATTGCCCGACTGCAGGTCCTTCGAAAGCTGGGCAAAGGCCTGCGCCATTGGATTGTTGCTCGCCGCCGTGCTCGAAGACGAATTGGTTGTCGACTGGGGCCCCATCTGCGTCAATGTGGCAAAGTCGGATTGCGCGGCCGACAGATTGCCCGACTGCAGATCCTGCCCGAGCTGCGCGAACTCCTGTTTCATCTCGCTCTCGACGCTTCGGCGGCTGTCATTAATATTAAATAGATTGCTACTGGAGATACCTGCTACAGACATTGCTGGCTCCTCTCGACTTGACCGAACGGCTTGTCTTAAAGTCTTACCGGCAAGGCTCCGCGGAACTTCAGTTAGCGGTTGCCTCACAATGCACTAATGCAAGCCTCTTGCCAAAGCAGGCGACCGTGCATCTTTGCTAAGTTCCCACATCTGCCAGCACTTAGCTCAGCAGACTTCGACAACGCTCCGGCGGACTTAGCACTACCGGCAATGTCTGCCCAATCCAGATAGGCAAAACCTGCCTGGTGGCTTGGCGATTAGAGGTATCGGTTCCAACCGAGGAGGGAAATCAATAGTGGCAGGAGTGTAGAAGGTTCGTCGATTTACGTTCCATCACTGACAACTGACAACTGACTACCACTGACAACTGACAACCGACAACTGTCTTACGGCCAGATCTCCAGCGCGGTTTTGCTCAAGATCTGCTCTTTCGCAGCTTCGCTGATAGGCAGCGACCGGAACTCGGCCAGGTTGTTGGCAATCTCCGGCACTCCCGGTCCCGGCCAATCCGTTCCGAACAGGGTCTTGTGTGCGATCTCTTCCAGGCGGGGAAAGTATTTCAGCAGCGTCTTCGGTGGAATTCCGCTGATGTCGAGATAAACGTTGCGATGCCGGCGCACCAGGAAGAACGCAGTATCCATCCACAGCGGACGGCCGCCATGCGCCAGCAGAATCTTAAGCCGCGGAAAGTCGACCGCGACGTCGTCAACATACATTGGATCGCCATATTTGTTTCGCGCACCGGGAAAGATCGACGTACCCGTATGAAACATGACCGGAATCCCATTGGCTTCGGCGGCGCGATAGATAATCTCCAGCTCTTTCACGCCGTGTACGTAGTCGTTGGGATAAAGCAACTGATGCGGCGGATGGATCTTCATCAGCTTGATCCCCAGCCGCACGATCTGCTCCATGTCGGCCAGCACATTTGTCGCGTGTCGCGGATGAACGCTGCCGCAGGGAATCAGCCGCTTGGGATCTTCTTTCACGTAGTTGGCGATGAATTCGTTGACTGCAGGTGTGAAGCCGATCACCTCCGGCGCCACGTAGTTGATGAGTACCGCGCGATCGATGCCGATCTCATCCAGATGCTTGAGAAACGCCTTCGGCGAGCGACAATACTCCGCAACCCGGTCGAAGTCCTTGCGCGATTTCTTCATCAGTGCCAGCGCTTCCGGCTTGAACAGTTCGATCGGCTGGATGTGAATGTGGCAGTCGGTGATCATGAGTAGTTGTCGGTGGTCAGTGGTCAGTTGTCAGTGAGCGAGCGGACGGAGCAGGGCCTTGCGGGTTATCTGACAACTGACAACCGGCAACTGACAACTGCTTCAGTTCACGCACGCCATCACCGCCCGCTTCGTAAACACTCGCGCCATCTCCCGCCTGTACTCCGGCGTCAGCGCGGACGTGGTCAACGGCTTCGCGGTTCTCGCCGCCAATTCGCCAATACGTTCAGCGATCTCCTCGTTGGGAGCCACCCCGATGAGATGTGCATCCGCATCCTTCACCAGGAACGGCGCGGGATTCAACGCCGTGATAGCGACTCGCGCGTCTTCCACGCGCCCGGACTTCATCTTCAACGCGACCGCAACTCCAGCCAGCGGATAATCAATGCTGCCGCGCACCCTCAACTTCTGATAACTGCCACGCCATCCCGCTGTCGCCTCCGGCAGATGCACTCGCGTGACAATCTCGTTCGCCGCAAGGTGCAACCGCACAATGCCATCGTTTACATAGAACTCTGACAATGTGGTACGTCGCAGACCCTGCGGTCCGGCAATCTCGACTTCTGCTCCCAGGCACAGCAGCGCCGGGGGAGTATCGCCGGAGAACGTGGCCCAGCAGAAATTTCCGCCGGGCGCCACATGGCACAAATCGCCGTCTTTCTTAAGGCAAAATCCGCAACTCTTGCGCCACAGCAGCGACTGGTTGTACCACAGGCAGCGCGTGTCCAGACAGATATTGCCCCCCAGCGTTCCCATGTTGCGCAATACGGGCGAAGCCACGGTCTTCACAGCTTCGTAAAACACCGGGTAATCCTTGCGAATGATCGCGGAGTGTTCAATAGCGCTGAGCGTAGTCAACGCGCCAATCTCCACACCCCTGCCCGGTGCATTGCGAATTCCACGCAATTCGCCCACACCGTGCAAATCTAGCAGGTACGATGGCGTAAACAGCTTCTGCTTCATCGACGGCAGCAGGTCCGTCCCCCCGGCAACAATCTTCACCTCGCCATCGTGTTTCGCCATCAGACCTACGGCTTCATCGAGTGTCTTAGGACGTAGCAGTTGGAAGCTGGGCAGACTCACGGCTTACCTCCCGCGACCGATCCTCCTTGAGAACCCTGTCGCGATGGATCGAGCGCATGCCGCGTCGGTCCTTTGCCGCGGAACCACAACGAGCCTCCGTGCTCGCGAAACTTCACGGGAGCGGTGGGATCGACCGACTCGGTCATCTCGATCCGCTTCAAGCCTTTTTTCGCGCGCAAGGCCCACAATATGCGCTCCGGCGTAAATGGACTCTCACGCAGTCGGACTCCCACAGCGTGGTAGATCGCATTCGAGATCGCTGGAATCGTCGCCGCCAGCGACCCTTCACCCGCTTCCTTCGCGCCGAACGGCCCTTCGGGATCGATGCTTTCCACGATGATGCATTCGATGTCCGGAGATTCAGCCGAAGACGGGCTGCGATACTCCAGCAATCCGGGATTCATCAGCAGACCGTCCTTCCATATCATTTCTTCTTCCAGCGCCTGTCCCAGCCCCATCCAGACAGAGCCAATCACCTGGCCTTCGACCGCGACCGGATTCAGCGCTCGTCCGCAATCATGCGCGGCCCAAATCTTATGCACCGTCACTTCACCAGTCTCCTCGTCCACCGTGACCTCGGCCACTTGCGCCGAATAGGAGTACGCCGGCGAGGGCCCAACTCCACCGCCCTTGTGTTTGCCGCCGCGCGCTTCGGTCGGAGGAGCATACGATCCTGTACCGGTCAGAGCCCCGTGAAAGTCGATAGCCGAGACCACTGCCTCCTCGAAGCTCATGTGCTCCTTGGGTCCTTCTTCTTTCCGCGTCTGTAATACCGAGCCACGAAGAATTTGCCCGTCTACATGGCCTCGGGCCGCTTCTTTGTCTTCCAGTATCTCTGCCGCTTCTGAATCGTTATCGTCCGAAACAGCGCCGCGCTTGTACACCCGATCGTTGCGCAGGACCACATCTTCCGGCGCGCAGTTCATGCGCTTCGCGGCTGCACTCACAATGTTCTTCTTCACCGCTTCCGCCGCGCGCAGCGAGGCGTTGCCCGCCATGAACGTCACGCGGCTCGAATACGATCCGAGATCGATAGGCGTAAGGTCGGTATCGGCTGCAATGACTCTGACTCGCGCCAGATCGCAACCCAGCACCTCCGCCACAACCTGCGCCGTCATCGTGTCTGAGCCTTGCCCAATCTCCGACGCGCCGGTGTACACCACCACGCCACCATCGCGGTCGATCTTGATGTTGACCGTCGAGTGCGGCATGTCAGATCGGATGATGCTGTTCGCCGCGCCGCTCACATAGTGGCTGCACGCCATACCCAGCCCGCGCCCCTTGGGCATCTTGCCTTTACGTTCTTCCCAACCTGATCGCGTAATCACCTGATCGATGCATTCCGGCAGCCCGTAGCTGAGCACACGCAGACCGTTCACCGTGACCGTCGGTGGCTTCAGCAGGTTCACGCGCCGCACCTCAGCGGGATCGAGCTTCAGCGTCGCGGCAATCTCATCCATCTGCGACTCGAAGGCGAAGCGCACGTTTACCGTTCCGTGTCCGCGCATCGCGCCGCAGGCCGGCTTATTGGTGAGCACGCGGTAGCCGTCGTAACGAATATGGGGGATGTCGTACAGCGCACCGATCAGCGCGCCGGAGTACAGAATCGTGACCACGCCGTACGAGCAATAGGCGCCGCCGTCCTGAATGACCTTGCATGCAACAGACGTGACGCGGCCGTCGTTCTTCACGCCGGTTTTCAAATCGATGATGGTGCGCGGGCGTCCGCGATGCGCCCAGAAAACTTCCTCGCGCGTGTAGGTGATCTTCACCGGCGCCTTCGCCGCGCGCGCCGCCACGGCTGCAATGATCTCCAGCGGAATGATCTCGCTCTTGCCGCCGAAGCCGCCGCCCACCAGCGGCTTGATCACGCGGATCTGCGACATCGGCATCTCCAGCACCAGCGACAATTTGTGTTGCAGGTAGTACGGCACCTGTGTCGATGACCAGACGGTCAGCCGTCCCAGCTTTCCGGTGTGCGGATCGAGTTCGAAGTTCGCCAGCGTGCAGTGCGGCTCCATCGCCGCGTGCGTCACTTCATTCGCGATGTAGCGCGCCTCGGCAACATAGTCGGCCTCGGCAAAACCTTTTTCCGGATCGCCGAAGACGTGGTGATAATCCTTCTCAAGATTGTGCGGGCGGTTCTCGTGAATCAGGTCCGTCTCCGCTTTCATCGACTCTTCCGGATCGAAATAAGCGGGCAGTGGCTCGTACTCCACATCGATCAACTCCAGCGCGCGCTCGGCGATCTCTCCCGTCACCGCCGCGACACACGCCACGTGATCGCCGACGTAACGTACCTTGCCGACCGCCAACGCCGTCTCATCGTGTCCGACCGGAAGAATTCCATAAGGATTGGGCGCGTCCTCGCCCGTCACTACCGCAACCACGCCGTCCAGCGCTTTGGCGCGCGAAGTGTCGATGCTCTTGATGCGCGCGTGTGGATACGGCGAATGCAGGATCTTGCCCACCAGCATGCCGGGAAGCGTGAAGTCGTCAGCGTACTTGCCAGCGCCAGTGGTCTTGCCCGCCGCGTCGATCATCGCAATGGACTTGCCGATAATGGAAAAATCAGTCATGAAAAATCAGCCTTTAGCCTTTAGCAATTAGCAACTAGCTCCGAGCCTCGAGTTCGCTGCCAGGGCGTTTTAGTTCGAAACTCACGGGCTTGTAGCTCGTGGCTCGCAGCTATTTCGCTTCGACCAACTCGTGCTTTATACTTTTCTGTTCGGCGTCGAGCGCCGCGCGGATCGCCTGGTACATCTGCGAATATCCGGTGCAGCGGCACAGGTTGCTGCTGAGCGCGTCGCGAATCTCAGCCTCGCTGGGATCCGGATTATTGGCCAGCAGCCACTTGATGGTCATCATGAATCCCGGCGTGCAGAAGCCGCACTGCGAGCCGCCGAAATCGCCGTAAGCTTTTTGCAAAGCAGCCAGACTGCCGTGGTCCGCGACGCCTTCAACAGTCGTGATCTCCTGGCCCTCGCAACTGGCCGCCAGCATGGTGCAGGAAAGCATGGGCACGCCGTCGACCTGCACCGTGCACGCGCCGCAGGACGAGTCGTCGCAAGCGCGCTTGGAGCCAGTCAAATCAAGGTCCTGGCGCAGTACATCCAGCAGCAGTTTGCTGGGCTCGATGGCCAATTCATGAGTGCGTCCGTTGACGCGAAGTTCGATGAGTTCTTTTTTCATGGAAAACCCGCATTAAGCATTTAGCAGTTAGCATTTGGCCAAAACCTTCGGAAACCAAATGCTAAATGCCAAGTGCTAAGGCCGCTCTCAATACACCGGAACATTGGGATCAATCTGTCTTGCCCAGCGATCGATTCCACCACGCAACGATTGCACCTTCTCGAATCCCTGTCGCCGCAGCCATGCGGTGACGTTCATCGACCGCACTCCGTGGTGGCAAATCACCACAATATGCTTTTCCGGATCGAGTTCCTGATTAAACCGCGCCGGAATGTCGCCCATCGGGATATGTTGGCTATCGGCGATCTTCGCTGTCTCCAACTCCCACGACTCGCGAACGTCGAGTACCACAACGTCAGAGTTGTTCGCCAGTAAAGTTTTCAGCTCTTCCGGCGCAACCTCGTAATCCATCGTCATTTTCCCACCCACTTGGGCCGCCGGCGTTCCATAAACGCAGCAACGCCTTCCTGTGCGTCCGCCGTTTTCATCAGTTCTTCAAAATAAATCTGCTCGGCGCGAGCCAAGCCTTTATCGAAGTGGATCGCATCCCATGAATAAAGCGCCTTCTTAGCCATAGCAATCGCAGTCGAGCTTAACTGCGAAACACGCTGCAGGCACTCAGCCACGAGCGTCTCCGGATCGTCGGCCAGGCCGTTGACCAGTCCTGCAGCCAGGGCCTCCTCGCCGGTCAGCGTTCTTCCCGTCAGCACCAGATCTGCCGCCAGCTTCTGTCCCACAATGGAGGACAAGGCGATGCAGGCCACGGGCGGGTAGCACCCCAGCTTGATCTCGGGAAAGCCCCACACTGAATCGGGCGAGGCATACACAATGTCACACACCAACGCCAGCTCCGCGCCCCCGCCCAGGCAGTGACGGCGAACGCAGGCAATGGTCAACTTGCTATTGCTCACCATTGAACGAATGACGCTGTGAAACGCTGCCAGCATGCCGCGGACTTTGTCCGGCGTGTGCGTCGCGATGTCCACACCACTGGAAAACGCGCGCTCCGAGCCGGCAAACACGATGGCGCTGATCTCAGGCCGCGTCTCGATCAACTCCAGCGCGGCGCGCAGATCCTCCATCATCGGGATGTCGATGACATTCAGTGGCGGATTGCTGAGCGTCACTCGCGCCGCCGGAGGCTGTAACTCGACCGCGATGCGGGCGTAAGTCGTCGTTTTGACAGTAAGTGTCATTGTGTTGAGTAGCGAACAGCAGATCCCTCGTCGGCCTGAAGGCTTCCTCGGGATGACAAGATAAAATCAATAAACCTTGCGACGCTGGCCTAAAGGCCAGCTCTACCACCTTTACTTCGCCGTAAACTTTGCAGGACGCTTCTCGACGTAGGCTGCCAGGCCTTCCTTCGCGTCCTCGCTCTCAAACAGCAACTGCTGGTTCTCGCGTTCCAGGGCCAACCCAGCTTCGATGGGAATCTCCCAACCGGTCTGCACTGCGCGCTTGATCCGGCCCACCGCCTTGGCTGCCTTGTTCGGCGGGCAGAATTGCCGCGCGTATTCCATCACGCGGTCCATGAAGTTCTCGCCCTCGAAGACGTCGTTCACCAGTCCAAGCTGCTTGGCCTCATCGAACGAGAACGTCCTTCCGGTCACCATCAGCTCAATCGCTTTCGATTTCCCCAGAATCCGCGACAGGCGCTGCGTTCCGCCGGTTCCGGGCAGCACTCCAAGATTCACTTCGGGCAATCCGATCTTGCCGCCGTCCTTGCGGGCGATGCGCAAGTCAGCCGCCATTGCGATCTCCAGGCCCCCGCCCACGCAATGCCCATTCAGCGCCGCGATCACCAGCTTGGGCGTGTTCTCCAGCCGCAGCAGCGTCTCGTTGGCATGCAGGCAGAAGTAATATTTGAAGGTGGGATCCACCTCAGTCAGCATCTGGATATTCGCGCCTGCGCAGAAAATTTTTTCTCCCGCTCCGGTCAGCACGATTACATGAACATCGTTGTCCATCCGCGCCTGAAGGATGGCATCGTCGAGCTGGCGGTTCATCTCGTAGCTATACGTGTTGGCGGGCGGATCGCTGAGCTCGATAACGCCCACGCCCGACCCCGCGCGGTAGCGGATAAGCTGTCTGGTCTCGGCCGCGGTCGTCGACGTCGTGCTATGCATTGCAGATGCCTTCTTCATACGCCGTATTCATGTCCGTCTTTTCGTCGCCGGTCCTTTGCGAGAAGGCGTTTTCTGCTTGGAGCGCTTTGGTTCAGCCGCGCCGTGACCGCCCCTCCCTGCCTTAGTTCCACCACGGATGCCTTGCAGGAAGATATCGCTGATCTCGCGCGCCAGGACCTTCGCATCGGGATCGACTCGCGGCTTGTACCAGGTGTACAGCCAGTTCATCATGCCGAAGAGGCCCATGACTGCGGTACGGGTGCCGATTCCGTGGGTGGCTCCCGCAGTGACGCCGACTGACTTCAAGCCTTCGGCCTTGGCCAAGTCATCCACCAGCCCGACGCAGATGCGGTAGTACTCGCGCTTGATGGTGGCGAGTTCGACGCCGTAGCCGTTCGCCAACACGTCGTCTTCGTGCGACAGTACCTTCATCGCCTTCTGCCTGGCGACCGAATACTCCACATGATTGTGGATGAAGATGCGAATGCGGGCTTCGGGATCGCTGCTGGAGGCCAACCGCTCACGCAGGCGCTCTACAATGGTGGCAAACGTGTGCTGCTGGATGAAGTAAAGCAGCTTTTCTTTGGATTCGAAGTAATAATAGAGACCGGCCAGCGAGATGCCGCTCAGGCGCGACAGGTCGCGCATCGAGGCGCCATCGTATCCTTTCTCGGCGAAGACCTCGGTGGCAAAATCAAGTATCTGAGCCAGACGACGGTCAAAGCGTGTATCGTTAGGCGAAGGACGTTCCAGGGCGCGAGTTGTGGAGGAAGCGGACATGTAGGCCTGCGACGGTTCGGTAAAATCCGAATTCTGTCGAACGTTCGTTCCAATTTTACCTGCCCGAGAAGGGCTTGTGCAAGCTGGGCGGCCGGATATTTTCTTACTGAGTCAGGCCCTCCGCCTCAGCGAGCCATGATTAATGTTCCTCTTCCTGATCGCTTGCCGCCAGCGCTCGCGGAAACCGAGCGCGCCGCCAGGATCTAACTGGGGGTGCTACGATTGGCGCGTTGACTTGCATTTCCGTTTCCGGTCACTCGTCCGTTGACAACTGCGGCTGCGAACAGGCAAACTGCTGCATCCTGAAGATTTCTAGTCCGTGCCCTGGAACGCGAATACGATCTCGGCACCCAAGAGCGAATTGATGACCGCGCCACAACGCGTTTCGTACCGCATGGAGTCCACGCTGGAAAGCGTGAACAAGTCCGAAGAAATGGCCGACCAGCAGGCGGCGCGGGCGGGGTTGGACGAGGACACGCGCGGCGGATTTTCCATGGCAGTGCGGGAGGCGATGATTAACGCCGTTCTGCATGGTAATGCCTATGATACGGCCAAGCGGGTCAACTTGAGCTTCGAGCAGAACGGCCAGGAACTGATCGTCACCATCATCGACGAAGGCAAGGGCTTCATTCCGGAGGAAGTTCCCGATCCGCTGGCTCCGGAGAATCTTTTGAAGCAGTCCGGTCGTGGCATATTCTTAATGCGGGCATTCATGGATGAGGTTCGGTTCCGCAAGCTGAACCCCGGCACTGAAATCACTTTGATTAAGCGGCTCCCGGGCACTGACCTGGACCGCCAGGAGGCTTCCACGTGAGTATGAAAGCGAGCACCCGGCAGGTAGATGGCGTCACCATCGTAGACTTGAGTGGACGGATCACTCTGGGCGAGGGCAGCGTGGTTTTGCGCGACGCGGTCAAGGACCTGCTGGGCAAGGGACAGAAGAAGATCCTGCTGAATCTGGGGGATGTCAGTTACATCGACAGCTCCGGCATCGGCGAACTGGTCAGCGCCTTCACCTCTGTCCGCAACCAGGGCGGGGAACTGAAGCTGCTGCATCTGACCAAGAAAGTGCACGACCTGTTGCAGATCACCAAGCTCTACACGGTCTTCGACGTGAAGGACGACGAGGCTGGAGCCATCGCCGCGTTTAGCCGCTAACCTCGCCAAACGCGACCTGTCACCTGATCAATCTCCAGCGCCCTCTTGCGTTCTCGCGGAAGGGCGTTGTTGTTTTCAGCAGTCGGCAGTCAGCTCTCAGCAAGCAGTTTCTGAAGCCAGCGGACTGCTGAGCGAGTGCCGTCATTCAGACTAGAATAGAGATATGCCCCGCATATCGCGACTCGAAAAGGATCAGGTTGATCCTGAAACTGCCAAAATCTACGACGCCTATCTTGCGGAACGCGGCAACATCCCCAATATGTTTCGCACCGTAGCCCACCGCCCGGAGATCTTCCGGACGATGATTGCGCACTTCCGCGCGGTGATGAACACCGGAACGGTGCCCGCGAAGCTGAAGGAATTGGCGATCGTGCGCACCTCGCAGCTCAACCACTGCGCCTATTGACTGGCCTCCCACACCGCCTTGGCAAGGCGGCACGGTTGGAGCGAGGAGCAGATCAACGACCTGGCGAACTTCCGCAACCGCACCCATTTCACCGACGCCGAGAAGGCTGCCCTGGAATTGGCCGAACGGACCACGCTCGATCCCAATGGCGTCGATGACGCGTTCTGGAGCGAGCTACGCAACCATTTCGACGAAGGCGAAATCATCGAACTCCTGGCAGCGATCGGGCTGTTCAACTACTTCAATCGCTTCAACAACGCGCTTCACATGGAGCCGACGAAGTGAAGCAGCAATTAGCGACTAGCAACTAGCACAAACAGCGTCGATGGTGTCGATGGCGGCTCCGGCACATGTCTGGCTAAAGGGTACGAGTCCATGTGAACAAAAAGCTAGCTGCTAATCGCTAGTTGCTATCTTCGGCGCGAACCTCATTCCGTAGAACAGCACCCCCGCCGACAAAGCCACAGCCACGACCATCGCCGTCAGCCCCATCTCCAGATTGCTGCGATCCGAGATGTATCCAATCAGCGTCGGCGAGAAGGCGTCGCCCAGCAGGTGGATGGTGAAAATATTCACCGCCAGCGCGGTGGCTCGAATGCGAGCGCTGACTGAGTTCACCAGCGCGGCATTCAGCGGAGCGGTATTCAGCAGCAGAAAAAATTCGCCGAGGAAGATTGCCGGGTACATTGCGGTTCCGGGGAAGTAGATAGCGACCACGACCGCGGGAATCGAGAGCGCCATACCGACAGCCGAGACCAGTTGATATGCGGCTGGCGTTCGTCGCAGCAGACGGTCGCCGACCCAGCCTCCCAGCAGAGTGGCCACCGTTCCCGAGACGACCGTCATCCCGCCAAAGACAGTATTGGCGCGTTCCAGCGGGAGATGCCGCATGCGGACCAGGAAGGTTGGCATCCACACCTGCAGTCCCCCGATGGCGAAGGTCATCATGGCCGCGCCAAGAGTGACCGTCCAGAAAGCCTTGTTGTGCAGGAGGCCGAGAATCGAACCACGTTCAACGCTGTCCGCCAGATGGTCGCTGGCGCCGCGAGTCGGCTCTCGCAAGCCGAGCACGGCGAAGGCAAGCACAAAGCCCGGCAGCGCCGAGATCATGAAGGGAGCACGCCAACCATAGCGATCGCCGAGGTATCCGCCGATGAGATAACCCAGGGCGCTGCCCACCGGCGTTGCGAGATAGAAGAATCCCATCACCCTTCCGCGTATGTGCTCGGGATACAGGTCAGCCAGGAATGCCGGTGAGATGGCCACAAAAGTCGCTTCGCCGATTCCGACGATCACGTGTCGCAGCAGCAGTTCGTCGTAACTGTGGGTGACTGCGCTCAGCAGCGTGGCCGCGCTCCAGACAAAAGCGCCCGCTGCCATGATCCGTTTGCGCGAATAGCGGTCGGCCAGGGGAGCGACCAGCGGCGC
>Ga0187879_10002413_pt1 | contig 12679 bp, 11 predicted proteins | sample June2016WEW_19_1_FD_132423 | JGI IMG/M metagenome (GOLD analysis project Ga0187879, IMG submission 132423) | Peatland microbial communities from SPRUCE experiment site at the Marcell Experimental Forest, Minnesota, USA - June2016WEW_19_10 | ecosystem: Environmental > Terrestrial > Soil >... | reverse complement strand
GTCAGCTTCTCGAGGTCGCCGCGGATCCGGTCAGCCTCCGCACCACGGCGGCCGATGACGATGCCCGGCCTGGCGGTGTGGATGTCGACCCGCACCCGGTCCCTGGTGCGCTCGATCTCAACCTTGGAGATGCCCGCCCGCTCCATGCCGCGCTGCAGCATCCGGCGGATCGCGACGTCCTCCGCGACGTAGTCCTTGTACAGCTTGTCGGCATACCACCGGCTCTTGAAGTCGGTGGTGATGCCCAGCCGGAACCCGTGCGGGTTCACTTTCTGGCCCACTAGCGGGTCCTCTCCCTGCTGTTCGGAGCACGGCCCTCGTCGGAGACGATGACCGTGATGTGGCTCGTGCGCTTGTTGATCCGGTAGCCGCGGCCCTGTGCACGGGGCCTGAACCGCTTGAGCGTCGGCCCCTCGTCTACCCATGCCCGGCTCACCACGAGCGAGCTGGCGTCAAGCTGCCTCGTGTGCTCGGCGTTGGCGATCGCGCTCGCCAGCACCTTGCCGACTGGATCGCTCGCCGACTGCGGCGCGAAGGCGAGCGCCGCCTGTGCCTGGTCAGCAGGCATCCCGCGGATCAGGTCCACCACCCGGCGGGCCTTCCGCGGCGTGACGCGCACATACCGCGCCTTTGCCCTAGCTTCCATCGCCTAGCTCTCTCGCTCTCTTGATCTGTCTTCCGGCCGGCCGCGCGCTAGCGCCGGCTCCGCCGGTCGTCCCTGACGTGACTGCGGAATGTGCGGGTCGGCGCGAACTCGCCGAGCTTGTGCCCGACCATGGACTCGGTGATGAACACCGGCACGTGCTTGCGGCCGTCGTGCACGGCAATCGTATGGCCCAGCATCGCCGGAACGATCATGGAGCGGCGGGACCAGGTCTTGATGACGTTCTTGCTGCCCTTGTCGTTCTGGAGGTCCACCTTCTTCATCAGGTGGTCGTCCACGAAAGGGCCCTTCTTCAGGCTACGAGGCATCGTGAGGTGCTCCTACCGCTTCTTCTTGCTGCGCCGGCGCGTGATCAGCCGGTCGCTTGGCTTATGGGCCTTCCTGGTACGACCTTCGGGCTTGCCCCACGGGCTGACCGGGTGCCGGCCCCCGGAGCTCTTGCCCTCGCCGCCACCGAGCGGGTGGTCGACCGGGTTCATCGCCACGCCGCGCACCGAGGGCCGCCGCCCCTTCCACCTGCTCCGGCCTGCCTTGCCGAGCTTGATGTTGCCCTGCTCGGAGTTGCCGACCTCGCCGATGGTGGCCCGGCACGCGACGTCAACGAGCCTGATCTCGCCCGATGGCATGCGCAGGGTAGCCCGGGCACCCTCCCTGGCGAGCAGCTGCACTCCCGAGCCTGCCGAACGCGCGATCTTGGCGCCGCCGCCGGGGCGTAGCTCGATGGCATGCACCACGGTGCCGGTCGGGATGTTGCGCAGCGGCAGGCAGTTGCCTGCCCGGATGTCCGCGCCCGCGCCGTTTTCCACCCGGTCGCCCTGGGCCAGGCCCTGCGGGGCGATGATGTAGCGCTTCTCGCCGTCGGCATAGTGCAGCAAGGCGATCCTGGCGGTGCGGTTGGGGTCGTACTCGATGTGCGCCACCCGGGCCGGGACGCCGTCCTTGTCGGCCCGCCGGAAATCGATCAGCCGGTAGGCCCGCTTGTGGCCGCCGCCCTGGTGCCGCGCGGTGATACGGCCGTGCACATTCCTGCCGCCACGCGAGGTCAGCGGACGCACCAGCGACTTCTCCGGCTCACTGCGGGTGACCTCGGAGAAGTCGGCGCCGCTCGCACCCCGCCTGCCCGGGGTGGTCGGGTTGTACTTGCGGATAGCCATTGTGCTCAAGCTCCTATGGATGGCCGGCTAGCTGATCGGGCCGCCGAAGACGTCAATCCGGTCTCCTTCGGCAAGGCTGACGATGGCTCGCTTGGTGTCCGGCCGCTTGCCCCAGCCGAACCGCGTCCTGCGCCGCTTACCCGGCCTGTTGACCGTGTTGACGCCGGTCACCCGGACTCCGAAGACGGCCTCGACCGCCTGCCTGATCTGGGTCTTGTTGGTACCGGGCGCGACGATGAAGGTGTACTTGCCGTCGTCGGCCAGCCGGTAGCTCTTCTCCGAGATGACCGGCCGCACCAGGACGTCCCGCGGATTGGCGATCTTGCTCACGACTGGCTCTCCTCGGTCCGCTTGGCTGCGCGCGCCACGAACTGGTCCAGCGCGGCCTCGGTGAAGATCACGTGGTCACTGACCAGGACGTCGTAGGTGTTGAGCTGGCCGGGCTCGAGCAGGTGCACGCCGACGGCATTCCGCAAGCTCCGCCAGGTCGCCGCGTCGTCGCGGCCGGCCACCACGAGGGTGTGCGCCGAGTCGTGCTTCATGCCGATCGCGGTGGCGAGCAGCGCCACCGCGTCCTTGGTGCTCGGCCCGTCGCCGGCGACGAAGCCGGTGACCACATGTACCCGGCCGTGCCTGGCCCGATCGGACAGGGCTCCGCGCAGCGCGGCCGCCTTCATCTTCTTGGGCGTCCGCTGCTCGTATGACCTGGGCACCGGGCCGTGCACGGTACCGCCGCCAGCGAACTGCGGCGCGCGGATCGAGCCCTGCCTGGCCCGCCCGGTGCCCTTCTGCCGATAGGGCTTCTTGCCGCCGCCGCGGACCGCGCCGCGGGTCTTCGTCGCGTGCGAGCCCTGCCGGGCCGCCGCCTCCTGCGCCACCACCACCTGGTGGATCAGCGGCACGTTGACCTTGGCGTCGAAGATCTCAGCGGGAAGGTCGACAGCAGCGCCTTCGTCTCCGGACGCGGAGATGAGTTTGACCGCGCTCATCGGGCCTTACGCTCCCTTCAGCTCACGCCCGCCAGCGGCGAGCGGGCTCTTGACGGCGCTGCGGACCAGGACGAGACCGCCGGCCGGCCCGGGAACCGCGCCTTTGATCAGCAGCAGGCCCCGGTCGGTATCGACACCGTGCACGGTCAGGTTCGGCGCCGTGGTGCGCACGCCGCCCATCCGGCCAGCCATCCGCAGCCCCTTGAACACCCGGCCTGGAGTGGCACACCCGCCGATGGAACCTGGCGAGCGGTGCTTGCGCTGGGTACCGTGCGAGGCACCCAGGCCCTTGAACCCGTGCCGCTTCATGACGCCGGCGAAGCCCTTGCCCTTGCTCCGCGCGGTGACATCGACGCGCTCACCGGCGGCGAACGCCTCCGCGGTGACTTCCTGGCCCAGGGTGTAATCCGACGCGTCATCGGTCCGCAGCTCGACCAGGTACCTGCGCGGGGTCACGCCCGCCCGGACGAAGTGCCCGGCCTCCGGCTTGTTCACCTTGCGGGGGTCCACGTCGCCGTAGCCGAGCTGGACGGCGGCATAGCCATCCGCATCCGGCGTGCGCAGGGCGGTCACGACGCACGGGCCCGCCGCCACGACGGTCACCGGCACCATCCGCCCGTCGTCAGCGAAGACCTGGCTCATGCCGAGCTTGGTGCCCAGGACTCCCTTGATCTGCTTCGTCATGTCGGCGCGTCCCTCAGAGCTTGATCTCGATATCGACCCCGGCCGGCAGGTCAAGCCGCATCAGCGAGTCGACTGTCTTCGGCGTCGGGTCGATGATGTCGATCAGGCGCTTGTGCGTCCTCATCTCAAAGTGCTCCCGCGAGTCCTTGTACTTGTGCGGCGAGCGGATGACGCAGTAGACGTTCTTCTCGGTGGGCAGCGGTACTGGGCCCGCGACCTTCGCGCCGGTCCGCGTCACCGTGTCGACGATCTTCCGCGCCGAGCTATCGATGACCTCGTGGTCATAGGCCTTGAGCCGGATGCGGATCTTCTGTCCCGCCATTGTGGCTTCGCTTTCCTTCTGTGCTAGTCCCGGGGGCGTACTACTGCCATCTGTCCACGTATGACCCGCAGCTAGAGCAAGTCCAGCTGCCGACCTCGTGCTCTTCCAAGGCTCGCGGGCCCTAGGAACTCCCGGCCGTCGCTAGACGCGAACGGCCGGGACTCCCTAGGCCCCGAAGGCCGGTCTGTCTGGCCCGGGTGGCCCGGGGATGCCTCGCCCGTCTGCGTTATGCAGCGGGCGAGGTTCCCCGGACCGTCCCGGCCCTATCGGTTGCTGTCGGTTACTTGATGATGCTGGTGACCCGGCCGGCGCCGACGGTACGGCCGCCTTCCCGGATCGCGAACCGCAGGCCCTCTTCCATGGCGATCGGCTGGATCAGCTCGACGCGCATCTCGGTGTTGTCGCCTGGCAGCACCATCTCGGTGCCTTCGGGCAGATGCACGACGCCGGTCACATCCGTGGTCCGGAAGTAGAACTGCGGGCGGTAGTTGTTGAAGAACGGGGTGTGCCGCCCGCCCTCGTCCTTGGACAGGATGTAGACCTGCGCCTCGAACTCGGTGTGCGGCGTGTTGGTGCCGGGCTTGATGACCACCTGGCCGCGCTCGACATCCTCGCGCTTGGTGCCGCGAAGCAGCAGCCCCGCGTTGTCCCCGGCCTGGCCCTCATCGAGGATCTTGTGGAACATCTCCACGCCGGTGACGGTGGTCTGCTGTGCCTTCTCCTTGATCCCGATGATCTCGACCTGCTCACCGGTGTGGACCTTGCCGCGCTCGATCCGGCCGGTCACCACCGTGCCGCGGCCGGTGATCGAGAACACGTCCTCGACCGGCATCAGGAACGGCTTCTCCACGTCACGGACCGGCTCGGGGATGGACTCGTCGCAGGCGTCCATCAGGTCCACGACCTTCTGGCCCCACTCGGCGTCGCCCTCGAGCGCCTTCAGCGCCGACACCCTGATCACCGGCACGTCATCGCCGGGGAACTCATAAGCCGACAGCAGCTCCCGGACCTCGAGCTCGACGAGCTCGAGGATCTCCTCGTCGTCGACCATGTCGGCCTTGTTGAGCGCCACGACGATGTACGGCACGCCGACCTGGCGGGCCAGCAGCACGTGCTCGCGGGTCTGCGGCATCGGGCCGTCGGTGGCCGCGACCACCAGGATCGCCCCGTCCATCTGCGCGGCACCGGTGATCATGTTCTTGATGTAGTCCGCATGCCCGGGGCAGTCGACGTGCGCGTAATGGCGCTTATCGGTCTGGTACTCCACGTGCGAGATCGAGATGGTGATCCCGCGCTCCCGCTCCTCCTTCGCGTTGTCGATCTGGTCGAACGGCGTGAAGGGGTTGATGGTCGGGAACTTGTCGTGCAATACCTTGGTGATCGCCGCGGTCAGCGTCGTCTTGCCGTGGTCGATATGACCGATGGTGCCGATGTTGACGTGCGGCTTGGTCCGCTGGAACTTGGCCTTCGCCACTGGTGTCTCCTCGTTGCGGTCGTTCCCCACGTTCGTGGGGACAGGCGCTCACGTGGGGCGCCTTGTGGTTCTGGTCCTAGGCGTGTTTGCTACTGACTACTCGCCTCGTGCTTTGGCGATGATCTCCTTGGCGATGCTGGGCGGAACCTCGGAATACGAATCGAACTGCATCGAGTAATCCGCCCGGCCTTGGGTCCGGCTGCGCAGGTCACCCACGTAGCCGAACATCTCAGACAGCGGCACGACGGCCTTGACGGCCCGCACCCCCGACCGCTCCTCCATGGCCTGGATCTGGCCACGGCGGCTGTTCAGGTCGCCGATGACCTCACCCATGTAGTCCTCCGGGGTTCGCACCTCGACGGACATCATGGGCTCGAGCAGCACCGGATCAGCGTGCGCGGACGCCTTCTTGAAGGCCATCGAACCCGCGATCTTGAAGGCCAGCTCAGAGGAGTCGACCTCGTGGTAGGCGCCGTCGGTCAGGGTGACCCGCACATCGACCATCGGGTAGCCGGCCAGCACGCCGAACTCCGCCGCCTCCTGGCAGCCCGCGTCCACCGACGGGATGTACTCCCGCGGCACCCGGCCACCGTGGATCTTGTTCTCGAACTCGTAGCCGCCGCCGTCGCCGCCGGTCGGCTCCAGGTTGATCACGACCTTCGCGTACTGCCCGGCGCCGCCGGTCTGCTTCTTGTGCGTGTACTCGACCTTCTCGGCCTTCTTGCGCACGGTCTCGCGGTAGGCGACCTGCGGGCGGCCGACATTGGCCTCGACCTTGAACTCCCGCCGCATCCGGTCGACCAGCACCTCCAGGTGCAGCTCGCCCATCCCGGCGATGATGGTCTGCCCGGTCTCCTCGTCGGTCCTGACCTGGAAGGTCGGGTCCTCCTCGGCGAGCCGGCCGATCGCCGTGCCGAGCTTGTCCTGGTCACCCTTGGTCCTCGGCTCGATCGCCACATGGATGACCGGCGCCGGGAACGTCATCGATTCCAGGATCACCTGCTTGGCCGGGTCGCAGAGGGTGTCGCCGGTCGTGGTGTCCTTCAGGCCCATCACGGCGACGATCTGCCCGGCAATGGCCGCCGGACGCTCCTCGCGCTTGTTGGCGTGCATCTGGTAGATCTTGCCGATCCGCTCCTTGCGGCCCTTGGTGGAGTTCAGCACGGAACTACCTGACTCCAGGGTGCCCGAGTAGATCCGCAGATAGGTCAGCTTCCCGAGGTGCTGGTCGGACATGATCTTGAAAGCGAGCGCGGCGAACGGCTCGGCCGGATCGGCGTGCCGCTCGATCTCGACTTCTTCGTGCCCGACCGCGTGGCCCTTGATCGACGGGACGTCCACCGGGCTGGGCAGGTAGTCCACGATCGCGTCCAGCATCGGCTGCACGCCCTTGTTCTTGAACGCGCTGCCGCACATCACCGGCGTGACACTGCCCGCGATGGTGGCCCGCCGGATCGCCGCGTTGAGCTGGCGGGCGTCCGGCTCGGTGCCGCCGAGGTAGAGCTCGAGCATCTCCTCGTCGTTCTCCGAGATGGTCTCGATCAGCCGGTCCCGCCACTCGCGGGCGGCATCCAGGTGGTCGGCGGGGACGCCGACGACGTCGAAGGCCTCGCCCTTACCGTCGCTCTGCCAGAGCAGCGCGCGCATCTCGACCAGGTCGATGACGCCGCGGAAGTCGGACTCGACGCCCCACGGCAGCTGGATGACCAGCGGCGTGGCGCCGAGCCGGTCAGAGATCATCTCGACGCACCGGTGGAACTCCGCCCCTACCCGGTCCATCTTGTTCACGAAGCAGATCCGCGGCACGCCGTACCTGTCGGCCTGCCGCCAGACGGTCTCGGACTGTGGCTCGACCCCGGCGACGCCGTCGAACACGGCGACCGCCCCGTCGAGCACCCGCAGCGACCGCTCCACCTCCACGGTGAAGTCGACATGGCCGGGCGTGTCGATCAGGTTGATGGTGTGGTCACGCCAGATGGCTGTGGTCGCGGCCGAGGTGATCGTGATGCCCCGTTCCTGCTCCTGCTCCATCCAGTCCATCGTGGCCGCGCCCTCGTGGACTTCGCCCAGCTTGTAATTGATGCCGGTGTAGAACAGGATCCGCTCGGTGGTCGTGGTTTTGCCCGCGTCGATATGCGCCATGATCCCGATGTTGCGGACCTTGGCGAGCTCCACGGTCTGAGTGGCGGCCACTTCTTGAACCCTCGTTCTCTCTCTCTTTAGCTGCCGTCCGCACGGGGCGTCCGGCAGGTTGTCTGGTGCACCCGGACGGACCGGGCCTTTCTTTGGTTACCAGCGGTAATGGGCGAATGCCTTGTTGGACTCGGCCATTTTGTGGGTGTCCTCACGGCGCTTCACGCTCGCCCCGAGGCCATTGCTCGCGTCGAGCAGTTCGTTCATCAGCCGCTCGGTCATCGTCTTCTCTCTGCGCTGGCGTGCGTAGGCGATCAGCCAGCGCAGCGCCAGCGTGGTGCTGCGGGACGCGCGCACTTCGACCGGCACCTGGTAGGTGGCACCGCCGACCCGCCTGCTGCGCACCTCAAGCGTCGGCTTGACATTGTCGAGTGCGCGCTTGAGCGTCACCACCGGGTCGTTACCTGTCTTGTCCCTGCAGCCTTCCATCGCGCCGTAGACGATGCGCTCGGCAAGCGATCGCTTGCCGCTGCGCAGCACCTTGTTCACCAGCGCGGTGACCAGCGGGGAGCCGTACACCGGATCGGTGACAAGCTGCCGCTTGGTCGCGGGGCCCTTACGCGGCATGTCAGCTCTTCTCCTTCTTCGCGCCGTAGCGGCTGCGGGCCTGCTTGCGGTTGCGGACGCCCTGGGTGTCCAGGGAGCCGCGGATCACCTTGTAGCGCACGCCGGGAAGGTCCCGCACCCGCCCGCCACGCACCAGCACGATGGAGTGCTCCTGCAGGTTGTGGCCCACACCCGGGATGTAGGCGGTCACCTCGATGTGGCTCGTGAGCCGGACCCTGGCGACCTTGCGGAGCGCAGAGTTCGGCTTCTTGGGCGTGGTGGTGTAGACGCGCGTGCAGACCCCGCGGCGCTGCGGGCTGCCCTTCAGCGCCGGAGTCTTGTTCTTGGCTACCTTGTCCTGCCGGCCCTTCCGGACCAGCTGCTGGATCGTGGGCACCGCGTCTCCGTCTTCTTGCGTCGATGCGCTGGGGGGGCGCATTCGTCGTTCATTACACATTTCTGACCTGCGGGTTTTCCCGTCCGTCCGACCCCCGTAGTCGGGCGTGTCACCGCGCTCACGGTGCGTCCGGGGCCCGTTGCCGAGCCCCAGACGACGAGAAAGGGAAAGACCTCACACGCCTGGCCACGCAGTCTGCGGCCTTCCGGCCAGCTCAACCACAGTCCACAGACGTGCACGCACCCGCGAGTCACGGGCACGGACAATCAGACTACCGAACGCCTGACGCCTGGTCAAAACGAGTTGCTGACTCGTGATCACGACGACTTTTCCCTGTGTAGCCGGAAAAGCCGGCGCCCGAAACCACGGCGGCACGGCCGGAGCCTGATGCGTTAACGAGTTCTTCTGCTCGCCTATTCCGCCACCAGGAAACAGAGCTGGGCCCGGGATCCCCCCATTGCTGGTTGGCCCGGGCCCAGCCTGATCTGGCTGTTACCTGTTGTAGGCGCCGAAGTCGTACTCCTCCAGCGGGATCGCCTCGCCCGCTGGCTGCCCGAACGGATAACCGCCCGGGCTGGGGTAGCTGGCCGCCGGGTAGACCGTGGACCGGGCTTCCTCGGTCGGCTCCACCCGCAGGCTGCGGTACCGCTGCATGCCGGTACCTGCCGGGATGAGCTTGCCGATGATGACGTTTTCCTTCAGCCCGACCAGCGAGTCCGACCTGGCGTGGATCGCCGCGTCAGTCAGCACCCGGGTGGTCTCCTGGAAGGACGCCGCCGACAGCCACGACTCGGTGGCCAGGGAGGCCTTGGTGATGCCCATCAGCACCGGGCGGCCCGCGGCGGACGTGCCGCCATGCTCCACGACCGAGCGGTTGACCTCCTCGAACTTAGGCCGTTCCACCAGCTCGCCTGGAAGCAGCTCGGTGTCGCCCGACTCAAGCACGTTCACCCGCTTGAGCATCTGGCGGATGATGATCTCAATGTGCTTGTCGTGGATCGACACGCCCTGCGACCGGTAGACCTCCTGCACCTCGTGGACGAGATGCAGCTGGACCTCACGCGAGCCGAGGATCCTGAGCACCTCGTGCGGGTTCACCGCACCGGCGATCAGCTGCTGGCCGACCTTGACGTGGCTGCCGTCGGTTACCAGCAGCCTGGCCCGCATCGACACCTGGTAGGCGATCTCCTCCGAGCCATCGTCAGGCACCACGACGATCTTGCGGGCCTTCTCCGGCTCTTCGATCCTGACCCGGCCCTCGACCTCGCTGATCGGCGCCATGCCCTTGGGGATCCTGGCCTCGAACAGCTCCTGAATACGCGGCAGGCCGTGCGTGATGTCCAGCCCTGCCACACCACCGGTGTGGAAGGTACGCATGGTCAGCTGGGTACCCGGCTCGCCGATGGACTGGGCGGCGATGATGCCGACCGCCTCGCCGACATCTACCCGCTTGCCGGTCGCCAGTGACCGCCCGTAACACTTGGCGCAGACGCCGTACTTCGCCTGGCAGACCAGGACGCTGAAGGTGCGGACCGAGCTGACGCCCGCCGCCACCAGCTGGTCGATCATTGCCTCGGTCATGTCCGAGTCCGCCATGGCCAGCACGGTCCCGTCCGGTCCCGGGACGTCCTCGGCAAGAGTCCGCCCGGTACCGGTGTTCTCGATGTTGGGCAGCCTGCGCAGGTTGCCGTCGGCGTCGGCATCCGCGATCTTCATGGGCAGCGACCGGTCGGTGCCGCAGTCCTCCTCGCGGACGATGACGTCCTGCGCCACGTCGACCAGCCGCCGGGTGAGGTACCCGGAGTCCGCTGTCCGCAGCGCGGTGTCGGCGAGGCCCTTGCGGGCGCCGTGCGTGGAGATGAAGTACTCCACCACCGACAGCCCCTCGCGGAAGCTGGACTTGATCGGCGTCGGGATGGTCTCGCCCTTGGGGTTGGAGACCAGTCCCCGCATGCCGGCGATCTGCCGGACCTGCATCGGGTTACCTCGGGCACCGGAGTTGACCATCATCCAGACCGGGTTGGTCTCGGGGAAGGCCGCCTCCATGTCCTGCGCCACATCTGCGGTCGCGTGGGTCCAGATCTCGATGAGCTCCTGGCGGCGCTCATCATCGGTGATCAGGCCGCGGTCGTACTCGCGCTGCACCTTGTCGGCCCGCTTGTCGTAGGCCTCCAGGATGCTCTGCTTGTTCGGCGGCGCGACCACGTCCTCGATGGCGATCGTGACCCCGGCCCTGGTGGCCCAGTGGAAGCCGGCGTCCTTGAGCGCGTCAAGCGCCGCCGCCACCTCCACCTTCGGGTAGGTCTCCGCGAGCTCGTTGACGATCGTCGAGAGCTGCTTCTTGCCCACCTCGTAGTTGACGAACGGGTAGTTGTCCGGCAGCGTCTCGTTGAACAGGCAGCGGCCAAGCGTGGTGGTCAGCCGCAGCGGCATGCCCTCCGCCCAGCTCTCGGCCGGGGTGAACCCGATCGGCGGGGTCACCCCCTTGAGCCGGACTTCGACCTTGGCCTGCAGGTCGAGTTCGCCGCGGTCGTAGGCCATCAGCGCCTCCGACGGGCTGGCGAACGCACGGCCGTTACCTGGCGCGTCCGGCGCCTCCCTGGTCAGGCAGTAGATCCCGATCACCATGTCCTGGGTGGGCATGGTCACCGGCTTGCCGTCGGCAGGCTTGAGGATGTTGTTCGTGGACAGCATGAGGATCCGGGCCTCGGCCTGCGCCTCGGCCGACAGCGGCACGTGCACGGCCATCTGGTCGCCATCGAAGTCCGCGTTGAACGCGGTGCAGACCAGCGGGTGGATCTGGATGGCCTTGCCCTCCACCAGCTGCGGCTCGAATGCCTGGATGCCGAGCCTGTGCAGGGTGGGCGCCCGGTTAAGCAGCACCGGGTGCTCGGTGATGACTTCTTCGAGGACATCCCAGACCACCGGCCTGGCGCGCTCCACCATCCGCTTGGCCGACTTGATGTTCTGCGCATGGTTCAGGTCGACGAGCCGCTTCATCACGAACGGCTTGAACAGCTCGACCGCCATCTCCTTCGGCAGGCCGCACTGGTGCAGCTTCAGCTGCGGGCCGACCACGATGACCGACCGGCCCGAGTAGTCGACGCGCTTGCCGAGCAGGTTCTGCCTGAACCGGCCCTGCTTGCCCTTGAGCATGTCGGACAGCGACTTCAGCGGCCGGTTGCCCGGGCCGGTGACCGGCCTGCCACGGCGGCCGTTGTCGAACAGCGAGTCCACGGCCTCCTGCAGCATCCGCTTCTCGTTGTTGACGATGATCTCCGGCGCGCCCAGGTCCAGCAGTCGCTTGAGCCTGTTGTTCCGGTTGATGACCCGGCGGTACAAATCGTTAAGATCGGAAGTCGCGAAGCGACCACCGTCCAGTTGCACCATCGGGCGCAGGTCCGGCGGGATGACCGGAATGCAGTCCAGCACCATGCCCAGCGGGCTGTTGCTGGTCTGCAGGAAGGCGGACACGACCTTGAGCCGCTTCAGTGCCCGGGCCTTGCGCTGGCCCTTGCCGGTGCGGATGGTCTCCCTCAGGCTGGCCGCCTCGGCATCGAGGTCGAAGCTGCCGACCCGCTCCTGGATCGCCTGCGCGCCCATGCCACCGCGGAAGTACTGCCCGAACCGGTCCCGCATCTCGCGGTAGAGCAGTTCGTCGCCCTCCAGGTCCTGGACCTTCAGGCCGCGGAAGCGGCTCCACACTTCCTCGATCCGGTCGATCTCCCGCCCGGCGCGGTCCCTGATCTGCTTGCACTCACGCTCAGCGCTCTCGCGCACCTTGCGGCGCGCATCGCCCTTGGCCCCGGCCGCTTCCAGCTCAGCCAGGTCCTTCTCCAGCTTGGACTGCCGGATCTCGACCTCGTTGTCCCTGCGCTGCTCCAGCTGGCCGCGCTCGACCACGATCTTCGCCTCGAGCGACGGCAAGTCGCGGGCGCGGGCATCCTCGCTCACGTCCGTGATCATGTACGCGGCGAAGTAGATGACCTTTTCCAGGTCCTTCGGCGCCAGGTCGAGCAGGTAGCCGAGCCGGCTCGGCACGCCCTTGAAGTACCAGATGTGCGTGACCGGAGCAGCCAGCTCGATATGGCCCATCCGCTCGCGCCGCACCTTGGCCCTGGTGACCTCGACGCCGCAGCGCTCGCAGATGATGCCCTTGAACCTGACCCGCTTGTACTTGCCGCAGTAGCACTCCCAGTCCCGGGTCGGACCGAAGATCTTCTCGCAGAAGAGCCCGTCCTTCTCCGGCTTGAGGG
>Ga0187879_10002409_pt1 | contig 12685 bp, 15 predicted proteins | sample June2016WEW_19_1_FD_132423 | JGI IMG/M metagenome (GOLD analysis project Ga0187879, IMG submission 132423) | Peatland microbial communities from SPRUCE experiment site at the Marcell Experimental Forest, Minnesota, USA - June2016WEW_19_10 | ecosystem: Environmental > Terrestrial > Soil >... | reverse complement strand
GGCCTGCCCGAGGAACCGGTGACGATGCCGCAGATCGCGTTGGTCGCGGCGCATCGTGGCTTGATGATGCGCGGAATGTCCGTGCAGCATGTAGACATCGGAACGCCCCAAGCCTAAGGGGTGACGGTCTCGGTTTTCGCTGTGTTCGGCGCCATTCTTGACAACAACGCATCCTGCAAACGGTAAGTTTCCAAAGGTAAGAAGAATTACCGGGAAACAAGAACTTTTGACTGCTGTCGTTCAGCTCGAAAGTTGACGCAAGAATTCTGGCAACACATGCATTGGCTCAAGCGACAGGTATTTGGGTAGCCAAGCAACCGACCTGAAGAAAATGAGATGCGAGACCTAAGTTCTTGGTGATCAGGGCGACTCCTGGACAAGCCGCACCCGGAGTCGTTCCAGCAGGTCATGAAATCTGAAACTTTCTCCGCACAGATCGTCGATGCCAAACAGGCTGACCGGCCCGAGCCGGCCGCTGATGGCATCCGCATCGAAAGCGATTCCGTTCCTGCGATAAGTGGACAGCTTCAGAGTCGCTTCTTCCACCGCACGGCGCCAGATCTGGCCCATGTCGATCCGCCGCCGCATGCTCGGTTGCCAGGACTGCATCAACTCGCCACGAAACGTGGCCACTTCGCGGGTCCAATGGTTCACCGAATCAGCATCGGCGTCGACCGCGAGCAGAATGATGTGCGACAGAATGAGCCGCATGAAGCTGCTGACGGAACGAAGCTGGCTGATCCCCACGTCTTCGATCTCCTCAATGACATTCAGCAGATCGAGTTCGTTTGGGAGGTCCACCCTGGACGTGAGTCCTCGTAGCGCCGCCGCCTGCTGTTCAGCCCAGGAGCAGATGTCGGTCTCATACAGGGTGTCGTGGTCCATCGCTGGCCTCCATCGGCACATTAGAAGTAGTCGCCCCACCGGTTCAATGGCAATCCGCTCCCGCTGCTCATCCTTCCAGTAAAATCGGCAACGCCTGCCGATACGCCGCCTCTGCCCGTTCCTGCAGTTCCGGCAACGTGCAACTGCCGATCGGATGCCGCACCATCAGGAATGGATACGTCGGCAACCCCATGATCCGGGCAATATTCCGCGCCGTTACCTCGAACGGTTCGGTGCACAGCACCACCGCCCTTTTGCCAAGCTGTTCGAAACTGATGCCGTCATGCAAACTGCACGTCGAGCAAGAGCCTCAATCGCCAAGCCCGGTAATCAGAAAATCCACGTCGCCCGCCGCTTTCGCGAGCACCTCAGCCGGCGCCGGAGCACTCGCGTTCGACTTCGAATACACGGGCCGGACAACGCAACCATGCCGCGCCTCGAACAAAGCGGCGACCTCATGCAGCATTTCCACAGCGTTCAGCTTGTTGTTTTCCAGGATGCCGATGGTCCTGCCCTCCAGCGCAGGTAACGGCGGCGCGCGGAACAAGGTCCGTTCCGGTCCCGACGACGTCGGGTCGTATAATCGCATGAGTTCCTCCTATACGCAGTCGATGCACACCCCGATCGGTTTGTGCTGGAAAATTGAACCGCGGCCCCGGCTCCACGACGGAATGAAGCACGAGTGGCCGCCGGCATCCCCGCCGCCCATGGTGATCAGGATATCGTCCGGCGTCATGCCGCGATGGACAAAACCAGCTTCGGCCAATGCGTGCGCGTTGCTACCGTGCTGGTGGTCGTATTCGCTGTCGCGGTACTTGCCGACCGATTGCATTCCTTCAATGGACCGTTTGGCGTGCGTAAACAGAAAACGCTGTGCATCCGAGCGACTCCATCCGGCGCCGGCAACGATACGCATATGCTCGGGCGACAGGATGACGACGCTCTGGCCCAGTGTGATGCAGCCGTAATTGGCCATGGCGTCGGCAACGGAAAGCAGAATTTGTTCCGGCGTATTGCCGCCATGGTTCTCGACGTTGCAGAATCCGCCGGCAGCGAACACCGTGACGCTGGACACGCCAGGCGGATAGTCTTGCGTTTCGCACAACAACGGCCACGGATTGCTACGCGAGCGCTCGGCGATACAGAAGCTGTATTTCCCCGGATTGCCCTGCGTCGACTTGTCGGAAATGCCCGGGATCATCTGGAACACGTTCCGCAGGATCAACCGCACCGCGCGGCCAATCGTTGCATTCGCCCGGTTTCCCGGGCCGAACAGGTTCACATCCGCGTTCATGCCGATGTCGTCGGCAACCGGGCCGCTGACGATCAGCAGCGGCGCCGATCCACCGGTGCTGGCGGTCGAGCCGTGGAAATTGAAGTCCGGCTTGTCCATGGCCTCGAACGCGGCGACCAGAACCGGGAAATACTCCGGCATGCAACCCGCCATCACGGCGTTGACCGCGGCGGCGTGCACGGTCAGTTGCAGGCCGGTGGCGGGGTGGGTGGCGATCACCGCCTCAGGCGGCCGGCCCTCGAAGGCGAGCGTGGCGTCGACCCGGTCGACCACCGGAGGGATGACCGGAAGCCCGTCGGTCCAGCCTTGCTCGTAGCAATAGTCGATGGCGGCGAGCAGGTCGTCCGGGACGTCGTGGATGCGGCGGGAGTCGAAGGGCATCGGGTGTGGCTCCAGACCGGCCGGGCCGTAAGCGTCGGCGAACGCGACGAATACCGCACATCCTGCGATGATTCCGTGACGGCGGCAAACAAACCCGGCGGTTCGGTCACCGTTGGGCGAATGGCCGCACACTCGCCGACCCGACCGTTGAATGCCGGATGCTCGCAGCCCACTGGCGGGGGGCGGCAAACCCGAGGCCGCCCGCCGCGTCGAAGATCCTTGCGGTGCCTAATCGGCAGCGAGGTTCGGCGTCGGCTCCAGCGGCAGGCCCTTGTGGCCGGTCAGGCGCTCGCCTTCTGCATACATCTCGAAGGCCCGTTGTTTCATCGCCGGAAGCACTGACGCGACCTTGTCCGCGTCCAGGTCGGCGGCGATCCCGGGATACCCGGCGCGCTCGATCATCGCGCCCAGTTTGCGGTTTTCCAACTGGGCGAACACCCATTCCAACGGATCGCGAACCAGGGTCCGGTCCCAGTAAATGCGGTGGTTTTTGTTGCGCGGTCCGTAGTGATAATGCGCACCGTCCCAAAAACAATCGAACGCCAACAGCTCGGTCTCCTCCACGTAGGACTTGCGCGTCGAGCCGCCGACATCGCCCAGTACGTGGATCGCGAGGCCGCCATCGCCCATCGGCAACCGCCGCATCTCGAGCCCGAACCGGATGTTGCCGGCGTCGAAGATGTCGGTGCCTCGGTTGTGTTTGACCGTGTTGCGCCGCGCGCCGAACAGGTCTCGGGCGCAGGCTTCGACGTCAGGCAGGACCCGGCGCACTGCCGCGAGGTTGGTGCGCGCGGCGATCGTCTGGTAGCCGGCGCGGTCGAGCATGGCCGGAAGCTGTGTTGCCAGCGTCCGGACGGTCCAGCCGATGGGATTGCCGTCGGTGACCGGGTCCATGCGGTAGAGCTGGCCCATGCCACTGCTTAAGCGCTCCGCACCACCCAACATCATCGGTGCCGCAATGCGCAGATCGGGATTTTCCGGGCCGTAGATGTAGCTTTTCTCGATGTCGAAGCAGTTGAAGCGGAGCAGCGCGGTTTCGCGGCCGTCGACGTCGGATGCCACGGCGATGGATACGCCCTGGTCGGCGTGATCCTGAACGTTGCCGTCCCACAGTTCATGTCTGACGATGAAGGTCAGGGGATCTGCGGAAAAGCGGGTTCCTTGCGAGGCTTGCGGCATGTTTGGAGGGTCCTTCCGGGAGGTTAGGTGGGACTGTTCGGCGGTCGCCTGGCCGGGACCGCGGTGGGACACGGCGGCTCGTCGAATGATGCAGCGTGGCCTGGTTTGTCGGACCGGCAGCGAGCATAAAACCTGGGCGGCCCGGGCATCAGGGTGCTATCGCCAAGGCCGTGGTTGGCCCACCCGGCCGCTGCTGTGGTCAGAGGTCGCACGATCATTGGCTCCCCGCTCGCGCACTACCGCATCCTGGATCTCGGCAGCCGTGATTGAAGTGGTGAAGTTTTGCTCATTCGTGGGCGCATGTCTTTGATTTGGATCAAAGCCGGGCGCGGTTGACGCTGATCCGTACCGGGTGCGGGGACCCGATCGACGCACGCGATCATGCGCTGGCGATGCGCGATATCGCCAGCGATGCGGCCTTATCGCCCGGTGACAGCCGCGTGGCCTCTCGAACCGGCGTCACTCCCTGCTCAATCTGTGGCAGCCCGATTGCCCTCGTCCAATCGGGCTGCCACATGCGCCGGTCCAGCCCAAACACGCCGATGCTCCGCCACACCGGCTGGTAGTACCGGCACTTCGTCACACGCGGTTGCGACACCGCGCTGCATGCCGCATTTTGCGGCCATGACGCATCGAGCCCTTCCGACGCAGCGTGCCGGCGATCAGCCGTGGGCCGCATGACCGAGTATGACCCCACCGCCGCCGGGTGGACACCAATGGACGCCAACCCGTTGCCGGCCGGCATTGGCGTCCCCTGGCGGCGGCGCGCGGGAGACGGGTGGCATTACGGCCTGCCGACCCGGGCGGAGCACGCCAATCCCGCAGGAGTGGTCCACGGCGGCATCCTGGCCGTCTTCGCCGATCACACACTCGGCTGTTATGTCGAGGCAGCGGCAGATGGCGCGCCCAACGTCACGATCCAGTTGAACACCCACTTCCTGGCCGCGGTCGATCCCGGATCCTTCCTGGAACTGCGCGGTGAGGTGACCCGCGTCACCGGCACGATGGTGTTCGTCCGCGGCATGATCGCGGTGGGGAAGCGGGACGTTTTGGCGGTGGATGGGATCTGGCGGGTGTTTCGGGGACGGTGACGTGCTCGGATCGACGGCCTACCGTTTGCAGATCGGTGACTTCCGGGTGATCCTCGCGGCGCGGGTGGGGATCGCGCAGTCCTCGTTGGCTCAGGCGGAAACCGGCCGCCGTGGATTGAAGGTCGAGACTTATGCCAAGCTGGCGAAGGTGCTCAGGACCAGGATTGAGGATTTGCTGGCTGCCGCGTGAGGTGTGCGATTTGCCTACCGCTCCTCATTCTCAGGTCATTTCCCAATAGAAATCAGTTTCTCCCACGTTGGCTCGTCTGCGATTGTATCGATCAGGAAGTCCAGCCATTCCTGCGAGCAAGTATAAGACTTGTAGAGCGGCGTGCCCTTCCCCTTACCACCCATAAACCTTCTCCAACGTCCCACCCATCAACTTCGCCTTATCCCCCTCCGACAACCGCGTCGTCTCCAAGAACGGCCGCACCCCCTGTTCATATGTCAACATCCCACTGGTCCGCGTCCAGTCCGTTCCCCACATGCACCGATCCAACCCGAACGCGTCGATGATCCGCAGCACCGGTTCCCAGATGTCCCTATACGGGTAACCCGCCTGCGACAACGTGCAGGCCCCGCTGATCTTCACCCGCACATTGGGAAAAACCGCCAGCGCCAGCAGCTTCGGCAGATCAGCCCAGGGCTCCGCCGGCGGCGGCGGTTCTGCAGGCTGCAACAGCCCGAGATGATCGATGACGATCACCGTATCCGGATTGCGCTTCACCAGTTCCGTCCCGTGCTCCAACCTGCCCCAGCACAGAAAATTCACCGGCAGCCCATGCCGGCCCGCCGCCGCAAACGCCCGGTTCACCCGAGGATCCGCCGGATCGCTCGGCAGCTCATCGCGCAGCATGATCCGCACCCCCACTGCGCCCTTGGTCGCCGCCCACTCGGCGACAACCTCGTCGATTGCCGGGTCCGTCACATCGATCGGCTTCACCACGCGAAACCGGTCCGGCCAGCGCGCGTAGACCCCCATCGCGTAGCTTGGGTCGTAACGATAAAGATTGAAGGTGGACACAATGATCGCCGCATCGACGCCGACCGCGTCCATCGCGGCAGTCATCTCTTCGCCGTTGGCCGACTGCGGCCCATGCAACACGCCAGCCCATGGGCGGGCGGGATGATTGCGTTCATAGGCATGAACCTGGACGTCGATCACTCGCATCGTTGCCTCCCTTGCCGCCGCAACATTCAAACCCGGGAACACCTATCCCGATCGCGCCGCGCCTACCAGCCAGCATGCCCGCTTGCGCGATCCGAGCCGGCCCGCCAGGTTGCGCCGCAAACCAAGGGAGCCCCCACCATGAGCAGCACAACCGAATACGTCCCCCCCAAAGTCTGGGTGAACAAGCCCGCGCTCGGCCGGTTCGCCAACATCAACCGCCCGACCGCAGGCGCTCAGTACGAGAAGGAACTCCCCGTCGGCCGCCATCCCTTGCAGCTCTATTCACTGGGCACGCCGAACGGCATCAAGGTCACCATCATGCTGGAGGAGTTGCTGGCCCGCGGCCACACCGGCGCCGAATACGACGCCTGGCTGATCCGCATCGGCGAGGGCGAGCAATTCAGCAGCGGCTTCGTTGCGGTGAACCCGAACTCCAAGATCCCCGCATTGCTGGACCGCAGTGGACCGAAGCCGATCCGGGTGTTCGAAACCGCCGCGATCCTGTTTTACCTCGCCGAGAAGTTCGGTGAACTTCTGCCGACCGACGCCGCGAACCGCGCCGAGTGCATGTCCTGGCTGTTCTGGCAAATGGGCAGCGCGCCATATCTGGGCGGCGGCTTCGGCCACTTCTACGCTTACGCACCGATCAAGATCGAATACGCCATCGACCGGTTCGCCATGGAAACCAAACGCCAGATGGACGTGCTCGACCGTCGGCTTGCCGAGTCCGAATACATCGCCGGTGCCGATTACACGATCGCCGATATCGCGATCTTTTCGTGGTATGGCCAGCTCGCAAAAGGCTTGCTTTATGGCGGTGGCGAATTCCTGTCGGTGCAGGACTACAAGAACGTGCAGCGCTGGACTGACCAGATCGCGGCCCGGCCGGCCGTGATACGTGGACGCATGGTCAACCGCCTGCAAGGCGATCCCGCGAGCCAGCTCCACGAACGGCATGATGCCAGCGACTTCGACACCAAGACGCAGGACAAAGTGGCGGCCAAGAGTTAGGCCACTCGCTCACGCTTGCCTCGTTCGGGTCGTTGACTCGAACGAGGCGGGCGGGCAACCGGGTCATGACCGATCAGCCGGCGGCGATTATCCCGCCATGCGACGAATGACATCGGCGACCAATTGCTTAAGCGACCCCAACGACGCGAAATCCATGATCATGGCGACATAGCCCACGACCTGACGGCCTTTGAGGCTGAAATTGATGTGCACGAACAGCACGACATCCTCGGCCAGCGACACACTCAGGTCGAACCGGCCATCGCTGGTGCCACGGACAATCTCCGGCAGCGACATCGTCAGGCTGCGCTGCAATAAATTGGCCACCGTCGCAATACAGGCGTTCAGGATGATATTGCCGATTTCGGCCAACGCCTCGTGTTCAAGTTCGAGGATGTCCTCCAGCGACAGTCCGTCTCCTGCCGCGCCGCGTTGCGCTCGATGACGCGCACTGACGCAGTAATTTGCGTCGAGGTGTCGATCAGCAAGGACTGAACCACCTCGGTACGCCGACGGCATACTTCCGCATGATCGCGGGCGGTCGCCAGGTTAACCGTGATGTTCTTGATCGCCGCCAGTTGTTCCTGCGAGGCACCGGCTGCCTCATCGCCGCCGGTGGCGATCTGTTCCATCGCGCGGCGCAGTTCTTCTGCCGCGGCAGAAGCCTCAGTCAGACCGCTTGCCAGTTGCTCGGTGGCCGCACCAACTCGCTCCGCGAGGCCTGGGCGTGGCGTGTCGCGACGGACTGACGAGGCCGGGTACGGGCCGGAGAAGTGTCAGCGGCGACCGGCGGGACGGCCCGTTTCGCCGCCGAAGACCTTGTTGCTCCGGCGGCGAACGTCGACGTTTTGACCAGGGCCATTGGTTCCTCGGCAAATCAGGTCATCGGACTATGGTAATCAGACCTTGACCATGAAGCGGAGCTAACGCAACAGCAGCTAAACGACTGTTTCCCATGCAGCATCAATGATATACGATTTCCACCCGGCGATTTTGCGGCTCCCGCACCCCCGGGCCGGTCGGCACCAGCAGATGGGTGTCGCCGTAGGCATGCATATCGATTGCGCTCTGCGGCACACCATCCCGGACAAGTTCGCCGGCAACCGTGCGGGCACGACGTTCCGACAGGCCCTGATTGTACGCTGGTGTGCCTGATGTGTCGGTATTCCCGTTGACGTCGATCCGGGTGTAGCGGTTGGCCTGAGAATAAGCGGCGGCGTCGTGCACGATACCGGCGCCGCGGGCTGTCAGGTCAGCTCTGTCCCAGTCGAAAAACACCAGGAACGTCTTCGCACCCACTTCCGCGACAGGTGTCGGAGCCGCCTCCGGCGCCGGCGGCGGAGCGACGCCAAACGTGTAACGCAGGCCGATCAGAATGCTGTGATTGTAGTCTGTCCTCGGGGTTATTTCGCCATAAACCGCAGGCCCAACTGTCGGGGTAACCAGGGCACCATAAGAACGACTACCCTCCAGACCCATAAAGCGGTATTCGGCGGTTAATGCCAGCCCCGGAACCGAGTCGATCGGGTAGGCCATGCCCAGGATGGCCTGATAGGCGAAAGCGCCACGTGTACCGCTTCGCCCGCCGTAAGTGAAACCTGGACCCACGCCGTGCGGGTTCTGCTCGGTCGCCCACTGATAGCCTGCGCCAATACCGACATACGGCTGCACATAAGGCACGAGACCCACGAAATCATAAAGGACGTTTGCCATCACGCCGGATTTAAGGTCGCCGCCGTTCGGGGTCGTTGTCGAGTTTCGAATAAAATCGCCCTCGACCTCGGCACGCAGCCCGTTGCCAAAGCCCCAGCCGCCACTCAGATCAACCGTAGGACCGATGCCGCTTTGCGAACTCCCGGAGATCGAGCGCCCGGGAACGCTAAGGTGTGGATTCTGGTTTTGCAGAAAATTGATGCCCGCGCCGCCGGCGATATAGGGGCCGTCAATCGCCTGGGCATGAGCCGCCGCCATGGGTAAGCCAAGGATGGTCGCGGCCATCAGAGCACTTCGCAGCTTCATTTGTGATCTCCATGTTGAAATGCAGCGGAGCGCCGCCGTTCAGAACGCAGAACTGCCCGGCCTCGACTTCGATCCCCACGAATTTATGTTTCGCCTACCGTGTTGCACGCAAGCCACAATTTGCTTGCCGTTGATTGCCGATTTTTCATCCGGGGGCGCGACCCATTCGAAATCCCATTGCGCAGGCGGGCAACTGCATCGCTTGCCTGGTGTTGCATCTCGAGAGTAAATTGATGGGGAAGCGATCGACGTGATCGACTATGTCAGAAGGGCGTTAACGAGGCTCGGCGTCTTTGCCTCGAATCCTGCGGCCTTCGTCATCATATTCTGTTATTTTGTCGCGTGGTTTGTGCTGAGCCCGTCCAGCCTGAACTGGCAGGCGATAGCGACCTTTGCAACCTGGTTACAGGAATGACACTCATCATCCAGCGTGCCGAACATCGCGATACCCAGGCCGTCCATGCGAAGTTGGACAAGTTGCTACGGTCTGATGCAAAGGCGCGTCCCGAGCTATCGCTACTCGATCACCAGGAACCGGAAGTCATCGAGGAGCACCGGTCACAAGAACGCCGCGAGTTGCGATAGCCCGTCCTGGCATCAGGCGATTAATCGCCCCAGCGTTTTGTCGTTGTCGTGGTGGTATCCGAGGTGACCGGGGCGGCATAAGTGGGTGCAGGAGCAACGATCGTTGTGGACGCCGGTTCGGGTGAACGTGTAACCGCAACACAACCCGAGAGAGCCAGCAAAGCTGCCGGTAGCAACAGGGAAAATCGCATGGAACCATTCCTCATGTAATGACAGTCCGGTAAGAGAACGTCCACACCGAAGCGAAGGTTCCAACTTCCCGCGCTGCGGAGAAAAAGAAATCATACCAGACGGAAGCGGCCGAATTGGCCGGGCCGAATCACCGTGTTTGAGCATTTACCGAAGTGCGGGAGCCAGTAAGGCGGTTCTCCTAAATGGAGGGTATTTCCATGCGGTCCCGGTTTGTCGCCGGCGTCGCTATGGGCGTCGCCAGTGTGGGAATGGTCTCTCCGGCATACAGCGCGTTGCGGCGGTTGCATCCCGAGGGCCATCGCGACCCAGTGTCGGTCCCTGAACAGAGTGGTCACGTGGATAATTTTCAACATCACGACGAACAACGGGAGGGTGAGGCATGGCAACTTCCGCAGGCGCGAAGTCGGGTTTGCGGCCATGAATGCGGCTGCCGCCGTTGAGCCGGACACGAGTTTCCAATTGGCATTTCCCACTGGCGTTTCCCACTGGCGTTTCCCACTGGCGTTAACCGGGGGCGACCAATTGAGTTCGGTCGGTCTGGAACCGCCACTCGATAACCGAGTTGGTTTCTGTGTCCCGTCGTTGAAAGCGATGGTCTTAAACATGGAGGACTGAATGAAACACAGCCTTATACCTGGCGCGCTGATGTTGGCGGCCGCATTTGCGACGGCTCCGGCGATGGCGCAATCCGCCGCCACGCACAGCACCGTGACGGCCCCGGCAACCGGCCGAACCGGCGATGTCACCAGCACCAACCCGAACGACCGCAATCCGGTGATGACGCAGATGGGCGATGCCCGTGCGAGCAAGATCATCGGCTCCTCGGTCTACAACGACCACGACGAGAAAGTCGGGTCGATCGACGATCTTTTGATTGGCAAGGACGGCTCGATGAAGGCCGTGCTCTCGGTCGGCGGGTTCCTCGGCATGGGCACGAAGTACGTCGAGGTTCCGTACTCCGATCTGACCTTCGGCAACACGCAGCGTGACAGCGACAATCGCGTGGTAATGAAAGGTGCCACCAAGGAATCGTTGAAGACGCAGCCGGCCTTCAACTACAGCAAGAGCTAGACATTGAATCACGGACCGCCGGGTAAACCCGGCGGTTCGACCGTTTAAAGTGTGCTGCGTCGCAGCGTCATCCTGGCATCGCCCCGATTGCCGATTGTAAAATATTCAAAACGTATTAAGCTGCGGAACCGGAACAGCCCTTATCCGTTGTTTGACAGCGTTGATACTTTTTGCGGGAGGTAGAAATGGGTCGCGGAATTTTGTTGTGGCTTTTGGGCGTGCCGATCCCGGTGATCATTTTGCTCGCGCTGGTATGGCATTGAAATGCTGACCTCGCAAGCAGTCGTCCCTGGTAATCCTTATGAGGCGCCAGGCATAGCCACTGAAGCAAGCGTGTCGGCAGTCTCCTGGCAAGCCATCCTGGGTGGCGCTGCTGCGGATGCATCCATTACCATCGTGCTTGTCTTGCTCGGCCTCGGTCTTGGCTTCGCGGCAATTTCGCCATGGCCCAACGCCGGCGCAACGGCGGCCACGTTTTCGCTCGTCGGTGGCATCTGGTTGATTGTCGTGCAGTGGCTTTCATCGGGTATTGGCGGCTTCGTCACCGGCCGCTTGCGCACGAAATGGGTGAACGTTCATACCCACGAGGTGTTCTTCCGCGACACCGCACACGGCTTTCTTACCTGGGCGGTAGCGGCGCTGTTCGGTGCATTTGTCATGGCTTCAGCGGTGTCCTCAGCCGTTGGAACCGCCACACGGGCTGCCGGCACGGCAGTGTCCGGATCAGCTCAGGCGGCCGCGCGCGCCTATGATGTGGATATGTTGTATCGCGGGGAAAAGCCGGAACTCGCTGCGTCAGACCAACAAACGCAAATGGAAACGACCCGCATTCTGGCCCGCGGCATGGCGAACGGTGGCGTGTCCGACGCCGACAAAGCCTATCTGGTCGATCAGGTGGCAGCCCGTACCGGACTGTCCCACGATGACGCACAGAAGCGCGTCGACGACGTGATCGCTCAGGAAAAAGCGGCTGAAACCAAAGCACGGGAAGTTGCGGATGCAGCGCGGAAGTCGGCGTCAGCGGTTTCGATCTTCACTGCTTTGTCGATGCTGATCGGCGCGTTCATTGCAAGTGCAGCGGCAGCCTATGGTGGTAGTCTGCGGGACGAACATCCATAACGCAACGTGCCGGAGCAGGGCGTCGCGGCAGGTTGCGTAATCCAACGGTTACGGCCTCAGCGGTGGCGTTCGTGACGTAGTCCAATACCAGTCGGGGGGGGGTCCATGTATCTGCTCAGATGATGGAACTCTTCTCCGACGTCTCCGTTGCCTTTCCGTCGTCGGGAAACCTGATTATGCCGCGACCAAAACGCTCCCGGTAAGCCACTTTTAATTCGTGTAATGCCGGCCGAGACCGGCTTCGTAGTTCTTCACTGAACGAAACAATCCCAAGGAGGGCACAGCCTCATGAGCAGCGGAACCAACGCAGAGAAGCCGTTTCTGGCGGACATGACGGAGCGTCGGAATCGCGCCCGCGAGCATATGATGCAAGGCGCGATCACCGCCAGCTACAACGGCAACGTAGAGGTGGCCTGCGCGCTCCTGAATGAGGCGCTGGCGACGGAACTGATCTGCGTCCTGCGTTATCAACGGCACTATTTCACGGTCCAGGGCATTCATTCCGCGTCGCTGAAGGCGGAATTCCTGCAACACCGGGATGAGGAGCGCGTGCACGCCGACCGGCTGGCCGAACGTATCGTGCAGTTGGGCGGCGCGCCGAATTTCTCACCCGACGGTCTGATGTCGCGAAGCCATACCGAATACGATGAGCACGATGACATTATCGAAATGCTGACCGAGGATCTC
>Ga0187879_10002405_pt1 | contig 12691 bp, 11 predicted proteins | sample June2016WEW_19_1_FD_132423 | JGI IMG/M metagenome (GOLD analysis project Ga0187879, IMG submission 132423) | Peatland microbial communities from SPRUCE experiment site at the Marcell Experimental Forest, Minnesota, USA - June2016WEW_19_10 | ecosystem: Environmental > Terrestrial > Soil >... | reverse complement strand
TGCGCGCCGCCGCCGAACGGGATGATCTGGACCGCCACGTTCTTCAGGCTGGCCAGGTCGAGCAAATGCTCTAGCTGCAGGCGCATCAGCCCGGCGCCGCCGACCCGGCGGCGCAGCGCCGCCTCGTCGAGCACCGCCCACAGGCGCGGCGGATCATTCCTGGTGAGCGCGGGCTGCCTGGCCATCAGCAGCGCGACCCTGCGGTCGATGTCGTCGGCGGGGCTGCTCATCAGTCCCGCGCTGATCACCGTCCGGGCGTAGTCCTCGGTCTGCAGCAGCCCGGGAATGAGGCTGACCTCGTAGATCCGGATCTCCGACGCCGAGCTCTCCAGGCCAAGATAGGTGGCGAACTGGGGCTGAATGGTGTCGCTGTAGGCGTGCCACCAGCCCTTCTGCCGGGAGTCCCTGGCCAGCTGCACCAGGCTCTCGCGCTGCTGCGGCGGCACGCCGTACAGCTCGAGCATGTCGCGCACATCGCGAGGCGAGACCGACACCCGGCCAGTCTCCACGCGGCTGATCTTGGACGCTGAGCATTCCAGATGGTCGGCCACCTCTTCGCAGGTGAGTTTCGCCGCCTCGCGGAGCCTGCGCAGTTCTAGGGCGAGCCGGCGCCGCCGGACCGTCGGGCTCTGCTCACTGGCCATGTGCACCTCCCGCCGGATCTCCGCGTGTGGGGGAACAAGTGTGGCCGGTAGCAGGCCACGCCGTCCAGTTTGATCTGATCCGACACGAGGAATGTGAACGGCACGCGACCTGCGAGTTTCGCGATGCATGTTGCAATTAGCATCGAGCACGGGCATGCTGAGTAATTATCACTCTACGCTTCTTAGCGATTACGAAGTGTCACGCGAGGTATCACGCAGATGACGATAGAGACTCAGCAGGCCTCCGGGCCCGCGCCGCTCTGGCACGCCTACCTGGACAGGCTGGAGGGACTCGCTGAGGAACTGGCCCGACACGGCCTGCGCGCCCGCCTCATGACCCCGCCCGGGCGCGTTCCCAGCCTCCATGTGGTGAACCCGTCGGCGTCGGCGCTCGCCGAGGATATCTACGCGGGGCGGAGCCAGGATGGCACCTGGTGGTTCTGGTGGTCCTGGGCTGAGCGGATCGCCACCGAGGACGACCTGGACGGCGCTGCCGCGCTCATCCAGCGCGTCCTGGCCGCTGGCGGGTAGCAGCCAGCCCCCGACGGCTCACGGCCGGCGGCCGGGCGCAGGCCCGCGATCAGGCGCAGCCCGCGATCAGGCTCGGGCCGCGATCAGGCTCGGGCCCGCGGCCCGGGGCGCAGCACGCTCGCTGGCAGCCCGGGGAAGGCCACCGTGGTGCCGCGCCAGCGGGCAGCGCTCAGCGCTGCGGCCCGCAGCCGCACGGCGCCGAAGTGCCTGACCGCGGGCGCGCTGACCGCCACCAGCCCCAGGTAAGCAGTGGCAACCCGATCCTCGATCACGATCGCAAGCGAGACCGCGTCGCGTGCCGTGAGCACCGGCCCGGGCAGCCGGTAAGCGGCCGCCGCGGCCTGCGGCTGGGTCCCGAGGGATCTCAGCATTGACTCGAGGTCATCGCGGGCCACCTGATGCGCTATCCAGTCGCTGGTCGCGGCGGCCTGCCCGGCACCGGCCAGGTGGGCACCGACCACCCCGTAGCCGTAGATCGCGGCATGCTCGGCGGCCAGGGCGGACTGCAGGGCGGCCACGCCGCTGCCTGCTGCTGCCGGTGACCGGGCGGCGGACGCGTTCATCCCGCGTTCGCGCCCGCGGCCAGGATGGCTGCATGCGTCGCCTCGGATGCCGAGATGCTGGCCAACAGCTGGGCAAGGGAGGCCGGAGCCACGCCGAGCCGGGTCAGCAGGGCATCCGATGCATCCTGCTCGGCGGCGCGCAGGAAGGCGATGGCTGCGGCGGGGCTGGCTGGCACGACGGGCTCGGCCGGCCCTACGGGCTTACCCGGCGCGGCAGGCTGGCCCGGGCCGGTGGCCGACGGGCTGGCAGGCAGGGCGGCGGCGGCCGCGGCGCCGGCTGGCACGATCAGGCGGGACCGCAGCTGAGCCAGGTGCGCGCGATGCTCGGCCAGTACCGGCTCCAGGATCGCCGCGTGGCCGTCGGCGCGGGCCGGCCCCAGGACCGCCTCGTAGCGTGCGATCATCAGCCGCTCCCTGGCTATCGCCGCCTTAAGCAGGCCGACATCGGCGGCTGGCGCCGGCGGGGTGCCGAGTGCGCCCACACCCTTGCACCCGGTGACCGCGAGGAGCGGCAGCGCGGCGGACGCCGCGAGCATCACTCGCCGTGTTGGTCCTGCAGGCACGGATCCTCCAGCCGTGGCGCGCTCCGATGGCCGCATGCGGCCTCTCAGCATTTCATGTGATCGCCGCCGGTCCCCCGGCTATCAGCGTGGCAAGCAGGCTAGGGCCCTGCATGGCTGCGTCCCGGTTAGGCTAGATCCCGGTCAGGGCCACAGCACAAGTGGCGGCGAGGAGGTCGTTATGCGCGGTAACTCCCGTCACAATGCGCCGCGGCAGGATCGTCCCGGCGGGCAGGATCGTCCCGGGCAGAGCCGTCCCGGCGGGCAAAGTCGTCCCGGCGGATCGGCGCAGCCCGGCCGGCCGGCCGATGACCAGCACCTCGCCACCCTGCTGGAGCCGGCGCTGCGTGCCCTGGACATGGACCTGGAAGGCGTCCGGGTGACCTCGGCGGGCCGTCGCCGGCTGCTGCGCGTGGTGGTGGACGCCGATGGCGGCGTGAGCCTTGACGACATCGAGCAGGCCAGCCGGGCGCTGTCGGCCGAGCTCGACAAGGCGGCTGCCATGGGCGACGCGCCGTACACGCTTGAGGTCTCCTCGCCCGGAGTAGACCGGCCGCTCACCGAGCCGAGACACTGGCGGCGGGCGGTAGGCCGCCTGGTGACTGTTCCGCTGGCGGCGAACGTGCCGCCGGATGCAGCGGCCGGGCCAGCCAGCGTCGACGGCCGGGTCAGGCAGGCAGACGTCCGTGGCGTGCTGCTCGATGTCCAGGGCGAATCCCGGCGGTTCGGCTACGAGGAGCTTGGCCCGGGGCGGATTCAGATCGAGTTCGGCCGGCTGGATGACGGCGGCGCGGACGACGGCGCGGACGAGGAGGATCCCGATGGATATTGACCTGAGCGTCCTGCGCAGCCTGGAAGCCGAGAAGGACATCTCCATGGACCTGGCCATCAAGGCCATCGAGGACGCGCTGCTGGTCGCTTATCACCGGACCGAGGGTGCCGCTACATCAGCGCGGGTCGAGGTGAATAAGGGCACCGGTCATGTGACCGTCTGGGCCAGCCGGGCCGCCGACGGCGGCGAGCCGGCCCGGGAGTACGACGACACGCCGGAGGGGTTCGGCAGGATTGCGGCCACCACCGCCCGCCAGGTGATCCTGCAGCGGCTGCGTGACGCAGAGGACGAGCTCACGTTCGGCGAGTACGCCGGACGCGAGGGCGACATCGTGGCCGGGGTGATCCAGCAGGGCAGGGACCCGCGGGCAGTCCTGGTCGATCTGGGGAAGCTCGAGGCCATCCTGCCGCCGACAGAGCAGGTCCCTGGCGAGCGCTATGTGCACGGAGAGCGGCTCAAGTGTTACGTGCTGCATGTCCGCAAGGGCTACCGGGGGCCGTCGGTCACCTTGTCGCGGACCCACGCCAACCTGGTGAAGAAGCTGTTCGCGCTCGAAGTGCCCGAGATCGCGTCCGGTGCGGTGGAGATCGCCGCCATCGCGCGCGAGGCGGGCCATCGAAGCAAGATCGCGGTCATCTCGCATCAGCAGGGCGTGAACGCCAAGGGTGCCTGCATAGGCCCGATGGGCAGCCGGGTCCGGAACGTGATGACCGAGCTGCACGGCGAGAAAATCGACATCGTCGACTACTCGCCGGACCCGGCCGAGTTCGTGGCCCACGCCCTGTCGCCCGCCAGGGTGTCCCGGGTGGTTGTCGTGGACCCGCAGGCCAGGGCCGCCAAGGTGATCGTTCCCGATTACCAGTTCTCGCTTGCTATCGGGAAGGAAGGGCAGAACGTCCGGCTCGCGGCCCGGCTGACCGGCTGGCGGATCGACATCCACCCGGATACGCCGGGAACTGAGGCGCCGGTCGCCTCCGCGGGACCGGACGAACCCGCGATGGGCGACGAACCTGCGGGCGCGGCCAGCGAGGCCAGCGACCCGGGCAGCGTGCCCGGTGCCGCAGATGCCCCGGCACTGTAAGCTTGGGGCAGAATGGCCACACGGCAACCGCGGCCGCTCCGGCCAGCGCAAGCGATCCGGACGTGCGTAGGATGCGGTAGCCGCGCGGCCAAGTCTGATTTGCTTCGCCTAGTGGCAGCCGGGGACGAGATCGTGCCCGATCCGCTAGCGCGGATGCCTGGCCGGGGTGCATACCTGCATCCCAGTCAGGGATGCTTTGACAAGGCACGGCGTCGTCGGGTGTTCCCGCGGGCGCTGCGCTTGCCGGGACCGCTTGGTACCGGCAGGCTCGCCGGGTATCTCGAGGTGTCGGGTCCCGGTCCGGCCTGCCAGTCCGAAGCGGCCGGAGATGACGCGCGAACGGCACCAATGCCGGGGAAAGCAGGCTGAGATTGCGATGAGCGACCGATGAGCATGCGGCGATGAACAGCAGAGGCTGACGCCGGACGGAGCACGCGCTGCCCCGAACGGCTGACTGGTCCGGCCGTGCCGGACCGAGTAGAGGGAGCGCAGTGGCGAAGGTCCGGGTATACGAGCTCGCGAAAGAGTTCGGCGTGGAAAGCAAGGCCGTGATGGCCAAACTCCAGGAGATGGGCGAGTTTGTGCGCTCGGCGTCCTCGACAATCGAGGCGCCGGTTGTCCGCAGGCTCAAGGAAGCCTTCACGGCGCAGGCCGGGAAGGCTCAGGAGAAGCGTCCCGCGGCGCAGCGAGCGGCTCCGGCGGCCGGCGACGGCCAGCCCGGGACAAACGGCCGCGCCGGCGCCGCGGCACCGGCTGCGTCCACCGCAACGGCAGCTGCTCCGGCGGCAGCTGAGCCGCCGGCAGCTGCTCCGGTGGCAGCTGAGCCGGCGGCTGAGCCCGCCAGGCCGGCAGCGGCGCGCGAAGAGCTGCAGGGACCGGCCGCGCCGGTCGCACCGGCCGGGCCCGCCACCGAACGGGCAGCGCCTGATGCGGGCAGATCCGGTACGGCGGCGAGGCCGCCGGTGCCCTTCCCGCACGGACAGCCGGAGACGACCGCGCCCGCTGCTGCCGCGCCGGGCCCGGCCGCCAGGCCGGCCGGCCCGCGCCCGGGTCCCGCCGCATCGCCGACGGCCGCCAGAACGCCGGCAGGCCCGGCAGCGGGCGGCGCTGGCGCGCCTTCGGCGCCACGCCAAGGCGGCCCGCGGCCCGGACCACGGCCAGGCAACAATCCGTTCAGCTCGACGGCGACGGGTATGGGATCGGCGCCGCGCGGGCCTCGCCCCGGCCAGCCCGGTGCGCCATCCTCCGCCGGGCCCGCCGGACTCGGTGGCCCGGCAGGTCCTGGTCAGGCCGCTGGCCGGCCAGCGGCGCCAGGCGGCCCGCGGCCGTCAGCGCCGCGCTTCACCGGCCGTCCGGGCACCGGCGGCCCCGCGGAAGGAGCGCGTCCAGGCGGGCCGCGTCCGGGCGGGCCGCGGCCAAGCCCCAGCAGCATGCCGCCCAGGCCGGTCGGCAGCCGCGGCCCCGCAGGCCCTGGCGGGCCCGGCGGCGGCCGGGGCGGCCCGGGCACCGGTACCCGGCCAGGCGGCCGTAGCGGGCCAGGTGGTGGCTTCGGCACCGGGCCGCGCGGCGGTGGCGGCGGCGGCGGCGGTGCCGCAGGCGCGCCCCGTCCCGGGATGGGCCCGGCCAGGCCAGGCGCCGGCGGCCGCGGCAGGAGCGGTACCCAGGGCGCATTCGGCCGGCCAGGCGGCCGTCCGTCCCGCGGCCGGAAGTCGAAGAAGCAGCGGCGCCAGGAGTTCGACAACATGCAGGCCCCGTCGATCGGCGGCGTGCAGGTACCGCGCGGCAACGGGCAGGTCATCAGGCTGTCGCGGGGCGCGTCGCTGAGTGACTTCGCGGACAAGATCGGGGTGAACCCGGCCTCGCTGGTCCAGGTCCTGTTCCATCTCGGCGAGATGGTGACGGCGACCCAGTCGGTGAACGACGAGACGCTGCAGCTACTGGGCGCCGAGCTCAACTACGGCGTCCAGGTCGTCTCCCCCGAGGAAGAAGACAGGGAACTGCTCGGGACGTTCGACATCGAGTTTGGCGAGGACGAGGGCGACGAATCCGATCTGGTGGCCAGGCCGCCGGTGGTGACGGTGATGGGTCACGTCGACCACGGCAAGACGAAGCTGCTGGACGCGATCAGGCACACCAACGTGGTGGCACACGAGGCTGGCGGTATCACCCAGCACATCGGCGCCTACCAGGTCGTGACCGAGGTGGATGGCGAGGAACGCAAGATCACGTTCATCGACACGCCAGGCCACGAGGCGTTCACCGCCATGCGGGCCCGTGGCGCGGAGACTACCGACCTGGTCGTGCTCGTCGTGGCCGCGGACGATGGCGTGAAGCCGCAGACCACCGAGGCGCTCAACCATGCTCAGGCCGCAGGCGTGCCGATCGTGGTGGCGGTCAACAAGGTGGACAAGGAGGGCGCAGACCCGCAGCGGGTCCGTGCCCAGCTGACCGAGTATGGCCTGGTGGCCGAGGAGTTCGGCGGCCAGTCGTTGTTCGTGGACGTGTCCGCCAGGGAGCGCACCGGCATCGAGTCGCTGCTCGAGGCGATCATCCTGACCGCCGACGCCGAGCTCGACCTGCGCGCCAATCCGCACCAGCAGGCGCAGGGCGTGGCGATCGAGGCGCATCTGGACAAGGGCCGGGGACCTGTCGCGACCGTCCTCGTGCAGCGCGGCACGCTGCATGTGGGCGACTCGATCGTCACCGGCGAGGCGTTCGGCCGGGTCCGCGCCATGCTCGACGACAACGGCGATCAGGTCAGCGAGGCGCTGCCGTCCCGGCCGGTGCTGGTACTTGGCCTTACGGCCGTGCCCGGCGCGGGCGACAGTTTCCTCGTGGTCGACGACGACCGGGTGGCCAGGCAGATCGCCGAGCGGCGCGAGGCAAGGGAGCGCAGCGCCATGTTCGCCCAGCGGCGGCCGAGGATCACGCTGGAGGACCTGGAATCCGCGCTCAAGTCGGGTGAGCGGCAGGAGCTGCTGCTCATCATCAAGGGCGACGTGTCCGGCTCGGTCGAGGCGCTCGAGGATGCCCTGCTGCAGCTCGATGTAGGCGAGGAAGTGGTCCTGCGGGTGATCGGCCGCGGCGTCGGCGCGATCACGCAGGACGACGTCAACCTTGCTATCGCCTCCGATGCCGTCATCATCGGCTTCAACGTCCGCCCGGCCGGGCGGGCCGGCGAGCTCGCTCAGCGCGAGGGTGTCGACATCCGCTACTACTCGGTCATCTACCAGGCGATCGAGGAGGTGGAGGCGGCGCTCAAGGGCATGCTCAAGCCCATCTTCGAGGAGGCCCAGCTTGGCACTGCCGAGATCAGGGAGGTCTTCCGGGTACCGCGGGTCGGCAACGTGGCCGGCTGCATCGTGCGGTCGGGCACCATCACCCGGCACAGCAAGGCCAGGCTGGTGCGCGATGGCATCGTCGTCTCCGACAACCTCACGGTCGAGTCGCTGCGCAGGTTCAAGGAGGATGCGACCGAGGTCCGCGAGGGCTTCGAGTGCGGCATCGGCCTGAGCTACAACGACGTCAAGATCGGCGACATCATCGAGACGTACGAGATGCGGGAGAAGCCGCGCACCTGACGATGAAAGGGCAGCCGTGTACGTGGGCGCCCTGACGCTGGACGTGCTGCTCGGGGACGTCCGCTCGCTGAAGCAGAAGCGGTCCGCCGTCCGGCCGCTGATCGCGGAGGTACAGCGGCGCTTCCCCGGCGCGGCCGTCGCCGAGACCGGCTTCCTGGGTTTGCACCGGCGGACGGAGATCGGCGTTGCCGTGGTGTCGTCAACGGCGGCGCATGCGGTGGACGTGCTCGACGCGTGCGAGCGGTACATCGCGGCGCGCCCCGAAATCGAGCTGCTGTCGGCACGGCAGCGGGTGTTCAGCGAGGGGGAGTGAGCGAGGAATGGATGCGGCCCGGGCGCGCAAGCTCGGCGAGGCGATTGCCCAGATCGTCGCCGAGATGCTGGAACGGCGGATCAAGGATCCGCGGCTTGGCTTCGTCACGGTAACCGAAGCCAGGATCACCGGCGACCTTCGCGAGGCGACCGTCTTCTACACCGTCTACGGGTCCGCGCAGGAGCGCGCGGACACCGCGGTAGCGCTGGCCAGCGCTACCGGCCTGATCAGGTCGGAGGTCGGCCACCAGACCGGACTGAAGCACACGCCCTCCCTCACGTTCAGGGAGGACACGGTGCCGGACACGGCGAGGAACATCGAGGAACTCGTCGCGCGCGCCAAAGACGCGGACGCCGCGCTCGCCGCGGCCAGGCAAGGTGCCGTGCCCGCTGGCGACGCCGACCCGTACCGGGTGCCCGCGGGCTCCGCCGGTGACCGCGACCAAGACCCGGACGGCGCAGTGAGCGAAACCCCCGCAGACGAGGATCACGGCGCGGGATACTCGCGATCGTGACTGCCGATCGAGCGCATCCATCAGGCCAGGATTCTGCGGACATCGAGGCCGAGTGGGCGCGGGCGGTCAAGTTGCTGGACGGCGCGGCCGAGGTCTGCCTCGCCTGTCATACCAGGCCGGACGCTGACGCGCTCGGGTCGATGCTCGCGGTGGCGCACGCCCTGCGCTCGCGCGGCGGCCCGGGACTGCCGCGGGTCGTCGCGTCCTTCGGTGACCTGCCATTCGAGGTCCCCCGGATCCTGCAGTTCCTGCCCGGTGTCGACCTCCTCAGCCCGCCTGATCGCTACCCGGTCCGGCCCGAGGTCATGGTCACCTTCGACGCCGCTAGCGCGGGCAGGCTCGGCCTGCTCGAGGCCAGCGCGGCTTCGGCACGGGAGCTGATCGTCCTGGACCACCACGCCTCCAACACCAGGTTCGGCACCGTCCACCTCGTGGACCCGGCCGCCGCCGCGACCGCGGTCCTGGCCTTCGACCTGATTGGCAGGCTCGGCGTGGAAGTATCGAGGGATATCGCGTTCGGCCTGTATGCGGGGCTCGTCACGGACACCGGCTCGTTCAAGTACCCGACCACCTCGCCGGGCGTGCATGAGCTGGCCGCGCGGCTCTTGGAGACCGGCATAGAGCCGGGGGCCGTGGCGCAGCGGCTCTGGGACAGTGCCCCGTTCAATTATCTTGGCCTTCTCTCCGCGGTGCTCGGGCGAGCTCTGCTCGAACCGGACCTGGCGGCCGGCCGTGGGCTGGTCTGGACCACAGTCACCCAGGCTGACCGGGCCGCATACGGCCTGTCGCTGGATGCCGCCGAGGCGGTGATCGACGTGCTCCGCCGGACCGACGAGGCTGACGTGGCCGTGGTTCTCAAGGAAGACGACGCCGGGCAGTGGCAGGTGTCGGCCCGGTCCAAGGGTCAGCTGGACGTGGGCCGCGCGTGCGTCGCGATGGGCGGCGGCGGGCACGCCAGGGCCGCCGGGTTCACCGCGAGCGGCGCGGTCGCTGACACCATGGCCGCGTTGCGGGACCGGCTCGCGGACGGGGCGGTTTGCAGCAGGTGACGGTGCCGAGCGGGCTGGTCGTCGTCGATAAACCGGCCGGCTGGACCTCGCACGACGTCGTGGCGCGGATCCGCAGGCTGGCCGGAACCCGCCGGGTCGGGCACGCGGGCACCCTGGACCCGATGGCGACCGGGGTGCTTGTGGTCGGCGTGGGCAAGGCCACCCGGCTGCTCGGCCATCTGGCGCTGACCGAGAAGGAATACGCTGCCTCGATCCGGCTGGGCGCCGTCACCGACACCGACGACGCCGACGGCGAGGTGGTGGCGACGGCGCCGGCTGCCGGCGTGCCCAGCGGGGCGCTGGCCGCTGCGATCGCCGCGCTGACCGGCGAGATCCAGCAGGTGCCGCCGGGCGTGAGCGCGATCAAGGTCGGCGGGAAGCGCGCCTACCGGCTGGCGCGCGAGGGCACTGCGCCGCAGCTGGCGGCCAGGACGGTCACCGTCAGCGACCTTACGGTCGGGGCCGTCCGGCCGTCCGGCGACTACCTGGACGTCGACGTCACGATCACCTGCTCAAGCGGCACTTACATCCGCGCGATCGCCCGCGACCTGGGCGCTGCGCTCGGCGTGGGCGGCCACCTCACCGCGCTGCGCAGGACCCGGGTGGGCCCGTATCTCATCGGCGGCGCGCGCACCCTTGACCAGCTGGCGGCCGGCCTGCAGGTGATACCGCTGGCCGACGCGGCCGCGGCGGCGTTCCCGCGACGGGACCTGACTGCCGATGAGGCGCGCCTTGCCGCGCATGGCGGCAGGCTGCCGGGGACGGGCCCGAGCCAGGCGGCGGTGGCTGAGACCACGGATCTGGTCGCGGCGTTCGGCCCGGACGGCACGCTGATCGCGCTGCTGGCCGACGAGCAGGGCCGGGCGCGTCCGATCGCTGTGTTCGTGCCCTGACGGGACGCAGAGGGTATCTCCGGCAGCCGCATCGGGCCGGACAGTAGCTCACATGGCAGGCTTGGAACGGCACAGGCTTCCCGGCCCGCCGGCCGGGACGGAACGGGCCCCAGGTGCCACAGCAGGGAGGAACTTTCAGGTGCTGAGCTGGCAGGGACTCGACGACGTGCCCGACGGCTGGGGCCCATCGGTCGTTACTATCGGCATCTTCGACGGTGTCCACCGCGGGCACCAGCGCATCGTCGGCCGCGCCACCGCCCTGGCGGCCGAGCGGGGACTGCCGGTCGCCGTGGTCACCTTCGACCCGCATCCGGACGAGGTGATCAGGCCGGGATCCCATCCGCCGCTCCTGTGCACGCCGCGCCGTCGTACCGAGCTGCTCGCCGGGCTCGGCGCCGACGCCGTCTGGGTGCTGCCGTTCACGCTGGAGTTCTCCAGGCTGGGGCCCGATGACTTCGTCCGGGCGGTGCTGGTGGACCGCCTGCATGCGGCCGCGGTGGTGGTGGGGGAGAACTTCAGGTTCGGGCACCGGGCCGCGGGCAACGTTGCGCTGCTCAGCGAGCTGGGCGATAAGTACGAGTTCGCGGCGGAGGGCGTGCCGCTGCTGGCGGAGGGCACGGTGACGGTCTCGTCCTCGCTGATCAGGGAGCATCTTGCGGCCGGAGACGTGATCGGCGCCGCGGCCGATCTCGGGCGGCCGCACCGGGTCGAGGGCGTCGTCGTGCGCCGCCACCAGCGCGGCCGGGCGCTTGGCTTCCCGACCGCCAACCTGGAGACTGCCCCGTACGCCGCGATTCCGGCGGACGGCGTCTACGCGGGGTGGCTGACGGCCTTTGATTCGGATGGCCCTGAGCTGGCCCGCTGGCCCGCCGCGATCTCGGTCGGCAGCAACCCGACGTTCGACGGGACGGAGCGGGCCGTCGAGGCCTACGCGCTGGACAGGGACGATCTTGACTTGTACGGCACGCACGTCGCGGTGGATTTCGCGGCCAGGCTACGCGGAATGGTCCGATTTGACTCGGCCGGCGAGCTGGTCGCCCAGATGCATCGCGACGCCGGCGCGGCCCGGGCCGCAATCGCGGGACAGTAGCGACGGCGAGCGCCGAACTCAGGGGCGCGACAGGTAGGCGACCGCCTTGAGCGCGCTGGTCCCCGGCAGGCGATGCCGACGCCAAAGGCGAGCGTAGCGCGGCGGCCCCGCACCAGGACGCACGAGCACGATGATCTGACCCTGCGCGGCTCCGGCCCGCGCGGCCCCCGCCTGCGCGGCCGCCGCCTGCGTAGCCCCCGGCTGGACGGCTCCGGCTTGCGCGGCCGTGAACTGGGCAGGGCTGGGCGCGGACGCGCAGCCGGCGTAGAACGCGATGGGGATGTACTGCTCGCCCTTGATCAGGCACGGTGGGTGCACACCCAGCCGGCGCAGGCTCGCCACGATGCGGGTGTAGTCGCTGTGAAACGCGACCGTGCCGCCGACCTCGTGATCAAGGACGACATGCTGCGCCAGTAGCTGCAGGGCCAGGCCGATGGCGACCAGGCCGGTCGTCAAGGGCCGCAGATCCGCGCGGACGCTGGTGAGGAGCCAGCCGAGCGCGTCCGCCACGGGCAGGGCGGCCAGCGCATACGTCGGCAGCAGGAACCTCGGCGCGGCATAGCCGATCAAGAAGAGATACTGCAGGGCCAGGCACAGCCCGCAGCTGGCCGGCAGCAGGGCGGAGCCCAGCCGGCCTGCCTGCCTGGCGGCGATGATCCCGGCGATGACCAGGACCGGCAGGGCCAGCCACCACAGGCTGAGTTCCGGCTGGCGCCAGCCGGCCGTGCAGGGCCGGCACAAGGTGGGGCCGTTAAGGGCACGCAGCTCGTCCCAGAGCCCGAGATGGAGCCCGAAGCCGCCCTGCTCGGCGCCGGCCGCGTGCAGCCGCTGCAGCGGGCCGCCGAACCTGAGGTAGGCCTCGACCACCCATTCGGCGCCGCCCGCGACGAGCCCGGCCGCCGTCGCCGCAACCAGCTGCCAGCGCCGCCACGCCGGGACGGCGATCGCAGCGGCCAGCAGCGCCGCGCCCAGGAAGACGGCGTCCCCCGGGCGGATCAGGGCCGCGAGTGCCATGGCGGCGCCGAGGCCGGCCAGCGCGA
>Ga0187879_10002400_pt1 | contig 12706 bp, 9 predicted proteins | sample June2016WEW_19_1_FD_132423 | JGI IMG/M metagenome (GOLD analysis project Ga0187879, IMG submission 132423) | Peatland microbial communities from SPRUCE experiment site at the Marcell Experimental Forest, Minnesota, USA - June2016WEW_19_10 | ecosystem: Environmental > Terrestrial > Soil >... | reverse complement strand
CAACATTTTTTCGTGCTCGCCGCTTCCGAAGGCTTGCCGTTAAAGCATATCGAACCCGATGCTTTGGAGCGCCTCAAGCGCTATCGCTGGCCCGGCAATATTAGGGAACTCGAAAATCTCACCCGCCGGCTCGCCGCGCTCTATCCGCAAGAAGCCATCACGGTGCAATTGGTGGACATGGAACTCAATGTCGATGCACCGGAGATTCTGCCGAATTTTGCGGCAGGGCCCATTGCGGGGACTGCGCTGCCAGCGGAGCCCGAGCGTCGCCCGACGCTGGCAAGCGCGATGGAGCACCATCTCTCCGAGCTTTTTAATGCCCATGGTGCGAGCCTGCCGCCTCCCGGTCTCTACCACCGGATCTTGCGCGAAGTCGAATATCCGGTGATTTCTGCAGCGCTCTCCGCCACGAGAGGCAATCAGATCAAGGCCGCCGAGCTTTTGGGGCTGAACCGCAATACATTGCGCAAGAAAGTCCGCGATCTCGACATCAGATGGATGCGTTCACCGAGTTAGAGCATGTTCCTGAAAAGTTGCTCGTTTTTTTCGATTGGAAGACGCCCAACTCTTTGAATCTGAGCGATTGCTGTTCGATCAGAGGATTCCACCTGGTGGGCAAGCGCTCAAGACCATAATCGCTTCAAGAGGAATCGTTCATGGTCTAAGCGAGGCATCGCTGACTGTATTTGGAACAAAAACGCGGTAAATATAACCACCTGACTGCCCTGCGAGGACGGGGGCTCTTTTACAGGGCATGTCGGTTTATGCTAATTAGATTTCTTAAGATAATTATGTAAGAACTTGAATTTGCATAATTTTATGTTTCATAGACAGGCGCGGCTTGGACGTGTTCCACGTGGTCATAGCCAGGAATAAGACAAACTAATGCCGGAAAAACCCCCGCCTGAAACAAGACATGACCAGTCCTTCCACCGGCCGGACGCGGCGATCGATCCCATCGCCATGGCGAGGCGCGATCTCAATAAAGCCCTGCCTAGGCGCTTCTACAAAGAGGCAGCCGCACAAGAACGGGATGGCGGGTTCGTCCTGCTTCTCGATGGCCGGGTGGCTAAGACTCCGGGCGGCCGTGATTTGGCACTGCCAACCCTGGTGGCAGCGCAAGTGCTCGCCGCCGAATGGGCGGCGCTGGGAGAAATGATCGATCCGGCATTGATGCCATGGACGCGCATCGTCAATTCCGCGATCGACGGCGTCGCGTACCGGCTTGCCGCCACGGCGGATGAGATTACCAAATATGCCGGATCGGACCTCGTCTGTTACCGTGCCGGCGAACCGGAAGCGCTCGAGCGCGCGCAAGCCGCGGCCTGGGATCCGGTCCTTGCGTTCGCACGGAAAAAGCTCGGCGCCTCTTTCATTTGCACGGAAGGCGTGGTGTTCATCGAACAGCCGGAAGCCGCTTCCATGGCAGTGAAAGAAGCCGTCGTGCGCATTGCGAATGGCGGGCCGGCGGCACCCTTTGCGCTCGCCGCGCTGCTTGTGATGACGACGCTCACCGGCTCGGCCTTGCTTGCTCTCGCCGTGGCGCATGGCGAGCTCACAGCCACTGATGCTTGGCGTGTTGCGCATGTGGACGAGGATTTTGAGATGCGGGCCTGGGGCGAGGATGCGGAAGCCCTTCGCCGCCGCGCCCGGCAATGGAACGAGATGGAGGCGGCGGCGGGCCTTTATCAGGCGGTATCAGGCTAGCGGCCACAGCTTACGCGCGCCCGCCGATGCCGCCGAGGTGAGTCGAACTGAAAGCATCGGGATATTTGAGCCCGAAGCCCAAGGCGCGGTCGATGCCGATATGAGCGGCCCAGATCAGTGCGATCCAAATTCCGGCTGGCATCGCCAAAACCGCAGCTGCGCTAAGCAGAGCAACGGGCCCAAGATAAGTGTGCACCGCATTATAGGCTGTGGCTCCAGCACGCGGTCCAGCAAGATAGAAACAGATCGAAAGGTCCGGAACGAGGATCAATGCCGCAAAAAGCCACCAGGATGTGCCGCTACGGCTGAAAGCGGCGACGCAGAGGAGGGCGACGGCCAGACCTTCGGCGCGCAATAAGAGAAGCGGCGCACCATTGACGAAACTGGGCGGCTTGGTGATCATATCCTGTTCCTTTCCCGCTTTCTGTCGATTTATCGCACGACCAGTTTTGATTCTAGTCCATGATTGGACGGCCGTTCAATGAGCGGACCAATTTCTCAAAGAGTTTGAGCAAGAGAGATGAAACAGACTTTCGAACGGCTTGCGGCGCGTCGCGCGCATGCCCTTCACGGCGGTGGCGAGGCACGGACCGGTGCCCAGCACCGGCGTGGAAAACTCACCGCGCGGGAGCGGATCGAGCTTCTCACCGATGCAGGCTCATTCGAGGAATTTGGTATGTTCGTCGAGCATCGCGCGACGGAGTTTGGCATGGAGAAGCGCCGCGTGCCGGGGGATGGCGTCGTCACGGGATGGGGTACCGTCAATGGACGCGCCGTCTTCGTCTTCGCCAAGGATTTTACCGTTTTCGGCGGCTCGCTTTCCGAGACGCATGCTCAAAAAATCGCCAATTTGCAGGATATGGCTCTCAAAAACCGGGCACCCCTCATTGGGCTTTTTGATTCCGGCGGCGCCCGCATCCAGGAAGGGGTTGCCGCACTCGCGGGCTATGGTGAGGTTTTCCAGCGCAACGTCTTGGCGTCGGGGGTCATCCCGCAGATTTCCCTCATCATGGGTCCTTGTGCGGGCGGCGACGTCTATTCACCGGCGCTCACCGACTTCATCTTCATGGTCAAGGACACGAGCTATATGTTCGTGACCGGCCCCGATGTGGTGCGGGCGGTGACGAATGAGATTGTAAGCGCCGAAGACCTTGGCGGCGCGTCCGTTCATACGATCAAAAGTTCCGTCGCCGACGGCGCCTATGAAAACGACGTCGAGGCCTTGCTGCAACTGAGCCGGCTCATCGATTTTCTGCCATTGTCCAACACAAGCGAGACTCCCGAATGGCCGAGTTTCGATGATCCCGAGCGGTGCGAGGCCTCGCTTGACAGTTTGGCACCGGAGGATCCGGCGAAACCCTATGACATCAAGGAACTCATCAGCAAGACCGTGGACGAAGGCGATTTCTTCGAGATCCAGGAAGCTTATGCGCGCAATATCGTGACTGGCTTCGGCCGCCTGGAAGGACGCACGGCGGGCTTTGTCGCCAATCAGCCCATGGTGCTCGCGGGCACGCTCGACAGCGCCGCGTCGCGCAAGGCCGCCCGATTTGTGCGGTTTTGCGATTGCTTCAATATTCCGATCGTGACCTTCGTCGATGTGCCGGGCTTTCTTCCCGGAACCGAGCAGGAATATGGCGGGCTCATCAAGCACGGCGCAAAGCTTCTCTATGCCTATGGAGAAGCGACGGTGCCGAAAGTGACCGTCATCACCCGCAAGGCGTTTGGTGGCGCCTATGATGTGATGGCCTCGAAACATTTGCGCGGCGACGTGAATTTCGCCTGGCCGGGCGCTGGAATCGCGGTCATGGGTGCCAAGGGCGCGGTCGAGATCATCTTCCGTTCCGACATGGGCGACGCGGACAAAATCACCCGGCGCACCCGCGAATATGAAGAGCGTTTTCTCTCGCCCTATGTCGCGGCGGAGCGCGGTTATATCGATGACATCATCATGCCGCACGAAACACGCAAGCGCGTTGCGCGTGCGCTTGCGATGTTACGCAATAAGAACCTGCAAAACCCCTGGAAGAAGCATGGCAATATTCCGCTGTGATGTGCCGCATATATTTTTTGTAAGGTTTTCTTGCTCAATCGGACAAAAGTGTTTCACGTGAAACGTTTTGGTACGATTGACGGTTGCGCAAACATATCTTCGCACGATGCGGCGAAGTACAGAGCTGGGATTTGGACTTTGCGCAATGTTGAGGTAAGATTACTTTTTTCGGTGGTGTGTTTGTTTGGACAATGCTAGCGCTGAAATTCCAGGTGCAATAAATTACAGTTCATTCTTCCGATGATTGCTAACCCGCTGTGGAATGATGGCGGCTCGTGGAAAAGCGGCGTTCCATTTTTCTGGCTATCGTTCTGCGACCCCTACCACTGGAATGTGGCCGCAGATTTGAATTGATCGGATGCGGAAAGGAACGGCACATGTTTGTCTCAGGGAACGCGGGGAAGCATTCATCCTTACTTGCTCCGATTGCATTCTCGTTATTGGGATTGATTTATATTGGCTGTGCCAATGCGCAAGTTATGAATGCTGATTTTTCTACTCCCTCAATAGCGAATCTCCCTCCGAATCCCCCAGGAGAAGTTACCCCCCAAAGCCAAGGTTATTTCCCGGACCCTACCGGGCCAGGAGTTGGGTGGACATTTGATAGTAGTAGTGGCGTGCAACAAAACGGCAGCCAGTTGGGTGCGCTCCCAGCACCGCTCCCTGGCATCCAAACGGGCTACATTCAGAATCATGGCACGATTTCGCAATCGATTTCCTTTCCAACAAGTGGTACCTACAAGCTTTCTTACTACCTGGCGGCTGGCCGTGCCAATGGCAGTCTACAGTTTCAGGTCAGTATTGATGGTACTCTGAAAGAAAGTATTAAGGGGGCGAGCACCGCCTTTACCCTCATACCGATCACGTTCAGTGTCACCCAGGGTTCACACACGCTTAGTTTCGCCGGCGCCGGTCAATTAAATGCTTCCGTAGATCAAATATTCTTCATCGATCAGGTTTCCATTACGCTGGTGCCTTCGCCGCCGCCGCTACCTGGCGGGACGGGTCCGCAAATCACATCAGGGGTTCCCGTGATTAGCCCCACACAACCCATTATGCTTGAGGGACAGAATTTCGGACCACCGTATGGAAAATTCCACATCCATTTCCCGAAGCCGGCAACTTCGCCATTTCCGCCATATCCGCCCTACAACAATTACACCGACTTATCTGTGGATGCGGATCGCACCCAGTGGTTCGGAAGCGGTGCCAATATCATCGGTTCCTTGCCAATTACAACCGCCAGTCAAACCGGCTCTGTGACACAGCAAACCGTGGATATCACGATGACCACTAAGGATGGCAAAACGTCGAACGTGTGGCACGCAACATTTATCGAGGATGCGTGGATCACCGGTGGGTCACAGACCGTGAGCCCTAACGTTGCTTTTTACCTGGCGGGTTGGAACTTCGGATCCCCCGGCACAATCACCATCCATTTCCCAACAAGGAACCCGACCGATCCTTCCAGTTTCGACGTGATTGCAGCGACATCACTGGTCGAGTGGTCACCATTTGGCATCATGGCAGTGATGCCAAATGTCCAGGGTGTCGTCGAACAAACCGTGGATATCACCTTCAAGACCCAAAATGGCCGGAAATCGAATACGTGGAAGGCAAAGTTCATCCCGACGATGGATATCGAGCAGTTGACATACGAAGACTTCACTGTTGTCTCATGCAGCGACCAAGGTCAGAGCAATATTTGCGATGGAGTTAATTCAGTAATTACAGGCAGCTCATGCTTCTTCGGGCCAAACCCTGAAATGGGAGTCCTGATGGGTTCGCACGTTGGTTGTTGGGGCGGCGATTCCGACGATGGGACAGACAATTATTCCGTGGCGAGCCTCAAAAACGGTTCGATCTTCAATGAATTTGATTTCTATCCTCAAACTCCAAGTGACCCTGCGTGGGTGGACAACGGCACAGTTGGGTATGAAGCGCCGCTCCTGGGCCCTAGTTCTATCCAACAAATCTCCGTGCCTTGGCACATTGGAGCGACCGGTGGTTACGTTTATTATAATTTAGACATCACGATCAAAGGCCCCAAAGGCGTTCCGTACTACTAGCGCCGGAAAATGTTTTCAAGGACAAACATCATGCTTAAGACCGGAATGCTACTGTGCGCAATGAGTTTGGCCTCGGCGGGCGCGCTTCATGCGGGCGAGGCCATCGTGGTTGAGAAATTGACCAAGCCACAACTCCAGGAGGCGCTCAAGACCGCATCGGACGACACCGTCATCCAGTATCAAGGGCAGATCAAGACAAAGGCCCAATGGCGCAGCGAGTTTCAAGCGAAATACAAGCCGTTGGATGCGGCGAAGCTGCAAGAGCTCGCGGACGCGCGCAAGGCCAAATTCGAAGCCGCCAAGAAAGCGCTGCAAGACGAACAAGACCGCAACATCCAAGCACAAAACGCACAGACCAGGGCCGAGTTCGATAAACTCAGGCCGCATTAAACGGCACGAACCTTAGCCCGCGACACAACAGGCCATGCAGTCGAAGGCCCTTGCATAAGACTTCGCCAAGTCCAATAAACGGGCAGATGCGGCGTTTCGCATGGCTTGCGCGTCCAGCGACATGGTAATGACTACTAGCTTTGACTAACATGCGGCTGGTCTGGGGCCAAAATGTTCAAGAAAATCCTCATCGCGAACCGTGGTGAGATCGCCTGCCGGGTGATCAAAACCGCGCGGCAAATGGGGATTGCGACGGTCGCCGTATATTCCGATCCTGACAAGGACGCGCCGCATGTGGAGTTGGCGGACGAAGCGGTGCGGATCGGGCCGCCACCTGCGCCAGAAAGCTATCTTGTCATCGAAAATATCATCGCGGCCTGCAAGGCGACGGGCGCGGATGCGGTCCACCCTGGCTATGGGTTTTTGTCGGAGCAGGCGGTTTTCGCCCGCGCGCTCGAAGCCAACGCCATCGCCTTTATCGGCCCCAACATCGAAGCCATCGAGGCGATGGGCGATAAGATCGAAGCCAAAAGACTGGCTCTATCCGCGGGCGTCGCAATCGTGCCAGGCTTCCCCGGCGTCATTGATGATGCGGCAAAGGCGGAAGAGATCGCCAAGACAATCGGGTATCCGGTGATGATCAAGGCCGCAGCCGGCGGTGGCGGCAGAGGGATGCGTATCGTCGAGTCGACCGAGGGGATAGCCGAAGGCTTCGCTCGCGCCGCATCGGAAGCGAAATCCGCGTTCGGCGATGGCCGGGTCTTCATCGAAAAATTCATTGCCGGTCCGCGTCACATCGAAATTCAGATCCTCGGCGATAAGCACGGCAACATCATTCATCTTGGCGAGCGCGAATGTTCGATCCAGCGCCGCCATCAAAAAATCATTGAGGAAGCACCTTCTCCTTTCATCGGCGAGGAAACCCGCCACGCGATGGGCAAACAGGCGATCGCTCTGGCCAGGGCCGTACATTATGATTCTGCCGGAACGGTCGAATTCATCGCTGCGCAAGATGGGAGCTTTTATTTTCTCGAAATGAACACGCGGCTTCAGGTCGAGCACCCAGTGACCGAGCTCATTACCGGCATCGACCTCGTCGAGCAGATGATCAGATCGGCCTTTGGCGAGAAACTCGCAATCGTGCAAGCCGATGTTCGTCTCAAAGGCTCGGCGATGGAAAGTCGCATCTTGGCCGAAGATCCAACGCGAAATTTTCTCCCCTCGGCCGGACGGCTCAAGACCTACCGGCCGCCGGACGGCGGTATGAGCGAGGGTGCGACGCTGCGCATCGATGCAGGCGTCCGCGAAGGCAGCGAGGTCTCGATCCATTACGATTCGCTGATCGCGAAGCTCGTGACGCACGCGGCGGATCGCACTGCGGCGATTGGGGCGCAGGCGCAAGCTCTCGATTCATTCGTCATCGAGGGCGTTGCCAACAATATTTCTTTTCTTGCCGCCATGATGGGACATAAGCGCTTTCGCGCGGGTGAGCTCTCGACGAGTTTTATCGCCGAGGAGTATCCGCACGGTTTCGCCCCGCTTGCGCCGCAAGGAGAAGCGGCGGAATGGCTTGCATGTGTCGCGGCTGCAATCGATCATGTGATGAACGAACGCAAGCGCGCGATCTCGGGTCAGTTGAGTACCACGCATCCGGTCAAATTCGCGAGGGATCGCGTGGTCTTGCTCGACAAATTTCGGCATGACGTGAGTCTGGATGACACAGAGGAAGGATTAATCGTGCGATTTGAGAAGACCGGCTGCGCGCGCCTTTGCGTTTCCAGTTGGACTCCCGGTCTACCGGTCTGGAACGGTACGATCGATGGCGAAAGAATCTTGGTTCAGCGGCGCTCCATTCTCAACGGCACGCATTTGGCGCACGGTGGCTTTGAGGTGGACGCGCGTGTCTACACGCGGCGGGAGGCGGAGCTCGCCCTGCTCATGCCGGAGAAAAAAACGGGCGCTGGTTCCAATTTTCTGCGATGTCCGATGCCTTGCCTCGTCAAATCGATCTCCGTGGCCGCCGGGCAAAGAGTCAGGTCCGGCGAAACCCTCTGCATCATCGAGGCGATGAAAATGGAAACTGCCGTATGCGCCGAATTCGATGCGACGGTTGAGAAAATATATGTTCAACCCGGTGATTCGCTCGCCGTCGATGCGATCATCATGGCGTTTTCCTAGCTCCGGCGGATTCCGACGGGTCGGTGTAGAAGCGGCTGTTATAGCGCCAGCGATAATAGCAGAGCGGCACGATGCCGATCAGGATCGTGCCGATGCTCATGATCGAGACACGAAAACCGAGCTGCGGCAGCTGATAGATCCCGACGCTGGCGACAAAGAGCGCCGACGTCAGCGGAACGATCCCGGCAAACACAAGCATCCTCCAGCCGGTGAACAGCACATTGCGGTAGTACCAAACGCAGGCAATGCCGGCTAACGCATAGTAGAATGAGACCTGCACGCCGATCGCATTGATGAGATCGCTCATCAATTGCTTGACGCTCGGCACTGTGGCCGAGGCGGCGAACAGGAGAAGCGAGACAGTGGCGACCGCGACGCCCGCGAGCCAGGGCGTCTGAAAGCGCGGATGCAGCCAGCCCATCGGCTCGCCGATCACCTGATCGCGCGCCATCGAGAACAACAGTCTTGTGCATTGTAAGAGCTGCGTCTGGAGCGTCGCAACTACGCTCACCATCACAGCGAGCACGGCGATCGCGCTCCAAGGCGCGCCGAGTGCCACATGGCCGAGGGCAGGAAGCAGATTCGCGGCATTCGCCTGGATCTGGTCTGATGTCAGAGCTATCTGGATGGCGACTTGCGCCAAAAGGAACAGGGCAACGATCACGAGCACGCCAACGACGCCGCCGAGTCCTGCCGCCTTCTTGGCGTTCGCTGTCTCTTCCGCGAGGTTGGACGCCACGTCCCAGCCGAAATAATAGAAGATCGTGATCAGCATCCCGGCGCAGAAGGAGTTGAATGTGCCGAAAGCGGATGGGAAGAACCAGTTCCAAGAGAAGGTTTCGGCTGGCGCCGCGCGCGCGTTCCAGATCGCGAGCCCGCTGACCAGGATCAAAGCGCCTAATTCGAGCAAGGTCAGCACGACCTGCACTTTGGCGGTCGCGGTGATGCCGCAAGTCACGAGTGCAAGCACGCCAAGGAACCACACGGCGCCGATGCCGGTTGCCCAAAGCACATCGTGAAGCCGTTCCGGCGCGACAAGTTCGAGCGTCGCCTCACCGGCCGGAAGCGCCGCGGCGACCATAAAGATCGTGGAGAGGCTGAGGAGCGCCCAGCCTGCAATGAAACCGAGTGCCGGATGGATGGCGCGGCCGACCCAGGCGTAGGCAGCACCGGCATCCGATCGCCATAGGTTGAGATAAGAGAATGCAATGGTGATGCCGATCATCGGCAGGAAGGCGATAGAGAGTGCCGCCGGTCCAGCGATCCCAACGGCAGCGACGAGGGCCGCGGTGCTGGCGGTGATCGAATAGGCCGGCGCCGAGCCGGCGATAGCCATGACGGACGTATCCAGGAAGCCAAGCGCCCCCTGCTTTAACGAACGTTCTAACACCCGCTTTTACCGCGCTGTATGACATTCCGAGACATCGAAATAGTTATTCTCAATCGTTTGGAGTGCCGCCGGGCTGGCACTAGACCATGATCTCTTCAAGAGGAATCGCTCATAGTCTCACTCTCTTTGTTTTGTCCCATGATCTTATCCAGAAAGTATGCAACTTTTGGGGATCATGGTCTGACGGTTGCGACCGCGTCCGGCCCGCGCCCGGCATTTCTCCCGGTCACAATGCCAGTCCGTTCTCTTCATAACCTATTTTCAGTGCTGGCGTTAGCGGTCGCGCAAAGATCAACTTGCACGAATACCGTCGCGTTGGCGAAGTTCCGGTTTGGTGAGAACTGTGCGGCTGGAATTTCGTGAGATAACAGAGGAAGACCCGGTGTACGCGGCATCCTCACGGAAGCCGAGCGCCGCGCCATTTAGGAATCGTACTCTACTCGAACTATCATCTGCGCCGCGAGCCGAATCTCGGATGACGCCGAAATAGTCGTCGGCGGTCAGGCCATTCACGCGCAGGACATGAGGCTTCCCCCGATTGCTTGCATATCGGAAGAAGCCAACGTTTATCCGTAACTACCCGAACGCGCCGACGATATTGACTTTGCCATTGGCGAGCTTTCGTCTTTTCGCCCCGTATCAGCCGGCATAATGGATAACGACGACGAGCCGATGTGTGCGTCGATTGGAGTAGTTACCTAAGCTGCTTTTTCCGCAGCGACTAACTTTAGAAGCGCTTGGGCTGCGCTGGTCGAGGATGCGGGATTCTGCCCGGTAAGGAGACGGCCATCAACGATTGAAAACGGCTGCCAGTTGGGGACTTTCTCAAAGATGCCTCCCAGCCGCTTCAACTCATCCTCAACGAGGAACGGCACAACATTCGTAAGGTGCACAGCTTCCTCCTCGTCATTGGTAAAACCGGTCACGCGTTTACCTTTTACAATCGGCGCGCCCTTGTAGGTGACTCGATGAAGCACACCAGGCGAATGGCAAACCAAAGCCACCGGCTTGCCGGAATTGTAGAACGATTCGATCAAAGCGATGGAATCGGTGCTTTCCGCGAGGTCCCACAAGGGGCCGTGCCCGCCCACATAGAATACTGTATCGTAATCTTCCGCTTTCACGTCGGCAAGCATGGCCGTCTGGGAAAGCGCCTTTTGCGCCGCCTGGTCCTGTTTGAACCGCGCCATGGCGGGCGTCTGATTCTCCGGTAAATCGCTCTTCGGATCGATCGGCGGCTGCCCGCCTTTCGGTGAAGCGAGGGTCAGCTGTACGTCGGCGTCCCGGAAAACAAAGTAGGGGGCTGCGAACTCTTCAAGCCAGAAGCCGGTCTTGCGGCCGGTGTTGCCGAGTTGATCGTGCGATGTTAGCACCATCAGTATTTTCATGTTCCTTCTCCTTAGTTCATCGATGTGCGCATCGATTGATCTACACCGGCAATCGCGACCCAAAAGGATTGAAATTCTTCTGTCCGTTGAAGCCGGGCGCTGCGTGTGCTCATTGCCGGCACAGGTGAGAGTTCTGGCGTACCAAGCGGGGGATCGACATCACACTTGAGGCAGATCTCGCGTCAAGGCATGGCCCTTGGAAAATCCCGCCGCTGTTTTCGAGCGGCGGGAGCGTGCCTTTCCCTGATGATCAAGTGTTAGTGTTTGGTCGGTGCGTTGATTGCGATCCGTTTTGCCTTTGACTGCGGCCGCTCGGTCTTCGGCAGGATAACTTTGAGAACGCCGTTCTTGAACGAGGCCTCAATCTTATTTTCCTCGATGTCCATGCCGACCGGAATTCGCCGTTCGAAGCGTCCGTAGAATCGTTCCGAGAACTGGCGCTCCTTGTCCTCCGTCTCGGATTTCATCTCACCGCGAACAATCAAATTGCCGTCGTCCATAAGGAGTTCGACATCTTTTTCTTCCATGCCGGGGATTTCGGCAGAGACCGTAATTTGCTTGTCGGTTTCGGCGACTTCGAGCTTCGGCCACGCGGGATTCACAAAACTGGCCCGCTGCCCGGCAAGCGGGGATAGAGCGAAGCCGCGAAAAGCTTCCTCCAGGAGGCGGTTCATTTCCCGGTGTAATGTGAGAAACGGGCTAGATCTTTCGTCGCGAAAAAGCTCGGGGACGAGATCTTGACTCCGGGTCCAGGGAATTAGATCGCGTATACTCATAGCCTCATCTCCATAGATCTAAGTGGACACATTGGCGCGTCCTCCTGCGATCCACGCTTCCGGCCACGTCCCGGCTGAGCTTTGGGCCGTGTGCAATTGACCCTTGTGAAGGCCACATGAGCCAGCCGTGCTCGCGCGCAGCTAGTTCTACACAGTCCTCGCCCTGCCGCCGGCCTGCGCGGACGCAATATTAGCTGCCACGCGCAACGTTGTGCCGGCCATTCCCACCGCTCACGACATGTGAGGCAAGGGTGACAAGCCTGCATTAAAAATGTGGAGAGCTGTCCGCGAGGGTCAAGGGGCTACTTGCAAAACCCGTGTGGCACTCGGTGTCGCGTCACCCGCGCAATCGCGCCGGTGCGCGATCTGGTTTCGTTCGGACCAGATCGAGCATCTCAGCTTGTCCATGACCATGGCCGCTAATCGGGTTTCCGGTTTCGAAGAGTATTTTCAATCAACTTGCAGCGACTTCAGCTTGCGGTGCAGGGCTGAGCGCTCCATGCCGATGAATTCGGCGGTGCGCGAAATGTTGCCGCCGAACCGGTTCAGCTGGGCGATCAAATATTCACGCTCGAAGACTTCCCTGGCGTCCCGCAAGGGAAGGCTCATCAATTTTTCGCCGCCGGAGCTGTTTGGTGTCGACGGCACGAGTGCGCCGATCTCGGAGGGCAACATGTCGGCGGTGATTGGTGCCTCGGGATCGCCGTTGGCAAGGATCATCAGCCGCTCCACGTTGTTGCGCAACTGTCTTACAT
>Ga0187879_10002396_pt1 | contig 12721 bp, 9 predicted proteins | sample June2016WEW_19_1_FD_132423 | JGI IMG/M metagenome (GOLD analysis project Ga0187879, IMG submission 132423) | Peatland microbial communities from SPRUCE experiment site at the Marcell Experimental Forest, Minnesota, USA - June2016WEW_19_10 | ecosystem: Environmental > Terrestrial > Soil >... | reverse complement strand
GGGGTCGGTGACTTTGAATGGGTCGTCGGTGGAGGTGGCGTTTGCGATTCAGACATTCTGCCAGGGGGCTGCAACTTCGACGGGATCTGCGCCGCCGGTGGGAGGAATTGGTGGAGGACTTGGATTGTTGCTGGCGACGATGGTGCTGGGCGGGGCGGTTTGGACGTTCCGACGGAACCGGCGAGTGGCGCTGACGTTTGCTACTTTGTTGTTGGTGGCATTGGGGTCGGCGGCTTGCAACAGTCTGCCACAGGGGCCGAACGGGGCAACGCCGGCGGGGACTTACACTTTGTCGTTGACTACGACATTGAATGGACAGACGCAGACTTTGAATAACTTTTTGACTTTGGTGGTGAAGTAGGAAGGCGAACCGCAGAGACGCAGAGGGCGCAGAGAAAACCTGAGGCACAAGCGAGCCCGGTCCCGCGCTGCGGGATCTCAGGATGAATCGCCCTGTGGGGCGATTCACAAATTCAAAGGCAGTGTCAAATTCCGCTGCAACGTCAAAGACGCCCGCCTCAAAAGCAGGCGGCCGCTACAAATTCAAAAACAAATTCAACTGCGACGTCAACTTCGAAGAGAGATCCTTCGTCGCTGCGCTCCTCAGGATGACGATGCGCGTGGGAGTCGCGCCTTGGTTCAACGGAGCCGGGGGGCGCCTGCTTACCGGCAGGCAGGCCGGCGCTACTAAGGGCAACGCGCGGCGACTGACGGATTGGCTGCGGCGTGGGTTAGGGCGCGGGGGTTATGTCGAAGAGGTGGGCTTGGAAGGCGTCGCGGCGGACGAAGAGGCCTAGGTTGTGGAGTTCCTGGCCGCTGCGATCGTAGCGGACGTTGTTTAGTTCATCGTTGAAGATGTAATTTTGCGCCGGGGAGACGCGGTCGGCCAGGTGGACGCGCCCTTGCGAAGTGTAAGCCGCCAGATTTACCGCGATTATTTTCCACGCTTTGGGCGAGCGCCATTCGTAGACCAGCAGCGCGTCGGGGGGAGCATCGCCTTCCGGCGCGACATCGAGTAGATTCCACTTTCCTTCGTGAAATACATTCTGCCTGGTGATTTGCAAAATTTTCCGGAAAAAATTTGTGCTGATGGGATCGGGCGGCTCGTCCGCGGCGATGCGCAAAGTGATGGGGAGATGAATTCTGCGGCCTTCTAGCTCGCCTTGATGATAGAAGCGCATGCCGGGGAGGGTGCCGAGGAGGGTTCCGTCTGCGACCAAGCGATCGTTGGGGAAAATTTGTGGGCGCCGGGGCTCGTCGTGATTTTCCATGAAGCGGGCGAAATCGCTTTGACGTTCGGGGAGGGTGCTGAGGCGCTCGCGGATTTGCGTGATGTTGTGGTCGCGAAGGGCGTCGTACAGAGTTTTGTCGTAGGAGTAGGAAAATCCTAGATCAAGGAGGCGCTGTTCCGTGCCCCAGTAGGCTTCGGCGAGGAGGGTGAGATTGGAGACGGCGGCGTGGGCTTCGGTCCAGAACTCTTTTTCGGGCGTGGGTGTATCGCCGAGAAGGTGGCGCCAGTTCGCGTTGAAGATGTCGTTGAGTTGGAGCATGGCCATATCGCAACGGATACCGTCGCAGTGGGCGGCGATGGTGCGAAGGTCGGCAATTTGCGCAGCGCGCAGGCCGGGATTGAAATGGTTGAGTTGTGCTACGTCCTGCCAGGGCGGGAAATAAGGATCTTTCGCCAGGGCGATGTATTGCGGACCTTGCGGAGTGGATTGAGTGTAGTAGAGCGAGGGGTTTTGCTGGAATGCTTCTTGCGAGGCTTGGACGTAAAATTCCGGGTGCTCGCGCATCCAGGGATGATCGAGCGCGGAGTGATTGCCGACGAAATCCAGAAATAGCGCGATGCCGCGAGAGCGCAATTTTTCGCGCGCGGCGTCGAGGGCTTCCCACGAGCCGATACGTGGGTCGGGAGCGTAGCCGGCTACGGAGTAGGGGGAACTGATGACGTCTTCAGGTTTCCAGCCGGGTAGCGCGAGATTGAATTGCGGGATGTTGCCGGGATCTTCGACGTTCATGCGGCGCGAGATGGGGCTGCGTTGCCATACGCCCATTAGCCAGACGATGTGGAAGCCTTGCGCGGCGAGCGCGTCCCATTCGGAATCGGGGACTCCGGCCAGCGTGATATTTTTCTTAAGGCGAGCGGACAGCTGCTCGAGCCACGTCCAAGTGTTGAGTTCGTAAAGATGGGGGTGGGAGGGCGGTTGAAGGCGTTGTGCGGCGGCGGGTTGCGTGGGCATCGGATTGAGATTAGTTGGGATGCGCGGTGCGTGTCAATCGAGCGGCGAGCGGGAATGGCGGATTGAGAGTTGACGGCTAGGAGTTCGCAGTTGAGAGTTCAAAGTTGAAAGTCGAGATTACGTTTTGCTGGCGTGCGGAGCATGGTTGGGGCTCTTGGTTGGTTTATGACGGCAGTGGCTGGTGATTAGTCGTGGTGTCTCAGGACATAAGTTACAGCTGGGCCTGCTGAAAGTAGGCCTGACGCCGCTCGATGGGCGTCAAGCCGTGCAGGCTCAGATGAGGCCGCTCATGATTGTAATACCGCAGGAACTCGTGCAAGACCCGCATGCGGGTCTTGCACGAGCGCGGCCGATGGACCGCAAAACATTCGTCGTCCAGAGTGCGAAAGAATCGTTCCACTCTTCCGTTCGTTTGCGGATGCCGGGGTCGCGCCCGCCAGTGTGCGATGCCCAAGCTGCGGCAGGCTTGTTGGAAGCGGGTCTGTCGCTGCGCATGAAACGCATAGCGCATGGTGAAGATCAGGTCGTTGTCGGTCATCACCGCTTCGATCCGGTACGGCAACTCCGCTACGAGTAGTTCCAAAAATGCTGCGGCATCACGACAGCGGCGCTCAGGACGAATCTGCGCAAAGGCCTCTCGCGAGAAGTCGTCCACCGCAGCAAAAGCATACTCCCGCTGCGTGTTTTTCCAACGATAGAGGTATTTCAGATCCAGGTGCACCAGCTCGCCGGGCCGACTCTTGTCGTATCGTCGGAAGATTTTTCGTTCGGGCACGCGCAGACGATTGCGCCCATGGCACAACAGTACGCAGTGCACGCTGCTGTGGCCGATGCCCAAGGCCAGCGCAATACGCGCTGGGCTCCAGCTCCGCTTTCGCAGTTCCAAGATTGGAGCGCGGATGTCATGCGTCAACCGGGCCGGCGAGTGGGTGGGCCGACGCGAGCGGGGCTCGAGCCCCGCTCGCCCCTGTTGCTGATAGCGCGTCCACCAGCGCGAAAGTACCGGGCGGGCAATGCCCGTCTCTGGGCTCAACACCGCCAACGATCTTCCTCGCTGGTGCATTCTCATCAACAGTTCCCGCCCCGCAACGCTATAAGCGACTCCACGCATGCGCCGCCTCCTGGCGGCTCATCCTACAGGGTGTAACTTATGTCTTGGGACATCACAGCTAGTGGCTAGAAGGCTGTGATGCGGGGCCGTGGCGGGCTGCGCGGTTTATGGACAAATTGGGGGATTAGTGCCACATTATTTTGGGGCGGATTTGCGGGCGGCGGAATCAGGGTTAACAGTTAGGAGGAAATCAAACATGGTAAAGCGTGCGATGCTGGCGGGATTTGCGATGGTGTTCGCGGTGGGCTTGTCGGTGGCGGGGCAGGATAGCGCGGCGAAGAGCGGGACTTGGTCAGGCGTGATTACGAATGATATGTGCGGGGCGAAGGACGCCACTGCGGCGAAGAGCGAGTGCACTACCAAGTGCGTAAAGTCGCATGGCGCGAAATACGCTTTGTACAATGATGCTGACAAGAAAGTTTACATTCTCGAGCCGCAGGATAAGGCGGACGGTCACGCGGGGCATCAGGTGACGGTGAAGGGGACGTTGGATGGGGATACGATTCATGTGACGTCGCTGACGATGAATACGGCGAAGGGATCGTAGCGCGGGATTTTTTAAAGATTCATCTCCGCGGGGTGTTGTGAAAGGGCAGGGCCGATGGCCTTGCCCTTTTTTTGTGGGCGCGATGGCGCACGAAAAGATCTAAAGCAGAGGACGCAGAGGTCGGAGTGCAGAGGGCGCAGAGAAAACCTACGGCGAAAGCATGCCCGGTTCGATAAGGCCGAACCGGGGGCTACAACGGCAACCGCAAGAGTTTTCCATACGCGAATCCTCCCTGTCTGGGCGTTCTGATATACTTCGCGGCCTCGACTGAATCACTCGCATGGAAAGGATGGCGGGATGAGATTTCAGAGAAAAATTGTGTTGTTGGCGATCGTGGTGGCGACTGCAGGCGTTGCGCGGGCGCAGAATACGGCGGGGGCTACGGCCGGTGGGCGTGTATTGACGGTGGACGATTATTTTCGCATCAAGGAAGTGGGGGATCCGCAGATCAGCCCGGACGGCAAGTGGGTGGCTTACACGGTGGAGACTGCGAATCTGAAGAATGACAAGAACCGGCGGAGGATATGGATGGTTCCCGCCGGCGGCGGGAGCGCGATTGCGCTGACGGACGAGAGTGAATCGTCGTCGCATCCGCGTTGGAGTCCGGACGGCAAATATATTGCATTCCTCTCGGCGCGCGAGGGAAGTGGCGACGATGATGAGGAAAAGGGCAAGAAGCAGGTGTGGATACTGAATCGCGAGGGGGGAGAGGCGCAGCAGCTGACGGATACGGCGCAGGACGTGGACAATTTCGCGTGGGCGCCTGGGAGCGACCGGCTGGTGCTGGTGCTCCAGGACGCGTCGCCGGAGGAAATCGAGGCGGCGGAGAACAAGGCAAAGGATAGCAAAGCGAAACCCAAGCCGCGGCCGTGGGTGATTGACCGGCTGCACTTCAAAGAGGATGAGGTTGGATATTTGGATCGGCGGCGGACGCATTTGTACGTGTTCACCATCGCGGATCATAAGCAGCGGCAGATTACATCGGGCGATTATGACGACAGCGATCCGGCCTGGTCTCCGGACGGGACCAAGATCGCGTTTTCAAGCAACCGTTCGGCGCCGGAGCCGGATTTGAATTACAACAAGGATATTTGGGTGGTGGCGGCGGACAACACGGATCAGGGGAAGTCACTGGCACAGGTGACGACGAATGTGGGGACGGAGGAGGCGCCGGCGTGGTCACCGGATGGGAAGTGGATCGCGTACACGACGCAGCTGGAGCCGGAACTATTTCAATATTCGACGATACAGATTGCGGTCTCGCCGGCGACGGGCGGAGCGCCGAATGTGCTGACGCGAAAACTGGACCGAAATTCGACGATTCCGCGATTTTCGGCGGACGGGAAGTGGATTTATTTTATTGCCGATGATGATGGAACACAAAATCTGTTGCGCGTGGCCGCTGCTGGCGGAGAAATTACGCGGCCAATTGGCGGACGCAAGATGGTGGAAGCTTATTCGCTGAGCGCGGATGGCACGGCCGTGGCGACGGTGGGAGAGCTGACGCATCCGGCCGAGTTGTACGTGCTGCCAGCTGGAGGCGAATTGCGGAAATTGACAAGCGTCAACGATGCGTTGATGGCGCAATTGCGACTGCCGACTGTGGAGTACGTGCATTTCAAGAGCAAGGACGGAACGACCGTGGCGGGATATTTGTACGAGCCGCCGGATTATCAGCCGGGCGTGAAATATCCGACGATTTTGAAACCGCACGGCGGGCCCGTGTGGGCTTACTACGCGGAGTTTAATTTCGATCCGCAGCTCTATGCGGCGAACGGGTATGTGGTGTTGACGCCGAATCCGCGCGGGTCATCGGGATACGGGCTGGATTACTGCAAGGCGATTTTCGCGGATTGGGGACACAAGGATTTTGAAGATGACATGGCGATGGTGGATTACGCTGTGGCGCAGGGAATTGCCGATCCGGATAAGTTGGGAGTGGGAGGCTGGTCGTACGGGGGAATCTCGACAAATTTTATTATTACCCAGACGACGCGATTCAAGGCGGCGATTTCTGGCGCGGGAAGCTTTCTGTACATCACCAGCTGGGGGCACGATCTGTACTCGCGGGATTGGGAGTACGAGTTGGGATTGCCCTGGAAGAATCGCGCGCTGTGGGAAAAGCTTTCGCCATTCAATCGCGTGACGGACATTACGACGCCGACCTTGGTGATGGGAGGCGAGGTGGACTGGAACGTTCCGGTGATTAATGGGGAGCAGCTATACCAGAGTTTGCGGCGGTTGGGAGTGCCGACGCTTTTGGTTGTGTATCCTGGGGAGTTTCATGAGTTTTCGCGGCCGTCGTTTATTAGGGACCGGTATGAGAGGTATTTGTTTTGGTATGGGCATTACGTGAAAGGGGTCGGGCCGGCGGTGCCGCCAGTTGCGAAGAGTGGGGAGTGATTCGAGGAAGTCAGAAACACCAGTGATGAACGGAGATGCAACGGTAAAGGCCGGCGGTCTGAAGACTGCCGCTACAAATTCAAAGGCAGCAGCAAATTTAGCAAGGAGAGTAGGAGGGCGGGTCTAAGACCCGCCCCTACGATTACCTGCGGTGGATGCGTTTATTTTGATGCTGAGTCTATGAAAGTAGCGATGTTGGACTTCAGCTTCGTTAGATCTTCTTCGTGCAGGTACATCATGTGGCCTGCGCCGTAGTATTCGAAGTGGATGTTGCTGCGCAGGTTTCCCGGCAAAAATAAGTGGTCCATGGTGTATTCGGTGGCGTAGAACGGAGTGGCCATGTCGTAGAAGCCGTTTTCTACCTGGACTTGCAGGTGTGGGTTGGTCATGAGCGCTTGAATCAGGTCGCCTGCGACATTCGCGGAGCCGGGGAAAAAGCCTCCGCCTTGCGGGCCGCGATGTTTCCAATCCCAACTTCCGCCGACGTCGCCGCTGAGAGCCTCGTAGGATCTTTCCTCTGTGACTTTCAATTCCTCACGGGCGTAGCTATTGAAGGCGGCAGTGAAGGCGCCGCGCACGGCGGTGTAGGACGGATCGTCTTCGGCGAATTCCGTGAGCATGTCGTAGGTGGGCATGGTGTAGCGCGCGTCGTAGCGGCCGGTGGTTAGGCCGTGGCTGCGCATTAGCTCGACATTAAATTGCGGAAGGTTTACGCGCAGATCGGCTTTTAGGAGGTAGTCTTCGCTGAGGCCAATGAAGTGCGAGAGTTTCTTGGCGATTTCGGATTTTTCGGCGGACGGGATGTTGGTGCCTTTCATCAGCGCAGTGGCGTAATCGGTGGCGGCGAATTTGCGGGCTTCGGTCAGGAAGGCGGGGACGTCGGACGGTGGATCTACGAGCGCTTTTTGATATACGGCGGTGGCGGCATAGCTGGGGAGGTAGAGGATGAAGGGAAGATCGTCGCCGGGATTGAACGAGATGGTGCCGAGATTCAGGACGGAAGAGATGAGCACGATGCCGTTAATGTAGATGCCGTCGTGCTGCTGTAGATAATTTCCCAGTGCGGCGGAGCGGAACGTGCCGTAACTTTCGCCGATGAGAAATTTGGGGGAGTTCCAGCGGTTATTGCGATTGAGGTAGATGTTGATGAACTGCGCGAACATTTTTACGTCCTGATCGACGCCCCAAAAATCTTTGTTTTGCGCTTTGCCGACGGCGCGGCTGAAGCCGGTGCCGACGGGATCGATGAAAACCATGTCGGTTTTGTCGAGCAGGGAATTCGCGTTGTCCTCGAGTTTGTAGGGGGCGGGGGGAGTGGCGGCGTGGTCGGCGTTGACGACGCGGCGCGGACCGAAGGCGCCCATGTGCAGCCAGATGGAGGCGGAGCCGGGGCCTCCGTTGTAGATGAAGGCGATGGGGCGCTGAGAGGAATCTTTGGTGTCGCTGCGGGTGTAGGCGGTGGAATAGATCAGCGCGGTGGGTTCGCCTTTTTCGTCTTTGAGGAGCGTGGTGGAGGCGACGGCTTTGTAGGCGATGGATTGATTGTTGATTTTGATGGTGTGGTCGCTGGGCCAGGTTTCTTCTTTGGGGGGATTGGCTTCGAGGGTTTTGGCGTCTGCTGCTGCGGTGGGTTTGGCGTCTTTTGCGGGTTCTTGGGCTGTTGCGGTTGCGGAATGCCCAATTAGCAGGAACAGAGCTAGCGTGCAGATGGCTGGGAAGGTCTTCATTTACGCTCCGATGTGGTGATTTCGCGCCCCAATTATCGCGGGGGGATTCTATGCGCGGGCGTTGGTGCAAGTCAAACGGGGGGAGTGCGGATTCCCGCAGGGGCGTACAGAAAGGCAAAAGATTCAACACAGAGGGCACAGAAAAAACCGGAGAACACAGAGCAAGAAGGAGAGATACCTACCTGCGGCAGGCAGGCTTGACCCGCTGCCGCGGGTTCAGGATGACGGGAGTTTGCTTGGGATGACGGCACTGTTCAATTTCGTGTGCCGCCTAGTTGCAGGGAGGGGTGCTGAACGTGAGCGTGATTTCGGCGGGGTCAGCGCTTGCGGCTGCATCGTTGGTTGTGTTGTCGGCGGCTTCGATTTTTTCGACATTGGAGTCTATGCGGGCTGGGGTGGTGCAGGTGGTTTGGCCGTGGCGTTGGCTCACGCGTTGCGGGTCGAGATCTTCCCAGGCTGAGAACGTGTAGCTGACGGATTGGAGCAGGGTGAATTCGTAGAGAGCCTCGCCAATTTTGCGCGCGGCGGGGTTGTCGCCTTTTTCGGCTGTGGCCGTCACCGTTACTTCGCCGGGAGGGCGGCTAGCTTCCCATTTTAGTTGAACTTTTACGATACGGGTGGGGTAGCCGTCTCTTAGTTTGATATTGGCGTTGAGAATTTGCTGGCCGTCTTTCACTTTTATGAATTTCGCATCGGATTGCTGCGGCTCGCCGGGATAGAAGGTGCGCGGGAACGGGGAATTCGGGTCCAGGCGGCTCATGCGATTGAAAACGAGAAGATATTCGCCGGGGCCGATGTGATCGAATTCGAATTTACCGTCCGCACCTTGAAAACCCCACAGCCCGGGTTGCGCGGGATCGAAGCGTTCGGCGCGATAGAGTTCGACGGAAGCGATTTTCAGAGGTTTACCAGCGGGAGCGAGGACGCTCCCGCGAATTTTTCCGGTGGGCAGGGCGTTGACGTTGTATTCGTAGCAGGCGCCGGTGGGAATTTTAAACGGAGGCAGGCCGCCCTTCAGGGTTTTTTGCGAAAACTCGAAGCGTGCAGGGAGATCGGCGGTGTAAACATATTCGCCGGCGTGCACGTCGTAGAAAGAATAGACGCCATCGGGGCCGGTGCTGGCGGAAAAACGATCGTCCTTGGAACGTAGTTTTAATTTTACATGCGGGATGGGATCTTCGGGATCGTCGGTGGGGGCGAGGAGCGGCGGATCGGCGCGGCGGAGAACGCCGAAGACGGAAGCGACGCGATCGTGATTGCGCATGTTGCGCAATTGCGGGAGGAGGGCGCGACCTTCGCTAGCGGGTCGCGTTTGGCTGCAGACTACGGCAAACAGACGGCCTTCGGTTTCCTGCTGGGTGAAGACGATGTACTGCTGGCCCTTTTTGAAGTAGTAGCCGCAATCGGCATCGTCGCCGCCGGAGAAGACGTCGATGTCCGCAGTGTCGGGGCCGGCGAATTTTTCTTCAACGTGGAAATGATAGCGGGTGATGGGCGTGACGGATTGGGGAGCGGCGCCGGGGTTGGCTTCGTTAGTGTTGGCCGTGGCAGTGGCCGATTCGGCCGTGGTCGCGTCGGGAGCTACGGCGGCGACTTCGGTGACGGTGCCGAGAAAAACGACGTCGTCGGATTGCAGGCCGGGACATTTTCCGGGAGGCTGTTTGGAACAGGTGCAGGCCCGGAGGCCGGAGGGAAAGAAGAAGAGCAGAAGCGCAGCGGCCAAGAATGAGCGTTGCATCATGAATACATATCGTACCTTGTGATGCGCGGGGAAATCGAGGATTCGTGCGAAACTTTTTTGCAAGACGCGGTGATGGCACTCGGAAGCGATGCGCGGTTTTGGTACACTTGGGCCGTTTGCGGGTCCTACGGCCTTCATGAATGGATGGGCGGATGGCCGGATTTGCGGGCGGTTTCGCGCGCAGCGGCGCGAACTGGATAAAGGAGTAAGGTACGAACATGAAAAAGATTCTGGGCGGTTTGGTTGTGGCCCTGGGGATTTTTTCCGCGGTGGCGGCTGCGCAGCAGTCAGCGCCGGCACAGCAAGGGAATCAGTCGATCTACAACGTGACGATGGTGGGGAAGACCGTGACCGCGGTGAGTTACCAGCATCGCAGCGGATCGACGATGATTGGTTTTCAGGGGACGCCGCTGCTGCCGATGGCGAAGGGCGACGCGAAGGTGGACAGCAAGCAGGGATCGATCGTGGTGAGCGCGAGTTTCAAGAATATGGAGTCAGCGCAGAAATTCGGGAGAGAGTATTTGACCTACGTGCTGTGGGCGATCACGCCGGAGGGCAAGCCGAATAATTTGGGGGAACTTTTGCTCGACGGCGACAAGAGTAAATTGACGGCGACGACGAATTTGCAGACGTTTGGAATGATCGTGACGGCGGAGCCGTATTTTGCGGTGAGCATGCCGAGCGATGTGGTGGTGCTGGAAAATGTGGTGCGGGCGGATACGGTGGGAACGGCGGAGCAGGTGACGGCGAATTACGAGTTGATGCAGCGTGGCGGGTATACCTACGACATGTCGAAGGCGCGCGAGCCGATAACGGACTTTTCCCCGAAGGTGCCGCTGGAGATGTATGAGGCGCGCAATGCGGTGTCCATCGCGCAAAGCGCAGGAGCCGACACGTTGGCGCCGGACGCATTTCAGAAGGCGGTGAGTTCGCTGGGGAACGCGGACAATCTGCTGGCGAGGAAGGCGAGCAGAAAAGAAGTGATTGCGGCGGCGCGGGACGCGGTGCAGACGGCGGCCGACGCGCGAGCGATCGCATTGCAACGGGCGGCGCAGCAGAAGGCGGCGGCCGAGCAGGCAGCGGCGCAGGCGGCGGTGGCTGCGGCGGACGCGAGACGGAAGGAGGAAGCAGAGGCGCGTCAGCAGGCGGAGATCCAAAAGTTGCAAGCGGAGCGAGATGCGGCGCAGGCAGCGGCTGCTAAGGCACAAGCGGACGCGGCGCGCAGTCAAGCCGACGCGGCGGCTCTGGCAGCTCAGCAACAGGCGCAGGCTGCCCAACAACAAGCGGATGCCGCGCAACAGCGCGAAAAGGCTGCGCAAGAAGCGGCGGCGAGGGCGGAGGCGGAGAAGCAGGCGCTGCGCGCCGCATTGCTGGATCAATTCAATCGTGTGCTGCCGACGACGGATACGCCGCGGGGGTTGCAGGTGAACATGGCGGACGTGTTGTTTGCGTTCGGGAAATATGAGTTGCAGCAATCGGCGCGCGAGGCTTTGGCAAAATTCTCGGGAATCGTGCTGGCGCATCCTGGATTGCATTTGTCGGTGGAGGGATACACGGATAGCGTGGGAAGCGATGCATTCAATCAAACGCTTTCGGAACAGCGGGCGAACGCGGTGAGGGATTATTTGGTACAGCAGGGACTGGATCCGACTTCGATTGTAGCGACGGGGTTTGGAAAGTCGAACCCGGTGGCGAGTAACGATACGGCGGCGGGGCGACAGCAGAACCGGCGCGTGGAGATTATTATTTCGGGCGAGGTGATTGGGACGAAGATTGGGGCGCCGAGCGCGCCGCCGCAGCAGTAAGTGACGGATTCCATCGCGGGGATCAATTACTGGCGCAGAGCCGCAGAGCGGGCAGAGAAAGGCAACTGCAGGATTGCCACAGAGGCACAGCGACACAGAGTAATGCGGGAGATTTCGCATCCAGGGCGGCGAGAAGATGGGGACGGGGCTGAAACTCCGTTCTTCCGGCGCTCGCGTGGCGGAACGAGATTATCGCGGTGGAGGGTCTGGTTGGGACCAGAGGCGGAAGCCGCCTAGGAAGGCGTTTTCGTTGTGGCCTAGGCGGGCGCCGGGCGGGAGCTTTTTGAGTTTGGCGGCGTTGCCGCCGCCCAGGACTACATAGTCGGCTTCCAGAGCTGCTTTTAATTTTTCAGTGATTTTAAAAACCTGGCGACGCCATTTTTTCTTTCCTAATTTTTCCAGGCCGCGCAAGCCGAGGTAATCCTCATACGTTTTTCCGTGCTTGTAGGAAAGGTGCGCCAGTTCCATGGGCTCGAGAACTCCATTGCTGATCATCGCCGAGCCCAGGCCGGTGACGAGGCCGAGGAAGAGCATGCGGCCGCCTTTGTAGCTGCCGAGGGCCTGCATGCTGGCGTCGTTGATGATTTTTATGGGGTGGCCGAAGGCTTTGCGGAAGTTGAAGCCCATCCAGCCGCCGCCGAGATTGTGGGGCTCGCGGAGCGGATGGCTGTTAATAATCGGGCCGGGATAGCCCAGAGAGATGCAATCATATTTCCAAGAGCGCGTGGCTTTTTTTACCGCGCTCACCATTTTCGCGGCGGTCATGGTCGGGCCCGATGGAATCTTGACGGGATCTTTTTGTCCGGTCATCAGGAGCTTGATGTTGGTCCCGCCGACGTCGATCGCGAGGATGCGGCGTGGCTTGGGTTTTGCGCGGCTCGTCTTCATTGGAATGGCCTCACGGGAGAAGAGTCGAAGGTATAACTCTCGGCAGCGGCTAGTCAAACTGAAACGTCCGGGCGAGGGCTCGGCAAGTGAGGAGATGGCGTTCCCGAGCGAATCGCGGACGCAGAGCGATTCACAAACTCGTCCCTAGCGTCGCTGTGCGGAGGTTGTGATGGACACTGGGCGAGGCAAGCCTCGATTAGAGCGCGTTGTCGGCTGACATCGCGCGTCGACGAAGGCGGCGGCAAGCCGCCGCACT
>Ga0187879_10002394_pt1 | contig 12728 bp, 5 predicted proteins | sample June2016WEW_19_1_FD_132423 | JGI IMG/M metagenome (GOLD analysis project Ga0187879, IMG submission 132423) | Peatland microbial communities from SPRUCE experiment site at the Marcell Experimental Forest, Minnesota, USA - June2016WEW_19_10 | ecosystem: Environmental > Terrestrial > Soil >... | reverse complement strand
GCGACCGAATCCGGCCTTGCCAAACTCACTTCGGCAAGGTAAAACAACACCTGTCTTAGGCCACTTCACATGGCCGGTTTTCAGACGTCCACGCATGGCCGGTTTTGCGGTGACCATCGAGGGTGCAACTCCGAAAAGGGATCGAGCAGACTTCAAGGGTGACGGCCCGATCAGCAGCTGATATTGGGGAGGCGCCTGGATATTGATTATCTGTAGTTAGCTGCGTGCCAGTTGTGTGCCGGATTTCGAGTAACTCTGTTCGGGTGACTGCACGCTAGGACAACGCGTGAAAGAACCTCACCATTCTGCTTGAATCGACATCTCTTCCATCCTCGAAGTGGATGGTTGGTAACCCTCAGCTCCGTCCGTGTGGCGCGGCTGTTTTGTCAGGTCCGTAATATCAGGCAAGCACCATACGTTGCTCACTAGGACAGAAGAATTAGGTCGGTAGTTGTGGAGCAGTTAACCATTTGAAGAGGAGCGTCTTCGCTATAGGATATCAACGCTCCGCTCAACCGGACCTCCGAACCTGGCAACAAGTGGTCTAGCGCCGCACAATCTTTTGGCGTCCACCGCAGCAAAACTGTGCTTCCAATTGGTAGGTGGTTCGACAATTGGCATTCTGCTGACCACGTGTTCTGCCCTTTGCGGGATCGCAGGGAAAGTTGTACGTCATCGAGTTGGACTCTCTCTGCGCTTGCGCCGCCGACATTGGCCGGCCGGTTTCCCGTCCAATAGGCGGAACACAGATGGCGAACATCGCACTTTGGGCACCGCTCGGCGTCAAGATTTGCCTGAGATTCAGGACCCGACACCGCCTTGCGGACGGCATTCGTTCTGGCCTGAAGCTCCTGAGCCAACTTGCCGCCGTCCTTTTTGTTGTAAGGGACAAGCCGATCACCATTCGGGTAGCAAATGACCAATTTGTCGACGGCAGTTTTCGACGGATTGAGTTCCTCATCGTAACACCAAAGGAGCGCATATATTTGCAGCTGCAACACATGATCGTCCGACGGTTCTCCGGACTTGAAATCCTCAATTGTGCACAAGTCATCACGAAGCTCGATCAAATCCGCAAATCCCCGCCATTTGATCCCAGGATGCCGCAATTCAACTTCAAAGTGCGTTCCCTGCTCCAACGGAAGCCGGTCGTTTGCAGCTGCATCAATATCCGAACCCTCGGGCAACTCGACCAGTGAAGGCTTCAAATTCCAGTTCAATCGTGACAGTTGTAGCTGCACTTGCTCGCGGATAGCTGGAAGGCGATGGTTAAGTCTAGACAACGATGATGACCGCACGAGTTCAAATCGTGGATTGCCCGCAAGAGACTGAATGACATCTGCGACCGACTCCGCAATCACCTTCGAGTAGCCACCGAGGCTCTTTAAGACTGCGACGGATCGGGGATCTTTGAACGAACCCATGCCGCTGTCAGCGAGCGCACGGACTATTCGAGCAATCGCCCGGTGCATCACCATACCCGAAAGCGCGGCGAGACTAGGCTTATCTGGATAGCCCCTTCGGTTCCACAGTTGTGAGTATGTTGCATGCCGAAGCGCAGCCGACCGAGGGCACTGTTCCGCACGAACCAGATAATGAAAATTCATCCACTCTGGCGGTGCCTGCCATTCAGTCGGCGTCAGAGTCGTAAGAACCGCCGAAACCTCCACCTGGTCCTCCTTCCCTAATTTGTAATGCCGGCCAACTCGAGCAGATCGCTTGTGGCGCGCGGAAGATTTCGGCGGACCACCAGTTCCTCAACGGATCTAATAGCGACTGGCGAATAGTCGACCATCTCCCGCAAAACGTCATCGGCAGGTTCTCTTGGTGTGAGGGGTCCGCTGACGTCAACGATTAGTCTCAATCCGCCACTGTTTTCGATTAGCAAGGGCGCCTCAACTGTGCCTATGCCGGGTATTTCTATTGGTGCACGCCTGAGGATTCTGAGACCTTCGACCGATTGCCGCTTCAAGTCGTTGAACAAAAGATCGCGTGAAGCCTCTATCCGGCTAGGCTCCCAACGGGGCGCTACGCCGCTCAAGAGATAATTCAGCAAGACAGCGCCGACCTTTCGATCCAGCAAGTCGTGTTCGAACTTGTTCTTATAGCTTCGTAAACAGCGGTAGCAAGAACGATCGCACTTGTCGGGACAGCTTTCAAGAATGCTAAGTGCCTTCTGCAGGACCTCCAATGCTCTTGCGCCAATTTGCCGGGCGAACCCAGCTCCGCCGGGGAGAGTGTCATAAACATAGATCTCAATCTGTTTGCCGGCCTTTCCCAGCGCCGTGAGAGCAGGGCGATATTCCGCTTGCAACTCACTCGGCTCCAACTCCAGAAGCAGGCAAGCAGCCTTTGAGATAGCTTCACTGACCGTACGAAGAGCCATGTCGGTGGCAAGAAAGGATGGGGATAGCAACATTGGCTCTTCCACCGTGAGCGAGATCAGGAGGATGTCAGTGATGAAATCTGTTCCAAGAACTATTCCGCGGGTGGTCGCACCTTCGCAGTTAGGATGACGTTCGTCTGGATACGGCTTCTTGTGCGCTCCTCCGAGTTGCGATGTCGGTAGTACCGAAGGTTCAATGCGCCCACATCTCGTGCAATAGTCGTAGCCATCGTTGGCGGGACCGCGATTGGTAACCAAGAGGTGCTGCTTCAAATGATGCACTCTTAGCTTGTCGTTGACCACGATCCAGGGTGCATCTTCAGGTGGCGTCGGGGCAACCAGCTTCGCTCTGGTCGCGTAGCTCCGGGCAGGCATATCGTCGGGTGAGGTTTCCTCATCCAAAAAGACCGGGTGGGCAAAACCCGGTGGCCGAAGCCAGTATCTCGCATCGCCAAAGGTCTGGGCTTCGCCACAAGCCGGGCAATCTAGGCGTTCACCTCGCTCGCCGTCCTTCCTTTCAACGCTCTTAGCGTATTTGCACACGGAGCACTCATAGTAGAGGCGTCTGTTCTCCCATGCCTCATATCGATCTTTCTTCATGGGCGAATAAATCGCGCCAGAAGTGTATTGCTTTCCCGCGATCCATATCTCTTTTCCCGGAGCATATTGCGAGAGGGCGACTGGCAAACCCTGAGAGGGAGAGAACAAGAATTCTGGGCGAAAACTGGAAGATTTCTCCTTGTCAAAGACATAGAAGGTTGCTACGTCGGTGGGAAAGGCGTAGCGAGGGAGAACACCTTTATACAAAAGCCTGTCCAAAAGGTTCGCCTGGATGGGATCCGCCTGGGGGACTTCCTCATCCAACTCAGCGGGTATTTCCGTGGCTTCGTCTGTTGAATTGGATTGCGGCTCTTCCGTCGTGCCCCATTCAATTGCCGAATCGAGTTGTTTCATGGTTTCCGAAACAAGCGAATCCAAAAGGCGGCTGCGATCCTCCACTGCGATCTCTATCGGTATCCATGCAGAGACCTCATCTCGCAATACGCTTTCATTTTCTGTTAGCCACTGATTGAGATCCTCTCTGTTCAACAGAGATTCTGAGTTCTTGAAATCTGCAACGCTGCCGAGGACGGCGAAGAGGTGAGGCTGATCCGCAGGAGCAATGTGAGGTAGTCGAACTTGGTGATACCGCTGGAGCAAGAACGCGGTCACGTGCCGACGGGTGATTTCATAATTATCAAGGTTAAGTTTCGGGTCATTTACATCGCCCCGAATCATTTGGTCTGGGCTCGTAAAGTAGTGCTCGTCGTGACTGTCGGCACTGCCGAATGCAGTGACCGTAGCCACTGCATTCCCACGGCGGCCCGCTCGGCCAGCACGTTGTTGATAATTGGCTCTCGCAGGGGGCATGTTTCGCAGCGATACGCCTGAAAGTGTTCCGATGTCGATCCCGACTTCCATTGTCGTGGTGCAGGACAGGACGTCGATCGACGGACGCTCGTGACCCTTCTCGTCCGGGCCCAGATCGACATCTTGAAACAACAGCTCAAATTCTTCCGCTTTAGAGAACACATCTTTGGCTTGTGCAGCGTTCAGTTGTGCAGTGTGTTCGGCCGCTATCAAAGACATCGGTGGCGTCGGTGGGTCAGACATTGCGGCCACTGTCGTCGACCGGTAGTACCCTTTGCGCGCTGAAAACACGGGATCAATATTTGGATCGATTATGTGCACGGTATCGCGACTGCAGTTTATGCAGAAGGCCCGTTGGGGGAACGGTCGTTGAGCAGTCTGGCATGTTACGCAGTATGCCCATTCCCCTCCTATTGCGAGGGTCAAGTTGCCGCCATTCAACCAGAACCTGCCTCCGGGGATCGGATTGCAAAACCATTCACGCAGCTTAGGCAGCCAATTCCTGTCGAACTCGGTCCGGGCCGCTTTCGTTGGTAACACCGCTCGCATCCCCGAGAAAGTACCAGTGTGGGGTTTGATTCGGGTCTGCCGCCATGCTTGCGGCATGCCATTCAGCAAAAAGCCATTTTTTTGCCACTGGCGCAACCAAATGCGCGCAATGGCCATTTTCTGTTCGGCGGATTCGGCGACTTCGGGAATCGGCGAAAGGCTCAATATCTGCTCCGAGAACTTGTCCCGTTCGATGATTGAAGCAAGAGCGAGTGCTTCCATTCCGTAATAGCGGTGAAAAAGAGTATCAATAATGGCTGAGAGCAACGACTCTGGCGGAGTGGATCGACCGACCTCCGTAAACAGTTCCAACATTCTTTCGGAATCCGCCAGAGCCCCTTGTTTGAGCGCCTGCTCAACAGTCACGTCTTCGATGAAGTCCTCACCTGCGCGGAGTTCCGGTCTCAGGCGCACTCCTAACTGCTTCGAACTGATTAGCACTGCAAGATAAAGATCTTGCAGCGACAGTAGCTTTCGAATCGATGTTTGTTGCTGCAGGACTTGGTAACCGGCGCAAATAAGTGGCCGGAGCGCATCTTGTGTGGAGTACTTCTGGAGATTCGGTGCTAGCCGTGCGGCGGTTTGGCGTGAGTCGGAAAAAATCAACACCTTGCGACCACGAAGCGGGGCCAGACGAGTGGAAGGTACATTGCTAGGCGGCTGAATTTGCAATTGCTTCGTAATGAGAGCCTGGAACGGCTGGTCACCCTTTGTTTGATGATCCTGAACCGAACTCCTTCCAAACGAGGCGGTTTGATCGCAAACGGCGCAAGGTTTGAACTCGCCCGGCTTTGAATCGGCTTTTGCGCTCTGGTCAGCGTCGTCTTTGTACGGTATCGATCGGTCTTTTCGGAGAAATACGGTTCGCACGCGAGGGCTCGGATTCTTAGGATTGAGTCTTCCCGTGACCAGATCATAGTCAGCGGGCTCGACAAGGCCGAAAACCGGCTCCTCCAACAGCAGGTCAATAGGCTCAAGCTCCTTCTTCTCTCCGCTCGCAGATCTGACAATTGTGCCGGCCTCACCCCACAGGAAAGTCGGGACCTGAACGTCGTCCGTATAGGCACGCGCATACGCGGTTCCGCAACTGCGGCATGTATACAGTTCGAGAACGCGCGAGCCGCAATCGCACAGATCTCTGGGTTGCGCGAACATGCGACCGACAGGCCGGGTTGCAACCTGCTCTGAAGCCGTACACTTCGGATCCATGCATACCCAGAGGCCAGGCAGACCACGGTAAAAAGAATGCACGCGGCAAGGCAGCAAGCCAGGCTCATGCAAAGAGCGCCGGGCCAAGCTGCCAAGTCGGGTTAGCGCCGTCAAAGCCCTTGCAGCGACTTGAGGGGAATCTTGGAATATCTCCTCGCCCAAGCTTTTGACAGGCAGTGCTTGTTTCATCGTCTGATTCACGAGCAGGTTCAACGGTGGATAACCGGACAAGGCTTCGAAAAGCGACAGCTGCCATTGAGAGGAATCGAAGTCTTTTCCGAGAGCATGACAGAATGCGGACAGTACCTCATCGCGATCGGAGGCCAGTTCTGAATCGAGTTTTGTCAAATCCAAGCCAGCCAGAAGGTTCGCATCTGCCTGAGTGGCCACGTGGGCCGGCCTTCTTAAATCGAGGTCGCCTTTAATCGCGCGAAAGTCATCGGCCTGTTTGCCGGTGAGTTGAGCGCCGAAAAAAGGTGCATATTTGTGATCGTGAAAGCTTGCAGTAGTGCAAATGATCTGAAGCCGATCGGGTTCAATTCCAAGGCGTTGCCGCAGCCTCCTGATAAGCAACGCGACTTCAGACCCCTGGGCGCCGCGATACAAGTGGGCTTCGTCGATAACAAGTAAGAATGATTCCTTTGGGTTTGCGCTCAGCCATTCGCGAGTGTGGTCAAAGATCGGTCGCTCGAGCGGTCGCATGAGCATGTACTCCAGCATGGAGTAATTTGTGACGAGAACGTCCGGGGGAGTGGCCTGTACCTCATGTCGGGTGAACAACTCCTGATCGTGGGGAAGAGTCACGCAACGCTTGAATGCTTTCGTTTTGCTATCTTGCCATCTGCTGCTCGGCTTTCCATACCAAGCCAACAAGTCGGGCTTAGCCGGCCATTTGCCGCGACTCTTCAGTTCTTCCACGAGCACCTTGGAAGAAGCGTGATTGGGTGATGATGGATCAAGAGAGTCCTGAAGATGCTTGACGTAGTATTTGCCGATGGGAGAAAGACGGTCGGCGTCCTTTTTGGGATCTCGAACTCCCGGATAGAGCGTCCGGCTCGTGTAACGAGCAAAGCGAATTGGACGCCCTGCCCAGGTCTCAAATTGTCTGCTGACTCGGCTGTTCCCAAATAGCAGCCTGAGACGTCCGAGTTGATCATTTACGAGAGCGTTCATTGGATACAGGATCATCGCTCTCACAGCGGAGTGATTTGCAAACGAACTCGGCTGCTGCGCGGCTTCAAGAGCAAGCTTTCCCAGGATAGGCAGGAGAAAACTTTCCGTTTTCCCTGATCCGGTGCCAGTCATGATCATCAGGCTCTTGTTCTGTACGAGTATTCCCTCGATGGCCTGTGCCTGATGAAGATATGGAGGGTTGTAGAGAATTGGTTTTGTTTCATCAGATTTCGAAAGCGAAGTGAATAAGGATGAGACAACGGCATCAAGTCCTTCAATGTCGAAATATTTCGGACCTGACATATATCTTGGAGTGCTTTCGAGGTACGGGCGCTGATGGATCACGCCAGGCTCCAGGAGAAGTGCGGCTCTTTCCATTACCATTTGAGGATCAGAGATGTGGTAGGCAGCTTCGATGTATTCCTGAAGAGCGGCATGAAGTTGCATCACCGTTTGATCTATCGTGGCGAATTGTTTCTGAACATCATTAGTCATAAGCGTGTAAGCCACATCCTCTCGGCAGCAAAACTGCACTCAGCATCGATCCGTGTTTCAGGAAATATGTATGACATTAGTGAAGAATTGGGCATTGTTCTGAGACCAACAGCATCCCAACGGCGCGTCGCCCACGTTGGAACTGGAGAAAACAAATCCATCACTGCCATGCCCTTTTGACTCGCCTTCCGAACGCGAAAACGTTGTGGATGGCCTGAGGCGGCGTCCATCGCTTGCAAAAGGTGCCAAGCTTCATCGAAGGCTCTCCAGTGGGTTTCGAATAGCGGAAAATCTAACAGTCGCGTGACGAGTCCATTGCTGACTTCGAGGTAGCACCACAACTGTGCGCCATATGTCTGCGACCGCCGGCCAAGGAACCTTCCGGTCTGTTTCTTCAGCTTCGTCCATCGTCCGTTGTAATAGTTCACTGGCTGGCTCGGGTCTATCAGAATGACATCTTCTGGAGTGCCCGGGGGACCTGACTTCGACCAGGCGTCGTCATAGAGCGCGATCGACTCGGAAGCTGGCCGATGAGGAGGGCACCGCAGCCAGGAATCGTGCTTCAAGGATTCGAATCCCGCTTGAAGCAATGTATCTCGGCACTCCTTAGGGTTCTGGACAGCCAATCTGCGGCTGTACATTACTGGTTCGACCCTTTGGCGCAGATCCGGCGGAGTCATGTCTTCACCGTCAGGCGTCACTCCAAAAAGGAGGAAGAGCCCATCCGAGACCTGGAGGAAGCTGGGCGCAGCCAAATATAGAAGGAAGTTTGAAGCGGTATCGCTTGATTCGTGCGTCTCAACGAGATCGCCATACGACGTGACAAAATTGATTGTCCCGCGCACAGTGTCCTTGAGAGTGTCATCAGGACAAAGCGGCTCAAGGAGTCGGTAAATGGATTTTGCGAGTAGCGCTGGCGGGCATGGACATTCGAAGGAAGCGGTCTTTCTGATGAGAGCGGCGAGCACCTCTGGCGTGAGGAGATCTGCACAGTCGATGTTGAACCCGAGAGAAGAGACGGTCACCGCCTCGACATCCTTTATGGACGCCAATCTCACAGAGCCACCGCCTTTGGTTGAGCGCTGTTTACATCCTCTGCTCTGGAGAGCAACGCCGCGAATCTTCCGATGCGGCACAGTATCGAGTTTTTCAGGAGGTAACCGATTGCGGCCGTGAAATCCTGATCGGCCCAGCCTCGTAACGACGCAGGGGCACTGAACAGCCTATAAGCAAATTCTGTTACCCATTTTTGCCGATTTTCTCCGTGGTTCGGACCGCCCAAGAAGGCCGGTAGGTCCAGGAAGGAACACGTCAGTCGGTAAAGAGCTTCAGCAATTTCATTTGGGGGCGAGACTCTCACCTGTTGTTGCTGCAAAACGATTTCGCGGGCTATGGCATTGTGTTTTCCCGGCGAAATGAAGTTCTTCAGATCTGTAATCGCGATTGCGCCGCGTGAATATTCATGTTCAAAACGTGACCATTCATTCCCGCAGAGCACCCTTACGATTTCGTCCAGAAGCGCCGTTAACGCTGCGGTCTTACGCTTTGCAGCGAAAGGACTGCCGACGGCCCGTGCGGTGGCCCAAAGCTCAAGCGCGGCTACATGTCGATCGAGGTCTGCTTCTGATTGGGTAGCCCGGGGAATATCAACCACCACCGACAGCGACTTGAGTGAGTGGATCGCTGGCGGCACGATGATTGAGGTTCTGTATTTTTCCGTGAACGCAGCAAAGAGGCCACCGCCCTCTGAAACCCGGAATCCGGTTGTCGGATCCCCGGACATGGCGCTAGATTCGGCAGGTGATCGAAATGAGTAGTGCGCTAAGGACGTTTCCGCCTGATCATCCAACAGCGCAAGCTTCAAGAAATATCCGCTGTTTTCCTGTTTTACGATCCACCGTACCGGACTCGATTCTCGAGACGCCCGCAGAACAAATCTGCCAAGTTCTTCGCAGTGAAAGATGAGTTCGCATTCAGTGCTCGCATCGTAGGTGTTCTGAATTTGCCTGTCGCTGGTGACGGCTGCCCAAAGCTCTGACCAACAGGGTTGCGGGCAAGGAAGCACCAAAGATCCAATTGTCCGCTTTAGAATCGGCTCTGGAGATGAACTCGAGTAAAACTTGATTTCCGCCTCAACTTTCCGGTCGGGAGGACCAACGAGTTCCACCATAGCCTGTTCCTCCCATATGTCTTCCAGACTCGGAGCCGCAGGCGAGACCTGCACCGAAAACGGAGTGGCCGTCGGTATTGAACCGGACCAGGCTTTAGGTTCCCTGACCGTGAACTGCAGACGGCCGAATATCGGATTTGGATGTCCAGGCCGAAAAACCACGACGTGAAGGTTGTAAACACCAGAGTTTAACTTTCCTAAATCGATGAGGAGCGGCCATGTCATCACACCGTTCAGTTCGAGTTTCGCTGGCGATGGTCCAACCAGGTTCAACAACACTCCCAGCACCTCAAAATCGACCGAGATCTTGATGATGGGCTGATCTGTCGAAAGCCATTCTGCTGTCCCTGAATCGTCCCACCTTGCTGCGGGTACGCCAACGGGAGCAACTTGTACCTCGCTCGCAGTGGCAAGAGACAGATCCCGCAGTTCGTCGGCATAAAGTCTTGAGAGGACATCAGGGACATCAAGGCGCACAGCAGAAATTCCCTCGCAATTCACGACGGCGGCTGCACAGTGTAGCGTCGGCGCCGCGAGATCTGGTGCGTTGCGACTAATCAATATGTAGGAGGATCCGGGTTGAACGATTCCTGTTTTGACGTGTGCCGCCATCGCACCGTCAGAGCTAACCTTGAACAGCCATCTAGGGCCTGGACGAAGAAGGCATTCCATCGTCAGCAAATACTTCAGATCTGGATCAAGACACTCAAAGTTGATAAGTAGTTCCTCGGGAAATGGCCACCGAATAAGCGCCACGACTTGCCGTCCGTAGAGCAGGGCGCCTCGCGGAAGTGGCGTTCCTTTCGTTCCAGCGATAGTGCATCTCTGGCCGGCAACTACTCCTCGGACGCCGGGAAATCGTTGAATTAGCGAAGTTAGATCTGTCAGTTCGAGCTGGACAGCCCAGGTATCCGGTCCCGTTCTTCTGAGGAAGAGTTTGGGTTCTAGACCGAGTTCAAGGATTTCTTTCTGCCGCGGGGTCAGAATGCTGCCAGTCGCTGAAACGAGTTCCGTCCCATCATCTTCTGTGGTGCGCGAGAGGCCGCGGATTCGGATCTGATCGGCCCTTCGTCGGGCATCTCCCAGCCAATCCTTGGAACGTTGGTTTTTGTCCAGATCGGCTGCAATCCGATCCAAAGTTGAGGGAAGGATGAGAGCCTTCTCCTTGTCCTCTTCGGTCAGAAGCAGAGCGGTAGCAATTTGACCAACCAGAACATGGTTTTCGGCGAATTCGCGAAACCGCGCTCCCGAGTTCGATGCGGCGCCCTCAATCCGCTGGCCGAGCAACTCTGGGTTGCGTAAGAGTTGCGGAGTGAAGGAGCCGCGCAATTCATAAAGCGCATACGCGAGTTCTCGTTGAAAGTCTTTGGGCAGGATGGCATGTGTAATCGGCCAGCAAATAATTGTGAAGTGTTTCGCCCAAGTTCCCTGAGGACGCGTAGCGCTGAACTTTCGGTGAAATTCCTCGAATGCAGTTCGAATATGATCACGGTTGTTTTGGGAGTCCTGCCATCCGGGCGTAAGGCGGCAGAACGTCGTCCAATATTCTTCGCCGGAGTACCGGTACCCAATCTCAGCCGAATAGACAGCCCAAGCCAAAAAATGGCGATGGGCCGGGCCTGAAATACTTCAACCATTCATGGATTTGTTGGCGGAGTTCGGCGACCTCGACTTCAGTTAGGTCGTGTTCAAGAGCATAGAGGATTGGGTTCGCGCTCGGCCGATTGAGGCGAAGCTGGTGCAGTTCGGAAAAATGCGACCCCAGCTTTTGCTGCCAATCATTAAGGGTCATCGCACCCCGCAGTGTTCGGGGGTGTATCGAAGACACTTGAGGATCGGGATTTCGGTTGGGGACTGCACGCCCCCAAGACAGAAGTCGCAGCCAGACATACAGTTCGAATTCCGTTCAGCCAAAAATTCGCAGGAGGAATACAAATTCTGGTGCCAAACCCCTCTGATGTCAACAGTTACGCTAATATTTGACGCTTCTAGCGACGTCTCATTACATCTCATACACAGCTGGCTTGATGCCGTGCTGCTGGAGGCCCAGTGAAGCCTTTTCCCATAGTCGCCGTACGGTCATTCATCGAAGCTACTAGAGACACCGGCTACAAGAGCACTGGTTCGGCCATTGCCGAACTCGTTGACAATGCCCTGGAGGCATCGGCAAAGCAAGTCAATGTCACCATTGAAGATGCGATAAATGTTGGTCCCGCCGGTAACTCGGTTATCCGAGTTACTGATGATGGGAGAGGCATGACTCCAGCCGTGCTGCGCCTTGCGCTTCAGTTCGGCGGTACAACGCGGTTCGGCTCACGGGCGGGAACGGGTCGCTATGGCATGGGGCTCCCGAACGGGGGGTTGAGCCAAGCGCGGCGGTTGGAGGTGTTCACCTGGACGGATTCATCGAGAGTCTGGAGCACTTACTTGGATGTGGACGAAATAGCATCGAATTCAATGCGCGCAGTGCCGATGCCACGCGCGGTGCAACTCTCGATTCGCCCGCGCACTCAGAGCGGTACCATCGTAGTGCTTAGCAAGTGCGATCGGCTAGATTGCGACACTACTCAGGCACTCCAACTCAAGCTCTTGGTGGAATTCGGGCGCATCTTCCGCCAGGCCCTCCACGAAGGCCGGATGATCAAAGTCAATGGAATCCACGTCCGGCCGTTCGATCCGCTTTTCCTCGTATCAGCTGCGAACCTTGCAGGCGCCAAGCTTTATGGTCCCCCGCTCGAATACAAACTCATGGTGCCGGCATTTGTTAAGTCGCGCGCGACGGTCTCATTCGTTTCCGTCCGGTTCTCCGAATTACCCATCGAGAGGTGGCATCATTTCTCGAATGAAAAGAAGAACGATCTCGGTATTGCGAAAAATGCAGGTGTGTCGATCGTTCGCGCCGGCAGAGAAATCGATTATGGTTGGTATTTCATGGGCACAAAGCGCAAAGAGAACTACGACGACTGGTGGCGTTGCGAAGTCGCCTTTACTCCCGAGTTGGATGAACTCTTTGGGGTGACACATAACAAGCAAAAGATAAATCCCACTCGACTGCTCTCTTCGATTCTCACGCCGGACATTGAGCGGATTGCTCGCGAACTTAACAGCCGCGCACGCAAGAAATACGCGAGCATCAAGGGAGAGGGGACACGCAGTCGCACGCTAAACCACCTGCAGGCACGGGACCACCTGCTAGAACCTCCACGGTCGCTGCGCGAGAGTTCAACTTTGAACGACAAACTGCCGGGACTGAAGCTGCTGCGAAAGCGCAACAATGGAGTGCACGGGTTACGCTTCGCAGTCACTCACAACCCCGAGGAGCACAACTTGTTCTTT
>Ga0187879_10002390_pt1 | contig 12734 bp, 13 predicted proteins | sample June2016WEW_19_1_FD_132423 | JGI IMG/M metagenome (GOLD analysis project Ga0187879, IMG submission 132423) | Peatland microbial communities from SPRUCE experiment site at the Marcell Experimental Forest, Minnesota, USA - June2016WEW_19_10 | ecosystem: Environmental > Terrestrial > Soil >... | reverse complement strand
CGTGTCCTCGCCGATCAGCCCGCCCCCGCCGTGGCCACCATCGCCGATCAGCCCGCCCCCGCCGTGGCCACCGGCGCCGTGGCCGAGATGCAGCATCGCCGACTGGGTGAGGCTGCCGACGATCTTGTGCGTGCTGGAGATGACCAGGTCGGCCCCCAGCGCGAGCGCATGCTCGGGGAGATCCTCGTGGAAGGCCAGGTGCGCGCCCCACGCCTCGTCCACGATCAGCGGCACGCCGCGCCCGTGGGCCACCGCCGCGAGCGCGCTCACGTCGGCGACCGCGCCGAAGTACGTCGGCGAGACCACCCACGCGCCCACCGCCCCCGGCGTCGCCGCCAGCGCGCGCTCGAGCGCATGCGCGGTCAGGCAGTGGGCGATCCCCAGCTCGGGATCGACCTCGGGCGCGGCGAACGTGGGGCGCAGGCCGGACAGCACGAGCGCGTCGATCGTGCTCGAGTGCGCGTTGCGCTGGACGACCACGTCGCTGCCGTAGTGGGCGAGCGCGAGGCCGGCCGCGAGGTTGCCCTGCGAGGCGCCGTTGACCAGGAACCACGCCCGCTTCGCCCCCCACGCCTCGGCGGCCAGCCGCTGGGACTGCTCGAACGGGGTCGGCTCGACGCCGATGTCGATGCCGTGGGTCAGCGCGGGGATGTCGAGGCTGACGGCGCGCTCGCCGAGCGCCTCCAGCAGCCCGGGGTCCGCCCCCGGCCCGCCCTTGTGCCCCGGCACGTGCAGCCGCGCCGGCTGCCGGCGCGCGTACTCGCACAGAGCGTCGAGGTAGGGCGTCCCCTGCTGGCGCTCGATCGTCACCCGGCGCTCACATTTGTGCCCGCCGTGAAGCCGACATGTGTCAACACTGAGACTTTCTACCAGTTTCGCTTGTTTGAGACGGGGGCTCGCACTAACGTCGAGCGCGTCCTGAAAATAGCGGCCCGGCGGTGCGTCAACACCCCGGGCCCGGCACCGAGTTGCTCAGCCTCGATGCCCGTCGATTGTCCCTCAGCGCTGCGCCGGGCGCACCGCCGAGAGCACGCGGCCGGGTCGACGCGCGCGCTCGGCGCCCTCGAACACGAGGAGGCCAGATGCCAGACCCAGATCGAGACCCGCGCGCCGCAGCTTCCGATCGACCCCCCGACGAGCTCGTGCTGGCGGCCGTCGAGCGCGCCGGGCGCCACCAGGCGCACGACGCAGCCGCGGTCCCCGTGTGGGCGATCCTCGACCACCTCGGCGTGCCCCGGCGCTCGGGCGCCGCGCGCCATGTCAGCTCGCGGCTTGGCGTCCTGCACGCGGCCGGATGGCTCGAGCGCTCGCGCCGCCACGGCGTGCCGACGTGGGCGCTCACGAGCTCGGGCGTGGGTCGGCTGCGGCGGGCGCGCCGCGCGGGCGGCGTGCCGCCGCTGCCCGAGTCCCCGCAGCACCGCGCGTGGCGTAACGCGCGCACGGCCGCCGGTCAGGAGCTCGAGCGCTTCCGCGCGAACCTGCGCGAGCGCCTGGAGCAGGCCGCGCGGCTGCTCGACGCCGAGCAGCCGCCGCACTCGGATACGTGGCTCGAGCTCGCGGAGGAGCTGCAGCGCGCGTGCCGGCGCGTGGCCTCGGCGAGCCACTGCCTGTACGAGTGGGCCGAGCCGGACGACGAGCGCGCGGACGTCGACGAGCGCGTCGAGCCGGCCGACGCGCAGCTCGACGAGCACGAGCGCGCGCGGCGTCGCGCGCGACGCGCGGGGCGTCGCAACCTGCGGCTGTGGGACGATGCCCCTCGAATATGACGAAGCAATTCGAGGAGTGGCAGATCACGCTGCACGGGCGCCGGGTGATCTACCGGATCGCTGGCAGCGGACCGCCGGTCGTGCTGATCCACGGCATGCTCAACTCCTCCAGCCACTGGCAGTCGGTGGCGATGGAGCTGGCGCGCGATCACACGGTCATCGCTCCCGACCTGATCGGGCACGGCGACTCGGCGGCGCCGCGCGGGGACTACTCGCTGGGAGCGCACGCGGCCAGCATCCGCGACCTGCTCGCCGCGATCGGGATCGACCGCGCGAGCATCGTCGGGCACTCGCTCGGCGGCGGCGTGGCGATGCAGTTCTTCTACCAGTTCCCCCAGCGCGTCGAACGCCTCGTGCTGATCTCCAGCGGCGGCCTTGGCCGCGAGGTCAGCCCGATGCTGCGCACCGCCGCGCTGCCGGGGGTCTCGGCGCTGCTGTCGCTGACGATCCAGCCGCGCGTGCTGGGCGCGCTGGCCGGCGCCGGGCGCCGTCTGCGCGAACGGGCGCTCGCCGGCGGCGTCTACCTGCAGGCGATCGCGCGCGCCCTGCGACCGCTCGAGAACGCCGACGCGCGCCAGGCGTTCCTGACGACGCTGCGCTCGGTGATCGACGTGCACGGCCAGCGGGTGAGCGCGACCGACCGCCTGTACCTGTTGGAGAGCATGCCCACGATGATCGTGTGGGGCGAGCGCGACAACACGATCCCGCTCGCACACGGCCGCCGCGCGCACGAGGCGATCCCGCACAGCTACTTCAGGACGCTTGCCGACGCCGCGCACTTCCCCCACCTGGAAGACCCCGACGGCCTCTCGCGAATGCTGCGCGAGTTCATCCAGGAGACCGACCCCGGATACATCGAGGACGCGGACTGGGGCGCGGTGCTGGCGCGGCGCTCGCCGCGCTCGCGCCTGCTCGGCGACGCGGCGGCGTAGCGGCGTTCGCGATCAGGCGAGCGCGAGCCGGGACGCGCGCACGACGAGCTCGTCGTCGAGCGAGGCCAGCAGCGCGTCCACGCATGCCGGGTCGAACTGGGTCCCCGCATGACGCTCCAGCTCCTCCCGCGCGTGCGCGACGGAGAGCCAGTCGCGGTAGGGGCGCGTGCTGGTGATCGCGTCGAAGGCGTCTGCGACGAGCATGATCCGCGACGCCTGCGGGATCGCCTCGCCGCGCAGCCCGTCGGGGTAGCCGGATCCGTCGAAGTTCTCGTGCGAGTGGCGGATCCACGGGACGATCAGCTCGAGCCCCTCGACGCGGCCGACCAGTTCCGCTCCGGCGAGGCTGTGGCCCTTGATCTGCTCGAACTCCTCGTCGGTGAGGCGCCCCGGCTTGCAGAGGATGCGGTCGGGCACGGTCATCTTGCCCACGTCGTGCAGCGTCGCCGCGATGCGCAGCATGCCGAGCATGTCCTCCTGCCAGCCCAGTCGCGCGGCGATCGCCACCGCGTGGTCGGCTACGGCGCGCGAGTGCTCGTGCTCGGCGTGCATGCGCATGTCGACCGCGTGGGCGAGCGTCGCCGCCCAGCTCAGCCGCTCGGTCGCGCTCGCGCCGGCGCGATCCGGGCGTCCGTGACGGGACGCGTACAGCCGGACGTCGGCCTGGCGCATCAGCTCCTCGAGCTCCATCCCGTCCATCGGGAAGGTCGCCATGCCCACCGAGCACGGCGCGCGCTCGCTCAGCGCCTCGACCAGCCGCGTGCTGCTTTCGAGCGCGTTCACCGGGCTGATGTCCGCGAGCAGGACCGCGAGCTCGTCGCCGCCGAGCCGGCCGATCGCGTCGGCGGGCCTGACCGAGCGTTTGAGCGTGTCGACGACCCAGCGCAGCAGCTCGTCGCCCGCCGCGTGTCCGTGCCGGTCGTTGACCTCCTTGAAGTGATCGACGTCTAGCACCAGCACCGCGCCCTCGCCCGCGTCGCGCGCGGCGGCGCCGAGCACCGCGACCGCGCGCTCTTCGAAGCCGCGCCGGTTCAGGCAGCCCGTGAGCGGATCGGCGCGCGAGACCTCCATCAGCGCCGAGCGCTGACGGTCGTGGTTGCGCGCCTGCCACCCGCTCATCGCCCCCGTGCAGCCGAGCATCACCGCGAACAGCGCCTGGTGCGCCCATCCGCCACCGCCGACCGCGAGCGCGATCGCGAGATAGCCGGCGAGGCTGAGGCCGCCGACGGCGAGCACGGAACCGAGCGGATAGGACATCGCGGCGAACACGACGGGGATGAAGAAGGTCAGCGCGATCGGGCTTCCCGTGCCCCCGTCGGCGAGCGTGGCGAGCGTGATCAGCGTCAGGTCGACGAGGCTCCAGCTGAGGAAGAACGCCTCGCGGAAGCGGCTGCGCACGATCCGCTCGCGCGGCAGGAACGAGACGATCAGCGCCCCGAGGAAGCCCGCCCCGAAGAACGCCGCGATCAGCGCGCGGTGCGGACGCTGCCACGTCAGCGCGAGATATACGGCGCTGGCCCCGCATACGACATAGCTCAGCCAGATGCCCGCGCTGAACGTCGCGACGCGCATGCGCAGCGCCCATTGGTCGACGATGCCGCGATCCTCGTCGCCTTTCATGCGTCTTTATCGGGCGACGACGCGGGGACCTGAGCCAAAGGTACGGCCGCTGGACGAGTCCTCCTCCCCTGCGAGCGCGCTTGCGCGCGGCCGCGCGGCGGGTCCCGAGGGGCGCGCGGGACCGGGTCAGCCGGAGGCGCCCGCCCGCCACGGCGGCGGGTAGGGCAGCGGGCTGAGCGACTGTTCGAGCCGATCGCGCAGCGGCTCGAACGGCGGCGGCAGCGACAGGCCCTCGCCGAGATGGCGCTCGTCCTCGTCGACCGCGAAGCCGGGGCCGATCGTGGCGATCTCGAACAGCACCCCGCTCGGCTCGAGGAAGTACACCGATTTGAAGTAGAAGCGATCGATCACCGGCGTCGGACGCGCGCCCGCCTCGGCCACGCGCGTGCGCCACGCCTCGAGCTCGTCCATCACCGCGGCGAACGCGACGTGGTGCACGGTGCCCGCGCCCTGCGTGCGGTTGATCTCCGGCGGGGCGGGGTCGTATGCGTAGAAGCCGCCCCTGCGCTCCCCGCGCACCTCCCAGTGCTCCCCCTCTCCCCGTGTGAAACCCATCGCCTCGCCGAGCAGGCGCTCGCTGCGAACGGGCGCGTTGCTGTACGCGCGCACGCCCTCGAAGCCCTGCAGCGCGTGCTCGCGCGGGACCTCGGGCGCGTCGGCCGTCAGCGGCTCGTCCTCGGCGGCGCTGCGCACGAGCTCGTGTTCGAGGCCCTCGGGGTCGAGGAACAGCAGGCTCTCGCCGACCAGCTCGGCGCTCACCCCGTGCGCGTCCAGGCGCTCCCTCCAGAACTCCAGCGCCTGCCGGCTGCCGACCCGCCACACGATCCGGTGGACCATCCCCGCGCCGGCGACGCCGCGGGCCGCTCCCGGGTACTCGAAGAACGTCAGGTCCATCCCCGGCGAGCCGTGCTCGTCGCCGTAGAACAGGTGGTACATGTTCGGTTCGTCCTGGTTGACGGTCCGCTTGACCATCCTCAGGCCGAGCACGCCCGTGTAGAACTCGACGTTGCCCCTGGCGTCCCCGGTGATCGCGCTGATGTGGTGTATCCCCTCGAGCTTCATGAGAGGTGCCATTATCGCCGAGTGCAAGATGGATCGCTAATCCCGCGCTTCGGGCGCGCGCGACGCGATCCCGCGCTCGCGGTGCTCGAAGGCTTTCACCCGCTCAAGCACGCGCTGCGCTTCGACGCCAACGTGCTCGAGGTGGTCACCCGCGACGCCGCCGAGCTCGAGCGCCTGAGCGCCGAGCTCGCGCCCGACCTCAGCGCCCGGCTGCGCACGCTCGCGCGCGAGATCGAGCCGGAGGTCTTCGAGCGCCTCGCCCCGCTCCCGCCGTCGACGGGCGTGATGGCCCTGGCCGAGCGTCCGCACGTGGATCCGGGCGCGGTGCTCGCCGACCCGCGGGCGGCGCCGGTGGTCGTGCTCGAGGACCCCCGCGACCTGGGCAACATGGGAGCGTGCGTGCGTGTCGCCGCCGCCGCGGACGTCGCCGGCGTGCTCAGCACGGGCAGTCACGACCCCTGGCATCCGGATGCGCTGCGCGGCGCCGCCGGCCTGCACTACGCCGTGCCCGTCGCCCGCCTGGAGCGGCTGGAGCAGCTCCGGGGGCTCGACCGGCCGCTGCTCGCAATCGACCCCGACGGCGAGCCGCTCGAGCCCTCCGAGCTGCCCGCGCGCGCGGTGCTCGCGTTCGGCACCGAGCGCCACGGCCTCAGCCGGGAGCTGCTCGCGAGCGCCGACGCGCGCGTGAGCATCCCCATGCGCGCGGGCGTCTCGAGCCTCAACCTCGCCACGTCCGTCGCCGCCGTGCTGTTCGCCTGGCGGCTGTCCGCCAAGTCTCTTCAAACAGGGACGGCATAGCGATGGCTATACCGTCCCCGCAACAGGACATACGGCGGCGGCCAGGAGGCGCTCAGCGGCCGGCTTCGACCCCGTCCAGCAGCAGCCAGTTGCCACGCAGCGCGTCGCTCGCGCGCGCGACCATCCGCTCGGCCTGCTCCTCGGGGTCCTCGACCTCGGCCATCAGCTGCGCGATCAGCTCGCGCGCCTCGCGGGCGTGCTCGACGTCGCGCAGCTTGTGGACCCTGAAGTACTCGGTCGCCGGCCCCTCCTCGCTGAAGCCGTAGTGGGCGGTCAGCCCCTCCAGCTTCGTCGCCGAGATCTCCGGCTGGCCGGCCTCGATCGCATACAGCACGGCGAGGTGCTCGAGCAGGTCTTCGCCGGCGGTCCACGCCCGCACGCACGCCTGCGTCTGCGCCAGCCGCGGCTGCGCCTCGGGCCGGTCGGTGTGCGGCTCGCGCGCGGCCGGCGAAGCCGAGACCGCCCGCTCGAACTGCTCCCACAGCGCCACGTGCGCGGTCTCCTCCTCGGCGTGGCGGCGCAGCCCCTCCCGATGGGCGAGCGCTCCCGCACGATCGTCGCTCGCCGCGGACGCGCACTCGGCCGCCTGCGCGAGCGCCAGGACCGCGTGACGGTACTCGCCGGCGTAGCGGTCGAGCTCGGCTGCGCTCAGCTCGCCGGCGCTCCAGCGCTCGTAGAACGGGTGCTCGAGCACGTTGACGGCGCCGCGTGTCTCGTCGAGTCTGGCAATGACGTCCATTTGCGCGTTCCCTTCTGTTGGGTTTTTCGGTTGGGCGGGGAGGAGATCGCCCTCCCGGCGTAGAAAGCTACGGAGTTAGCGAGGTCTTCGTCCACCGGGCTGGACCGCCGTCCGGCCGGTGTGCGAGGGTCATTTGCGAGAGTTGACCCGGAGGAGCAAAGGGGGTGGTTTTCGTGACCATCGTCATCGCTTCGGCGCTTGGCGCGATGGGAATCAGCGGGGCGCTCGCCGTGGCGCTTGGGCGTGTGGCGGCGCTCGCCGACGAGGACGCCGACCGGATGCTCGCGGAGCGCCGTGCGGATCCCTCGATCACGGGCTACCGCCAGAGCTATGCGGGGTTCGCCCGGGCCCAGTCGACGATCGCACGCGAGTCGTCGATCACCGAGCCATCGTCGAGCACGAGTGTGGGCACCCAGCGGTTGCCGGTCAGCTCCCGGACCTCGCGTCGCCCGCGCGTCTGGTTGAAGACGCCGGGCAGAGGCGCGAAGCCGTAGGACTTGATCACCTCCGGATCGTGCCCCGCGTCCTTGAGCGCGTGGTAGGCGTTCGCGCACGGATGCCCGCCGGGACGCGGCGTCGGGAACGTGCCCCAGCAGACGTACAGCTTCACGAGACGTTCAGCGTCCCTTCCATGCCCGCCTGGCGGTGACCGGGGACCGAGCAGTAGAAGGTGTATCTGCCGGGCTTCAGGTTCAGCGTCAGCGTCTTGCTGCCGCCTTTGAAGGTGGGCGTCGCGCCTAGGATCTTGCTGCCTTCGGCGACCGTCACGTTGTGTTCCAGCGGCGACATGTTCGTCATCGTGATCGTCACCGTCCCCGCCTTGGCGCTCAGCTGCTTGGTGTTGTACGCGAGCGCCCCGCTCGGTTCGGCGGCGAGCTTCAGCGCGCTGCCAGCCTTGCCCGTCGCGGGCGATGACGCGGGCGCGGGCGTCCCGGTCGTGGCCGTCGGTTCGCTGGGGGCGCTCGCGGAGCTCACGGGCACGGGAGCGGAGACGACGGGAATGGGAGCCTGTGCTTCGGTGTGCGTCGGCGGCACGGCGCTCTTGGCGGGCACGCTCGCGGTGAGCACCGCCGTGGAGACGGCCCCGAGCACGAGCACCGCGGTTACCGCCACCACCGCACGCTGGCCGGCGAGGCTGCCGGGAAAGTCGGGTTTGCGCATGCCCAGCCCGAGCGACAGCGTGAGCGCCCACACCACGAGGAGCCCGCCCGCGACGTAGAACGGGACTTTGCTCTTCTCGGCCGCGAGGACCGGCGCCAGCTGCAGGGCGAGCGTGTGCATTGGGCGCGAGCCTAGCCGATGGGCCACCTGTATGCTAGGCACCGAGATGAGCGAGGTGGTGCGCACGCCCGAGGAGGCGCTGCAGGGACTTCCCGACTTCCCGTTCGTCTCGCAGTACCGCGAGGTGGACGGCCTGCGCCTCGCGCACCTCGACGAGGGGGACGGCTCGCCCGTGATCTTCTTCCACGGCGAGCCCACGTGGTCGTTCCTGTGGCGCAAGGTGATCCCGCCCGTGCGCGACGCCGGCTTTCGCTGCCTGGCGCCGGACCTCGCCGGCTTCGGGCGCTCGGACAAGCCCTGCGACATCGACTTCTACTCCTACGACCGCCACTGCGCGCTGGCGGGGACGCTGCTCGAGGATCTCGACGTGCGCGGGGCGACGGTCGTCGTGCACGACTGGGGCGGGCCAATCGGGCTGCGCCTGGCGGTCGAGCAGCGCGAGCGCATCGAGCGTCTGGTGATTCTCGACACCGGCCTGTTCACCGGCCACCAGAAGATGACCGACGCGTGGATCGCCTTCCGCGACTTCGTCGCGCGCACCGAGGACCTGCCCGTCGGCTTCCTCGTGCGCGGCGCATGCAAGACGGATCCCGGCGACGAGGTGATCGCCGCCTACGACGCCCCCTACCCGAGCGTCGCGTCGAAGGCCGGCGCGCGCGCGTTCCCGCTGCTGATCCCCCGCGCGCCCGACGCCCCCGGCGCGGAGGCGGGCCAGCGGGTGCACGCGGCGCTGCGCGAGGACCGCCGCCCGACGCTGATGCTGTGGGCCGACTCGGACCCGGTCCTGCCGCTGTCGACGGGCGAGCGCTTCGCCGAGTCGATCGGCCGCGACGCGCCGCGCACGATCACGGACGCGAGCCACTTCCTGCAGGAGGACCAGGGGCCGCTGATCGGCTCCCTGATCGCGGACTGGCTGACCGCCGGCTGATCACTCGCCGCTGGCCTGGACGATCCGCGGGCGCTCGAGAGCGGCCTCCAGCTCGGGCTGCTCGGGCGCGGGCTCGAGCCCCGGCTCCGAGCGCGCGGCGCGCAGCTCGTACTGGCGGCGCACGTTCGCGTCCGCGCCGGCGAGCACCCGGTCGGCTTTGATCGCGCGGCCGATGCCCTCGCCGACTTTGCGCGGCAGCAGCGAGACCATCAGGCTCGTGCGTTTGACCGACTTCGGCACCCACACGTCGACGGTCCCGAACTGGAGCGCCTCGACGATCGCGTCGGCCACTTCCGTCGGCTCGAGGTTGCTCACCCCGCGGACCGCGCCGAGACCGGAGCCGAGCTCGGTGTTGACGACCGCCGGCATCACGTAGCTGACGTCGATGTGGGCTCCCATCAGCCGCAGCTCGCCGCGCACGGCCTCGGTCAGGCCGACGACGGCGTGCTTGGTGGCCGAGTAGGTGGCGCCGCCGGGCGCGCCGAACTTGCCGGCCTGCGATGAGATGTTGACGATGTGGCCGCGGTCGCGCGGGATCATGCGCGCGAGCGCGAGCTTGGTGCCGAGGATCACGCCGTGGAGGTTGATGTCGACCATGCGCCGCGCGGTGAGGTCGTCCTCGTCGATGAAGCGCCCGACCTGCATGATCCCGGCGTTGTTGACGAGCACGTCCAGCGGCCCGAGCTGTTCCTCGGCGCCGTCCAGGAAGGCGTTGAACGAGTCGCGGTCGGTTACGTCCAGCGGCAGCGCGACGGCGCTGGCGCCCAGTTCGGACGCGGTCTGGCTGGCGGCCTCGAAGTCGACGTCCCCGATCGCCACCCGCATGCCCTGGCGCAGGAACGCCGCCGCGGTGGCGCGCCCGATGCCGCGTGCGGCGCCGGTGATCGCCGCTGTCTCTCCCGCGAGGATGCGGGGCTGCTTGGCCATGGTGTCCTCCTGTGATGGCGGGCCGATGAAGTCGTCCTGCAAAGCTAGCGCTTTGGCCAGGCAGCCAGCACCTCGTAGTATCGTCCCACCCGATGGCGTACTTCAAGTTCGACGGGCAGCGCCTGGCCTACACGGAGTTCGGCGGCGGTCCGGCCGAGGTCACTCCCGGAGGCGGGCGCGGGCGCACGGCCAGGAGCGCACCGGCGAACGGACGCCCGCTGATCCTCCTGCACGGGCTGCTGCTATCGCAGGAGATGCACCGGCCGCTGGCCGAAGACCTGGCGGCGCGCGGCAACCGCGTGATCACGCTCGACCTGCTCGGCCACGGCCACTCGGACCGCCCGCGCGACATGTGGCGCTACTCGATGGCCAAATACGGCGCGCAGATCCTCGCGCTGATGGATCACCTGCAGATCGAGCAGGCGGTGGTGATGGGCACCTCGCTCGGCGCGAACGCCGCGCTCGAGGTCGCCGCGCGCAGCCCTGAGCGGCTGCGGGGGATGGTGATCGAGATGCCGGTGCTCGACAACGGACTGCTGTGGAGCGCGCTGACGTTCACGCCGCTGCTCGTGTCGCTGACGTTCGGCGAGCCGGTGATGAAGCTGCTCGCGCGCACCACCCGCGCGGTGCCGCGGCGACTGCTGCCGCACTACGGCAACGTGATGCTCGACCTCGTGCGCCAGGAACCGGGGCCCGGCGGCGCGCTGCTGCAGGGCCTGTTCTTCGGGCGCATCGCCCCGCCGCGCGACGAGCGCGCGACGTTCACCACGCCGACGCTCGTGCTCGGACACCAGCGCGACCCCGTCCACCCGTTCTCCGACGCTGGCATGCTCGCCAAGGAGATGCCGAACGCCAGGCTGCTGCAGGCCAGTTCACTCGTCGAGCTGCGCCTGCAGCCCGAGCGGCTGACCGGCGAGATCGCGGCGTTCGTGGACGAGGTGTGGACGAAGCGGGCGGGCAGACGGTCCAGGCGCCCGGCGAGCGCCGCGCGGGCGACGGCCAAAGGCCGCTAGCTCGGCGGGAACAGTTCGACTTCGTTGACGTCGACGTGCCCCGGCGCTTCGGGGGTGGATGATGCCGGCGCCTTGCTGATCCACAGGGTGATGAACATGAACGCCTTGGCCGAGTCGCGCAGGGAGATGCGCAGGCGCTTCTTCTTGGCGACCTTGGGCGCGCTCAGCGGGATCCACGCCGGGTCGGTGATCGAGGCCGGCGCTGTGTGGCCGTTGGCACCGTAGACCTGGATGCTCATGCCCGGCGTGGAGGTGACGAGCTCCAGCACCGCGACCTTCTGCTTGGCCTTCAGGTCGATCAGCAATCCCTCGGCCATCTTCGGCGCGGTGGCCGGGTTGACCAGGGCGGTCCACGCGGTCGAGGTGTCGCCGTCGATCGCCAGGCTCGGGTCGCCGAACCCGCTCGCGGGATAGCCGTACGGGTTGTATGTGGTGGCCGCGTTCGTGTCCAGCACGATCGCGCTCTGCTGGGATTCTTCGTTCGTCGTTTCGCCTGTGGAGGTGCTCGAGGGCGTGGTGCTCGTCTTGGTTTCCGAGGACGACGTGGTGGTGGTCGTCGTTTTTTCGGAGGCTTTGGGCGTGACCGCGGTGAGCGGGATCTTCGGCGGTTTGACCGTCCCCAGCCCCAGCCCGGTTTTGGCTTTGGACGTCGACCCCGGCGCTCCGGGCGTGGTCCCGGTGGCTGGCGTGGTCGCGGTCGGGGCGCTCGCCTGGGCGACGGTCGTGGTCACCACGTGGGCCTTGGGGGTGCCTTTGCTCAGCGCCGCGACGGCGGCCGCCGCGGCGCCCAGCACGAGCACGGCGACGGCGCCGAGGATCGTCGCGGCCGAGCGCCAGCTCGGCGTGCCCAGGCTGCCGGGGCCACCGGCGCCGCACTGCAGGCACCAGTCCTGGCCGGCGGCCATCGCGCTGCCGCAGCGGGCGCAGCTGCGACCGGCGGGCGCGACCGGCGGGGGATCGGCGAGCGGCGGCGGCTGAGCCGCGGCGGATCCGTCCGGCGGCGGCGCCTGCCCGTTCGACGGGGCGGGCGGAGAATCGACGAGCGACGTGGCCACTGGCTCGAATTCTAGCCGTACCCCGGGCGCCGGGCGCCACGTTCGGGCACGGGCGGCCCGCTGGCGACGATGTCGCGCCCGGTGGGCGCCAGCTGCTCGTCGAGCTCGAGCTGCCAGTAGTAGCGGGTGAACGTCATCCCCGCGCGAAACTCGCCCACGTGCGGCTCCACGCGCTCGCCGGCGGCCATCCGCACGATCAGCTCGGGGTAGGTGCGCCCGGGCAGGGCCGCGTACGCGGGCGCGGGGAACGCGCCGCCGAAGCGCGTGTTCACGTCGGTGATGCCGAGCCCGACCTCAGGGTCGCGGAACACCTGGATGGTCGCCGGCCCGCACACGCGCAGCGCCTCCATCACACGCCGGCCGAGCTCGATCAGCTCCCCGTCGTGGATCACCTGGCCCTTGATCGACTCGCCGCCGCGCGACTCGAGCATCGTGCGCGGGATCGCGTTCAGGCAGCGCCCGTCGCGGTCGCCGAGGCAGTCGATCGAGAGCTCGTCGCCGCCCATCGCGCGCTGGACCATCACCGGCTCGGACCCGGCAGGCCCTTCGGCCGCTGCCCGCTCCGCGCGCGCTGCACGTAGTCGATGAAGAAGCGCGCCTGCGCGGCGTCGTG
>Ga0187879_10002388_pt1 | contig 12737 bp, 9 predicted proteins | sample June2016WEW_19_1_FD_132423 | JGI IMG/M metagenome (GOLD analysis project Ga0187879, IMG submission 132423) | Peatland microbial communities from SPRUCE experiment site at the Marcell Experimental Forest, Minnesota, USA - June2016WEW_19_10 | ecosystem: Environmental > Terrestrial > Soil >... | reverse complement strand
GCTGATATGCCGGACATGCAGGACATGCAGGACATGCCGGCCATGCGGCACTGACGCGCACGCGCAGTGCCCATGCCATCGCCGTGGTGCCGGTCGCGGAAACCTCGTTAGAATAAACGCCGATCTTTTCGATCTGGTCGTCAGGCGCTATTCCGCTCATCACTCGCCGTCGATGCCGGCAGCCGCGGCCGAAGTGGTGCGCGTGCTACGGCCCAGGGACACTCTCGTTGTCATCGATGTGGTCGCGCCTGAAGCGGCGCTCCTCGATACGACTCTGCAGACTATCGATCTGCTGCGCGATATGTCGCATGTTCGTAATTACTGCGCGTCCGAGTGGCGGTCGATGAAGATCGAATCGATTGCGTGCGCGGCACGACGGGCGTGGCTGCCTTTGACCATTGCTAGGGACCTTGTCGCGGGGAATGCGGGCGGGTAATGTGCAGCCCTCTTTATCGGGCGTAAATGTCGTCTTAGCTCAAGGAGCATCGCTATGAACCTGGGACTCGTTGCATGGTAATGACGCAGTCGCGCATGCTGCCGCTGGGCACGACCGCGCCGGACTTCTCGCTGCCTGACCCGGCCGGCAAACTCCACGAGCTGAAGGATTTCGCAGACTCGAGGGCACTGCTGGTCGCTTTTATCTGCAATCACTGCCCCTATGTGAAACACATACTCGACGGCCTGGCGCAGTTTGCGCGCGACTACATAGCGCAGGGCGTCTCAGTGGTGGCGATCAACTCCAACGATGCCAGCCGATATCCGGAAGACAGCCCGGCGAACATGGCGAAGCTTGCGGCGCAGAAGGGATTCAATTTTCCCTACCTGTACGATGCGTCGCAGGCGGTGGCGAAGGCCTATCAGGCCGCCTGCACGCCGGACCTGTATCTGTTCGACCAGGCGCGCCGACTGGTCTATCGCGGGCAGTTCGATGCCAGCCGGCCGGGCAACAAGCAGCCGGTGACCGGGGCGGATCTACGCGCCGCAGCCGACGCGGTGCTCGCGGGCCGGGCGATAAAAGAACAGATTCCGAGCGTCGGCTGCAATATCAAATGGAAAGCGGGCCAGGAACCCGTGTGGGCCTGAGCGCGGTCCCTACTCCGGGAGTCGCGCAGCAGGCCCGCGGCGCCGCCGACTACGGCGTGCCTCCTGTGGCGTCCGGCGCGCTCGGGGCGCTGGTGGCGCAATACTCCGCCGGCCAGGACGCGTAGACCAGATCAATATTGTCTTTGCGCACCAGCGCCAGGATGCGCTCCGCATCGAACTCGCTGACGATGAATTCCGTGACCACCGGCAATTCGCCGGCCAGCTCGAAGTAGTGCTGTTCGTGCAGGACGCCATGGCGACCATACCCGGCGACGGCGCGAAAGGCCGAGCCGCCGTGGACGCCGAGCTTGCGCGACTGCTCGAGCAGCCAATCGTAAAGTGGCATGCCGTGAAAACGGCGGCTCTCGTGCATGTACAGCCGCAGTACCGTTGCCTTCATGCGATTCCCCTGAAGCCAAGCAGCACCCGTACACAATATACGCCAACGATGGTCAGAAGCAGCGATCCGATCAGGTGCGCGCCAATGATGGCGGCCGACCACGGGAAATCACGGCGCAACAACAGTACCGTGGTCTCGGCCGAAAAGGTCGAGAAGGTCGTCAGTCCGCCGAGGAAGCCCGTGGTCGCTGCGAGCCGCAGCTCGGGCGGCACTGCCGCCGTGCGTGTGAAATATTCCATGCACAGCCCCATGATGAAACCCCCGAGCAGGTTTGCGGCCAGAGTGCCGAATGGTATGGTGGGGAACACCGGATTCAGCCAGGCGCCGAGACGCCAGCGGAGCAATGCGCCGAGTGCGGCGCCGATGCCGACCGCCAATCCCTGCCAGATCATGGGGCTACTCCGGATTCAAAGCCTTAGGAGCCAGACCGATGCTCAAGGATTTCGGTGTCGCTTGGCAAGTAGCATGACCCGCCTGCTGCTGATTCGGCACGGCCACGTCGAGGGCATCGACCCCGCGCGCTTCCGCGGCCGGGCCGACATACCGCTGACGCCGCTTGGCAGGCGGCAGGCAGAGGCGACGGCGCAGCGAATCGCCGCGCATTGGCGGGTCGGCGCCGTCTACAGCAGTCCGCTGCAGCGCTGTGTGGTTACCGCGGTCGCCATCGCGTCGGCCTGCGCCGTGTCCAGCGCGGTGCTCGAAGCGCTGAGCGATCTCGATTATGGCGACTGGCAGTGGAAGACTCACGCGCAGGTACGCTCTTCGGCACCGGAGTTATTCGAGCGCTGGCACGCCGCGCCGCAGCTGATGCGCTTTCCGGGCGGCGAATCGCTGCAGGACCTGGTGGCGCGGGTGGCCGGCGCGCTGTGTCATGTGCTCGCGCAGCATGGCGGCGACACGGTCGTGCTCGTCGGCCACGACAGCGTCAACCGCGCACTGCTGCTGCAGTTGCTGGATCAGCCGCTGTCGGCTTACTGGGTGCTGCAGCAACAGCCCTGTGGTATCAGCGAGGTGGTCGTCGACGGCACGCAAGTGCAGGTCATGCGAGTCAATGAGACGGCACACCTCGATCGGTTTGATTGAGCTGAGCGGCGTCCCAGCCGCCTCCGACCTGGGAGATCAGATCGACGCTCGACACCAGCCGCTGACTTTCAATGCTCAGCAGACTGATCTCGTCCACCAATCGGGTGGTCTGGGACGTGATCACGCTGGAATAGGCAACGATACCGGACTTGTACTGATTGAGGATCAGCTGCTCCGAGAGCCGCGCGTCCTTGACCGCGGATTCCTGCAGTTGTCCCTGCTGCTCGAGCACGCGCAGAGTCACCAGGTCGTCCTCGACTGCCTGGAACGCCGACAGCACGGTCTGGCGATAGGTCGCGACCGCCCCATCGTAATTGGCGCGGGCCTCGCGAGTCTGCGCCAACGTGGCGCCGCCGTTGAATACGTTCTCGGCCAGGGACGGGCCGAACGACCACAGCGAATTGCCGGCCTTGAGCAGTCCCGGCAGAACGCTGGAGCTAAAGCCATAGGATCCGGTCAGTGTCAGGCTCGGAAACCAGGCGGCCTCGGCGACGCCAATCAGCGCGTTCGCGCTCGCCACCAAGCGCTCGGCCGCGGCGATGTCGGGCCGCCGCTCGAGCAGCGCGGAGGGAATGCCGGCCGGCACGACCGGCACCGTGGTGGTAAAGCTCCCCACGTCGACGGCGAGCTCCGAGGGCGGCTTGCCGATCAGTACCGCGATCGCATGCTCGAACTTGGCGCGCGTGAGTTGTACACCGACCGCCGACGCCTGCGTGCTCTCGAGCTGCGTCTCGGCCGCATAGACGTCGGCCAGCGTCGTGGTTCCGGCCTTGACCTGATTCTGGGTGATCGTCAGCGCGCCTTTGAAATCGTCGATCTCGGTCTGGTAGAGCCGCGTCTGCTCGTCGGCGGCGCGCAGCTGAAAATAGTCCTCCGCGAGCGTGATCTGCGCCGACAGGCGCGCGGCGGCGACATCGGCGGCGCTCGCCTGCGCCTTGGCGACATCCGATTCGACCAGACGCCTGATGCGTCCCCAGATGTCGATCGACCAGCTCGCCTGGGCCCCCGCGCTGTAGATGCTGCGCCGGCCGTTGCCGCCGGTTCCGGTCGTCACCGTTGTGCCGGAGGCCGTGGTAATGGCCTGATTGACCCCGCTGGCGCTGCCGCTGCGGGTATTGGCACCCGTGACCGTGACACTCGGGAACAGCGAACCGCGGTCCACTCCGATCGCTTCCACGGCGGCGCGATACGCGGCCTCGTCGGCCTTGAGCGTCTGGTTGGATACCTCGACCTGATGTTCCAGGCTATCGAGCAATGGGTCGTTATAAATCGACCACCAGGGTTTATCGCCCTGGATTTCCCCCGGCGTGGCGGGTTTCCAGCCCTGGTCTTCCTTGAACGCGGGCTCGACCGGGGCCTCGGGGCGGCGGTAGTTGGGCCCGACCGCACACGCCGCCAGCGCCAGCACAGCGGCGAGCGCGGGCAGCGTGCGCGCTGCTCGCGATGCTGCCAAGGATTGCAACGAATTCATGAATGGCCTGTACTGCATCATGTGGGTTGTTGCTTCGGGGCGCCGCCGATCACCGTGCCTTTGCGGCGGGACGCCAGGCGGCGAAGCCACAGACGGAAACGATCCAGATAGATGTAGACCACGGGGGTCGTATAGAGCGTGAGCACCTGGCTGAAGATCAAACCGCCGACGATAGAGATGCCCAGGGGCTGGCGCAACTCCGCGCCGCTGCCGGTGGTCACGGCCAGCGGTATGGCGCCGAGCAGCGCCGCGAACGTGGTCATCATGATGGGACGGAACCGCAGCAGACAGGCATCGTAGATGGCGGTGCGAGCATCGACATTGCGCTGACGCTCGGTCTCGAGCGCGACATCGATCATCATGATGGCGTTTTTCTTGACGATGCCGATCAACAGGATGACGCCGATCAGCGCGATCAGACTGAAATCGGCGCCAAACAGCAGCAGCGCCAGCACAGCGCCGACTCCCGCGGAGGGCAGGGTCGAGAGAATGGTGATCGGATGGACATAGCTTTCGTAGAGAATCCCGAGCACGATATAGACCGCGACGATCGCCGCGGCGATGAGCCACGGTTCATTCGCCAGCGACTGCTGGAATACCCGCGCCGTTCCCGCAAAGGCGCCATGCACCGAGATCGGTACGTGTATCTGCTGCATCGTTCGCTGGATCGCGCGGATGGCCGTGCTGAGCGATTCGCCTTCGGGCAGATTGAATGAAAAGGTCGTGGCGACGAACGGGCCCTGATGATTGATCGCAAGCGGCGTCCTGTTCGGTCCATAGTTGGCGAACGCCGCCAGTGGCACCGTGGTCTCGGCAGCTGTGGCAATCGAGGCGCCGGTCGAAGCGCCGCCGCGACCGCTATTGGTGAGCTGATTGAGCGCCAGATTCTGCACGGCGGCAACCGGAGCCTGCGACAGGTTGCTGGTGCTGCTGCAGGTCGAGCTCGCAATGCCGGTCGTCGCGGTGCTGCTGCTCGTGGTGCCGCTGGTCGTGGTGCCGGCACTTGCGACGGCAGCGCTCGAAGGCGTGGGGCTGATGCCGGTGGTCGGGCAGGAGCTCGCGCCGGTCGCGGCGGTGGCAGCGGTAACGGTGGTGGTAGCGCTACTGCTCGCGGTGCTGCCGCCCGCAGCGACGGTTGCAAAGTCCGATACCGCCCCCGCCGAGGATTGCGTACCACTGAGCGCGCCACCTGAGGTGCTCACCCAGACCTCCTTGAGCGTCTCCGGACTCTGCCAGAAGCTCGGAGCGACCTCCATCACGACGTGATACTGATTCATGTCATTGTAGATGGTCGATACCTGTCGCTGGCCGAAGGCGTCGTAGAGCGTGTTATCGATCTCGGATAGGTTGATGCCCAGACGCGCCGCCGTGCTGCGGTCGATATTGAGCGCGATATCCAGACCGTTGTCCTGGCGATCAGAGTTCACGTCCGCGATCTCCGGCACGGTTTTCAACGCCTCGGTGATCTTCGGCGTCCACAGAAACAGCTCGCTTAGATCGTCGCTCAGGATGGTGTACTGATATTGCGAATTACTCTGGCGCCCCCCGGCGCGGATATCCTGGATGGCCTGCAGGAACAAGCGCACACCGGTGATGTCGGCGAGCTTGACCCGCAGCCGGGCAATGACGCGGTCGCTCGTGACCTTGCGCACCGACAGTGGCTTCAGGCCGACGAATATGTTGGCGGTATTGGTAGCGCCGCCGCCCCCGCCAGGACCGCCGCCGCCCCCGCCGGTGAAGCCGACCACGTCCTGAACGGCCGGATCGGCCTGGACGATGGCCATGGCGCTGCGCAGCTTCTGCGCCATGGCCTGAAACGAGATGCTTTGATCGGCGCGCAGATTCCCGGTCAGCGTGCCCGTGTCCTGCTGCGGAAAGAATCCTTTGGGGATGATCGTGTACAGGTAGAAGTTCAGCGCCACGGTAGCAGCGAGCACGATCATCACGGTGCGCGGATGCTCCAGGGCAACGCCAAGCGTGCGGGCGTAGAAATTACGCATGGCATCGAAGCCGCGCTCCATTGCGCTCATGAACCGGCCCTGAGGATCCGTCTCCCGGCGCAGCACTTGGGCGCACATCATCGGTGTGGTCGTCAGGGATACGATCAGCGAGATAAGGATCGCGACCGCGAGCGTCAGCGCAAATTCACGAAAGGTGCGCCCGACAATCCCGCCCATCAGCAGTATGGGCAGAAAAACCGCAATCAGCGACAGACTCATCGCCAGCACGGTGAAGCCGACTTCCCTGGCTCCCTGCAGCGCGGCCTGGACGCGTGGCATGCCTTGCTCGATATGCCGCGATATGTTCTCCAGTACCACCACGGCGTCATCGACCACAAAGCCGGTCGCGACCGTGAGCGCCATCAACGACAGGTTGTCGAGGCTGAAGCCCAGCAGATACATGACGCCAAATGTGCCTATCAAGGACAGCGGAACGGCGACGCTCGGTACTAATGCCGCGCGGGCATTGCGCAGTGTGATAAATACCACGAGCACGACCAGCGCAATGGCGATCAACAGCGTGCGCTCAACGTCGCGCAGCGAGGCGCGGATGGTCTCGGTGCGGTCGTTGGTCTGAATGATACGGATGCTCGCGGGGATCGAGGCTTGCAGCTCCGGAATCAGCGCGCGGATGCGATCCACGACATCGATCACGTTCGCACCGGGCTGGCGGTGCAGCACCAGCAGTACCGCGGGCTTGCCATCGGCCAGCCCGAGGTTGCGGATGTTCTCTACCGCATCGCTGACCGTCGCGACGTCCTGTAGCCTGACGGCCGCGTTGTCCCGGTAGGCGACGATCAGCGACTGGTATTGGGCCGCGCGCGTGGCGGTGTCATTGACATAGATCTGATAGCGCTGTTCGCCGAAATCGACCGCGCCCTTGGGGCTGTTGGCATTGGCGGCCGACAGTGCCGCGCGCACGTCCTCGAGACCAATGCCGTATTTGAACAGGGTGCGCGGATTGAGCTCCACACGCACGGCCGGCAGCGAACTGCCACCGATGGTGACGTCGCCGACGCCCTGAACCTGTAGCAATTTCTGCTGCAGGATGGTCGAGGCCGAGTCGTAGATCTGCCCCGCGGTCAGCGTGTCCGAGGTCAACGCCAGGATCATGACCGGGGCGTCGGAAGGGTTGAGCTTGCGATAGCCCGGATTGCTGCGCAGCGAGCTCGGCAGATCGATGCGCGCCGCCTGGATCGCGGCTTCCACGTCGCGCGCCGCGCCGTCGATGTTGCGACTGAGGTCGAACTGCAGCACTACGCTCGAACTGCCGACGGCGCTCTGCGAAGTCATCTCGGTCACACCGGCGATGGTGCCCAGGTGCCGTTCGAGCGGAGTGGTCACGCTGGTCGCGACCGTCTCCGGGCTCGCGCCCGGCAGCGAGGCCGACACGACGATGGTTGGCAGATCGACGTTAGGCAACGGCGAGACCGGCAGCAGAAAAAAGGCCACGCCGCCGGCCAACGCCAGCCCAATCGTCAGCAACGTCGTGGCGACGGGTCGACGGACGAAGGGCGCAGCGATGCTCATGGCGCGCGCTCAGTCGACCTGCGGGGCAGGCTCGCCGTCCGGTTGCCGCGCGGTGTCGTCGGAGTGATCGGCGCGCACACGGCGCCGACGCACGGCGCCCGCGAGCCGGTCGAAGTACAGGTAGATCACCGGCGTCGTGAACAAAGTCAGCAGCTGACTCACGAGCAGCCCGCCGACGATCGATATGCCCAGCGGTGCGCGCAGTTCCGAGCCGGTGCCGGCGCCCAGCATCAGCGGCAGCGCGGCAAATAGGGCGGCGACCGTAGTCATGAGGATCGGGCGAAAGCGCAGCAGCGCAGCCTCATGGATCGCCTGTTGCGGCGATTTGCCGCCCTCGCGCTCGGCGGTGAGCGCAAAGTCGATCATCATGATCGCGTTCTTCTTGACGATGCCGATCAGCAGAATGATGCCGATGATCGATATGATGTTGAGATCGAGCCCGGCGATCATCAGTGCCAACAGGGCGCCGATGCCGGCGGAAGGCAGCGTCGATAGAATCGTCAGTGGATGGATGTAGCTCTCATAGAGCACTCCGAGCACGATATAGACGGTGACGATCGCGGCCAGGATCAGCAGCACCTCGTTGCGCAACGAGGACTGGAATGCCAGCGCCGCTCCTTCGAAGGTCGTCGTGATGCCCACCGGCAGCCCGATATCGCGCTCGGCGGCGCGGATCGCGTCCACGGCGTTTTCCAGCGAGGCCGTAGGTGCGACGTCGAACGAGAACATTGCTGACGGGAACTGGCCCAAGTGGTCGATTTCCAGCGGCGCGGCCTGTACCGAAATGCGCGCAATCGAGCCCAGCGGGACCTGGCCACCATTGGCGGACGTACCCGACGGTACGTAGATGTCGTTGAGCGACTCGATGGAGGTCTGCAGCTTCGGATCGCCTTCCATGATCACCCGGTATTCGTTCGATTGGGTGTAGATGGTCGAAATGATGCGTTGGCCAAAGGCGTCGTAGAGCGCATTATCGATCGTCGCCGCAGTCACGCCAAAGCGGGCCGCGGTATCGCGGTCGATATCGATCTGTACGGTCAGGCCGCTATCCACGAAGTTGGTCGAGACGTTGGCGAGTTCCGGGGCGCGGGCAAGGCGGTCGAGCAGCTTCGGCACCCAGGGCCGCAGGGTGGCGAAGTTGGCTGCCTCCAGGATGAATTGATAGGCCGCCCGACCCACGGTCGAGTCGATCGTGAGGTCCTGCACCGGTTGCAGATACAGCTTGATGCCGCTCACGCCGCGCGCCGCGTTGCTCAGGCGCGCCATGGTCGCCTGGATGTCGTCGCTGCGTTGGTTCTTCGGCTTAAGGTTGATCAGGTAACGGCCGTTGTTGAGCGTGGTATTGGTGCCGTCGATACCGACAAAAGACGATAGGCTGTCGACATCCGGATCACGCAGGATCACATCGGCCAGCTGCTGCTGGCGCTGGATCATGGCGGTGAAGGATATTGCCGGCGCCCCTTCGGTCGTGCCCTGGACGATGCCCGTGTCCTGCAGCGGGAAGAAGCCCTTGGGGATAAAGACGTAGAGGGCAACCGTCAGCACCACGGTGCCCACGGCAATCCACAATACCAGCGGCTGATGATCGAATACCCGCGTCAGCAGTCGGTCGTACTGCGCGATCAGTTGCTGAAAGGCGCGCTCGGCTCTGCGCGCGATCGCGCTTTGACGCCGCGCGCGGGTCTCTTCATGCGATCGCAGCATCTTGGCGCACAGCATCGGCACCAGCGTCAGGGAGACGACCGCCGAGATCAGGATCGCTATCGACAGCGTAATCGCGAATTCGCGAAACAGTCGTCCCACGACTTCGCGCATGAACAGCAGCGGGATCAGCACCGCGATCAGCGACACGGTCAGGGATACGATGGTAAAGCCGATTTCGCCCGAGCCCTTGAGCGCCGCGGCCAGAGGCTTCTCGCCCTTCTCGATGTAGCGCGAGATGTTCTCGATCATCACGATGGCATCGTCCACCACGAACCCGGCGGCGATCGTTAGGGCCATCAGCGACAGATTGTTGAGGCTGAAGCCGCACAGATACATCACCGCGAATGTACCGATCAGCGACAGCGGGACGGACAGACTCGGAATGATCGTGGCCGGCACGTTTCGCAGGAACAGAAAGATCACCAGCACCACCAGCGCCACCGCGAGCGCCAGCTCGAACTCGACGTCGTTGACCGAAGCGCGAATAGTGTTGGTGCGGTCGGACAGCACGGTGACGTCGATATTGGCGGGCATGGAGGCGCGGATTTCCGGCAACACCTTGCGGATCTGATTGACCACCGCAATCACATTGGCGCCCGGCTGACGCTGCACGTTGAGCAGAATTGCCGGGGTCGTATTCATCCAGCTGGCGAGCTTGTTGTTCTCCGCGCTCTGCGTCACCGTGGCGACGTCCGACAGGCGCACAGGGCTGTTGTTACGATAGGCGACGATGATGCTGCCGTATTGGTCGGCGCTCGCAATCTGATCGTTGGCGTCGATCGAATAGGATCGCGCGGTGCCGTCGAAACTGCCCTTGGGCGCATTCGAATTGGCGTTCGCGACCGTGGTGCGCAGATCGTCGACGTTCAGGCCGTAGGCGGCGAGCGCCTGCAGGTTGGCCTGAATGCGCACCGCCGGACGCTGCGCGCCGTTGATGCTGACCAGGCCGACGCCGGCGATCTGGGAGATTTTCTGCGCGATACGGGTATCGGCGAGGTCTTCGACTTGGGTGATCGGCATCGAGGTCGAGGACACGGCGAGCGTCAGGATCGGCGCGTCGGCGGGGTTGACCTTGGCGTAGATCGGTGGCGCCGGCAGACTCTGCGGCAGCAGATTAGCCGCGGCGTTGATCGCCGCCTGAACCTCCTGCTCGGCGATATCGATGTTGAGGTTCAAATCGAACTGCAGCGTGATCACCGACGCGCCGGCGGAACTGCGCGAAGACATTTCCTTGAGGCCCGGCATCTGGCCGAACTGGCGCTCCAACGGCGCGCTCACTGTCGAGGTCATGACCTCGGGGCTTGCCCCCGGCAGAAAGGTCTGCACCTGGATTGTCGGGTAGTCAACTTCCGGCAGTGCCGAGAGCGGCAGAAAGAAATATCCGATGCCGCCGACGATCAGGATCGCCGCCATCAGCAGCGAAGTCGCGACCGGTCTCAAGATGTAAGGGCGTGAAGGATTCATAGTTCAAAGCGAGCGCTCAAGGCGGCGGCGGGCCGCCTGGATTGCCGGGGTTCTGCTGGCGCTGCCGGTAGTGGCCGCCGCCGCTTGCGCCGCCGCTTGCGCCACCGCTTGCGCCACCGCTGCTGTAGTTGCCGGCGCCGGCGCCCTGGCGATGCATGTGCTGGCCGGTGTCAGGCGGTGCGTTGCCCGCGGCCGCTGCCGCTCCCGGCACCATCACGCGCGCGCCGTCCCGCAATTGATCGGCGCCGTCCACAACCACCCGTTCGCCGGCCTGCAGGCCTTTCGTGATCGAGATCAAGTCTCCGCTCGAGGGACCGGGCGTGACCGCGCGCATGCTCACGGTGCCGTCGGCCTTGACGACGTAGACGTAGCTGCCCGAGGAGCCTTGCTGCATGGCCGCGCCGGGCACGACGATCGCGTCGTGCAGGGTATCGAGCAGCAGCCGCACGTTGACGAATTGGTTGGGAAATAATTCGAACTTTGAATTGTCGAACATTGCCCGCAGCTTGAGCGTGCCGGTGGTGGTGTCGATCTCGTTATCAGCGTTCGAGAGCGTGCCGCTCGAGATTTTGTTGGTGAGGCTGCGGTCAAAGGCCTCGACCGCGAGCTTCTGGCCGCTTCGCAGGCGCTGCAGGACATTGCTGAGGCTGTCCTCCGGCACGGTGAACAGCACCGACATCGGCTGTAGCTGCGTCACAACGACGATCGCAGTTGTGTTCGCCTGCATCAGATTGCCGATGTCGACCTGCCGTAGTCCGACCAGACCTGGCACCGGTGAAGTAATGCGGCAATAGTCGAGGTTGAGCTGCGCGGCTTCGAGCGCGGCCCGGTCGGTCGCTACCGTGGCTTCTTCCTGGGCAACCGTGGCCACCTGCGTGGCGTAGGTCTGATCCGAAACCGAGTTCTGCGCCAGCAGAGTCTTGTAGCGGTCGAGATCGACCTTGGCGTTGGCGAGCGCTGCCTGGTCGCGTTTTAGCTGGCCGGCGGACTGATCGACAGCGGCCTGATAGGGTCGAGGATCGATCTGCACCAGCAAGTCGCCCCGCTTGACCATTTGCCCTTCAATGAAGGCAATCTTGACCAGCGGCCCGCTGATCTGCGGGTGAATGGTGACCGTGGCCAGCGGCGTCACCGTGCCGAGCGCATTGATCGTGATCGGGATATCGCCCTTCGTGACGCTGGCGACGCCGACGGTCAACGGGCCGTTCAGCCCGCTGCGTACGGTGGTGGCCGGGGTAGCGGCGCGATAGCGGGCCCCAATGACGATCAGCACCAGCAGTGCGATGCCGCCGATGATCCACCAGATCATTCTCGGACCGCGAGATCTGCGCTTACCGTCGGCGACGTCGCTCGGCGAAGGTTGTGGGCTCATGTGTAGTTCCGTCTCGACCCGTCAGGCGCGCTGGGCTCGTGCCCGCGGGTCCCTTGGATATCATCATCGCGCTGACCATCAGTGCGCGCGATAGTTAACTCGACACACTGTAAATCATTGATTGGTTAACAACATTTAATTTCATCGGTGATGCTTGAGGCCAGCGCGACGCGATCTGATCGCGAGCGCAGGCGCGCATGCCAGCGAGGTGCCCGCAGGATGCGCATGCGGGTGCCGGCCCGGGCTTGTCAGATCCCCGGGCCGGCCAGGAATTGGCCGGCGATAACCACTGCCCCCGCCGCGAACAGGCAGTAATAGCCGAACAGATGCCAGCGGCCATGCTCGAGCCAGCGCGACAGCCACTTGAGCGCTACCCAGCCGGCCGCGAAGCTCAATAGCATGCCCACCAGGCTCGGCCAGATCGGCCCCAGGGTGTCACCGATGATGGCCGCGGTGTGCTGAGCCTTGAGCAGTCGATGGCCTTCGCGCACGATCACCGCCGGCGTCAGGATGACCGCCAGAGCAAAGCTGAAATCCTCCAGCAGATCCTTGCGCAGACCGCAGAACAATCCGGTCGAGATGGTGGCCCCCGAGCGCGAGAAGCCTCTGAACGGCAGACACAATCCCTGC
>Ga0187879_10002387_pt1 | contig 12744 bp, 7 predicted proteins | sample June2016WEW_19_1_FD_132423 | JGI IMG/M metagenome (GOLD analysis project Ga0187879, IMG submission 132423) | Peatland microbial communities from SPRUCE experiment site at the Marcell Experimental Forest, Minnesota, USA - June2016WEW_19_10 | ecosystem: Environmental > Terrestrial > Soil >... | reverse complement strand
GAAAGCACTTTCGCGCGGTATCCATTTCGGAATATTCGCTGCCTTCTTCCTCGATCAAGTAGTACTCGATTCCTCCCGTTTTTTCGGCAGCAGCGAAGATATCCTTCCAGTGCGCAATTCCCTCGCCGAGCAATACCTTGTAGCCCCGGTCTGGCGACCAGTCCTTGATGTGCATCGAGTGGATGCGGCCGGGGTTGCGATTGATCCAGGCCGCAGGATCGTTCCCGGTTTCCAGGCACGGCCCCATATCAAGTTGCAACATGATGCTCTTGTCGAGCGTAGCGGCCAGCAATTCCATCGGGAGCTTTCCGTCCACGGGCTTCCACTCGATGACCTCGTTGTGATAGGCCACGCGCAGGCCGTGCTTTTTCAGGGTTTCGTTGGCGCGATTCAGCGTTTCCGCCACACTCTTGAAATCGTCCAGGCTCGCAACTTTTTCCGAGGCCATCCCCACGACGTACCGAGCGCCCAGCACTTTGTTCAAGTCAATCGCTTTGCCAATCCCGTCGGGGGTAAACGCTTGCGTCGGGTTGTGAGTCGAGTAGCAGCGGATATTGAGATCGTCCAACGCCGCGCGGACCTGCGTGGCGTATTCGAGCGTCCAATCGTAATAAAACTGTCCCCCCTCTTTCCAGGAAAAGAATTCTACGCACTGGTAACCCATCCCCGCCACGGCGCGCAGGGTGCCTATCATATCTTTCGCGAACTCACGCGCAACTGAGACCGTCTCCAAACCCACCGGGATTTGCTTCGAGGACGGCAGCGCAGCGGCGAGCGGGGCCGCAGCCATAAGGCCCAGAAACGAACGACGCGAAATGAAGTTCAAATTGTTCATAGCGTTCCTCTGGATGTTAGATTGTTTACAATTCTGGCATGATTTCGTCAGGAATTTCCCGTTTAGCTCCCAACAGCCCCACAGTCTATACCCCTCGAGGGTGTGGGGGCAACCTAATTACAGACATCCAGTACATCACAGAAGCGTCGGTGCCCGATAACCGATAGCCTGCGCCAGCGACCCCTTTGGTATTTGGGCGAATTGAACGATTCGGCACAGGCCCGCTGGCTGAAGAGCATCGAGGTCTACAATGCGAAGCCGAATGCTACTCTCGCTTGGACTTCTTCTGATGTTCACGGTATAGAGTAGCGAGTTGATCGGGCCGGACAGCAACATAATCCGGCCCTAACCGGTCCATGACTTCCTTAAGCATGGGCAGGTCGGTAGTCCAGCCGTACGCAAACGCGTGCAAGAACGCTGGGCGGCGGGACCTAGTCATCGCGTGGATATCATCTACAAACTGCTTGATGCGCCTGTCGCGCGTGGAAGCTGTGTGTTCATCTGAAAAACTCGTGACCGCACGGAACACGGGCACATTGAGTGTTGTGGAGTAGGTTGCCTCAGTATAGGTGGATACGAGTTTGCCATAATCCAGGAACAGGGCGTCCAGAAGCGGAATCTTTTCAGCGTAGCGATTGATAACTTCAGGACGAGTGGCTTTCATTACCCAGAGATCGCGTTCGTCACACTTCTTCATGTAGGTCGCCGTCTGCTGCAGAAATCCGTCGAGGACCTGCTGGTGGTACGGCTGGCGGTAGCGATCGCCATAAAGGTCCGAATACGTATAGCCCACGCCGGATACCGCACCAAGGAACTCGTCATCCGGCGTTCCTTCGGCGTAATAGTACTCGACGATGTCGGGTATCAGAACAGAGGCAGCAGGGGACAGCGTCCACCCGAGAGGTAATTTGCCGCGGGTGGAATCCTTCCAGATTTGGGGAAAGTTCTCGTTCATCAATATCTCCAGGTTGTCGCCGTCGGAGATCACCCACGAGAGGTAGACCTTGCCGTCGTCGAGCCTTGGCGCTGGCGGGGCTGGCTTCTGGCGCAGTTGCGGCACCGAAATGCCTGAGTGGACACTCAGGTTTGCGCAGTCGATGGACCCGACAAGGTACTTGCCGAATTCCGAGAATAGGCTTACCCCTGGACCCTCTCCGATGCCAACCTCCTTCTCGTCCCCAAACGGAAAACTTAGCACCGGGATGTTGACCGGCATTTTGGCCAGCAACTGTTCCATCAACCGCTTTTCGGCAACTGGAGAAGCGTACCTATGCGGCGGATCGTGCGGGCCGGAGATCCAGAAAGTGAAGACTTTGTTTTCGACCAGGTAATCGCGCAGAGCCAGGTGGCGAGGCCAAGCGCACGCAATCACGTGGTGATTCAGCCGTGGCCACAACTTGTCAAACGCCCACCGGTACGCCTCGGCGCTGGTCGTCCATCTGCCACGCAGATCATCCAAGACAGGCAGCGAGAGCCCCTTCGCCAACTGCGGTGACACCACGATTCCTTCGCTCACTGAGGCGAGCATCGTCGCGACATTGATACTGGCTGGCAAGTCAGGATCGGTGATCACCATTCCTTTGATACGGTTCCGGTAGCGATTCAATAATTCGTCATTGTTCACTGCCACAGCGCTCTGGATCCATTTCTTCTCTAACATCCAATCCAGCCATTGCTGGTCCGTTGATCCGTAACGTCTCCAGGTTGTCACCGTTGATCCGTAGAGACAGTAGATCTCCGGCTGGGAGCGATTCACGATGCCCTGCAAGGTGAGGAGCATGAGACGCCGGTCGGACGATTCTTTGCGCAAATCGCACACCCAAAGTTTCGTTGCCGGCGCCTTAGATCGGGGGAAAATGCCGGGAAATGGCCGCTCTTCCACTGCCGGGATCAGGTTGTTCGGCTCACTCCACGTATCTGCCGGGGCAACACGGCGAGGGTTCTTCGAGTCCTGGCTTACGAACGCCGGCTCCGCACCACGATTGAGATTTTTCCCTTCCTTCGGCCACATGCTCAGAAGCGTGTAATTTGCTTTTGCCGCGGAGCGCGAACTCGGCACTTCGCGCAAAGCACCTGCTAATAATTCCACCTGCGCAGTCTGACACCAGCATGCGAAACAACAGAGAAACAGCACACAGAGCGTGTGGGCTACATATCTCATTATGTTTCTGATCTCGCCTTCCTTTAGCGGCAAACGTTGATCCGTTTGTCTGGCGAAGCATAATAGCTCGACAGCGACTGTGGGGGCAAGCTTTATCCCCACGATCATTTCAACAATAGGCTTGTCCCGCGTTTCTCCCAACTCGCTGATGTGCGCCGTGTCCATCACGGAGGTCATCACGGCAGCGGCTCTCACCTTGTTTTCGATCATCGTCCGCACCGCCGCCTGAATGCGCTCCAGGCCGTATTCGGTATTGCAGAGCAAGACTTCGAGTCCTCTCTCCTAGAATTTGCTCCTAGAATTTGCTTGACAACGTCTAAACGAGGTGTTAAAGAGGAGCCTCTGTAACCGGTCTCAGAGAACGATCACAGGCACAAAAGCTACCTAAGGTGGACTCCGATGAACAGACGTACCTTCACTAAACTATTTGCCGGGACCGTGACCGCAGCGGGTATTTCCAAGGTGAATGCGGCAGAAGGCAATCCATCGAACCAGGCCGCGCGGGATGTTTCTGCACCGAGTCACGGCATCAATCGCTTTGTCCCGCCAAGTGGCGGCAGCGAGTCATGGGAGTACGTAATTCTGGACGCCGCTCCGCCCCATATGACCGAAGTCGACGGCACAGCGGTCGCCGATATAGATGGCGACGGTAAGACCGAAGTGATCATCCCCGGAAACGGGGCACTCCTCTGGTATCGGCCATCGACTTCCGAAAAAGGGGTCATCGCGCGTGGCCAGTTCAGCCTAGGTGTTACGCTTGAGGATATCAATCGTGACGGGCGGAAAGAAATCGTTACTGGAAAAAACGTGAACTCAGCAAGGTGCGAGCTTGAAAAGTGGGCCCTTTGTTGGTACAAGTCCGGCCCGAATCTGCAGGACCCCTGGACAGAGCACGTCCTAGACGGCGAAGCGTCGGGGTATCCACACGATGTTCTCTTCGGCGACCTGGACGGCGATGGTCAGCGTGAAATGGTGGCAAACGCCTGCTACTCCGCTGAGCCCGGGTTGTATATCTACAAAGTTCCTGCCGATCCCCGGAACCCCTGGAAAAAACAGGTGGTGCAACTTGGCCGCGCCGCGGAGGGCAGCGGATTGGGGGACCTGGATGGGGATGGCAAAGAAGAGATCGTCATGGCGCCCTACTGGTTTTCCGCACCTCGCGCAGGTGCTTTCTCCGGACAACCATGGAAGATTCACTCCTTGGCACCGGGCTTCCGTGAGTTAAGCCGCGCAGCAGTTTTCGACGTGAATGGTGACGGTCTTCTGGACGTAGTTGTCGTCGAGAGCGACTATCACCACGGCCGGCTCTCGTGGTTTGAGAATCGCGTTACGACCGACGCCGGGAATGGATGGATTGAGCATGAGATCGATGCTCCCCTCAAAAACGCGCATTCACTAATAGCTTGGCGGGACGCCAAAACGAAACAAGTGCATCTCTTGGTCGGCGAAATGAATCAGGGAGGGTGGGCTGATGAGTATAACTGGGACGCTCGCCTCATAAAGTACACGACCCAGGACGGGGGGATGTCTTGGCGGAGCGAGGTCATCTATCAGGGCGAGGGAACGCATGAGGCCCGTTTCGTCGATCTGGATGGCTCCGGTACGCACGTTCTCATTGGGCACTCGTTAGAGGTCATTGACAAGACGGACCCCAAAATTTGTGACGCACCCGATCGTAACACCGGATGGGTTCAGATGTTCCGGCCGCTGGAACGACCATCGGTGCTCACCCAATACAAGCACGTCTTTGTTGACCGCGATAAGCCGTCCATGAGCACAGACATTCATGCCATTGATGTGGATGGCGATGGCCGGCTGGACATTGTCTGTGGGGCGTGGTGGTACCAGAACCCCACGTGGGAGCGGCATGTGATCCCTGGAGTCGCGCAGATCATCAACGCTTACGACTTGGATAAGGACGGAAGGCAGGAGCTTATCGGCATCAAACCCAAGTCCGGCGCCACGGCGTATTCATCGAACGCGGCATCTTATCACCCGGTTAATACGCTGGACTTTTATAGTGCGCTCTGCAGTGACTTGGTATGGCTGAAGCCAAATGACCTGAGCAAAGACCTTTGGGAAGAACACAGCATCGGTACCGGCGATGGAGATTGGCCGCACGGAAGTACGATTGGGCCATTTTTGCCTGGCGGTCGGGTGGCGCTGGTCTGCGGATATCATGACCACGCATACAATCCACCACAGATTTTCGAGCTGCCCGACGACCCGAAACAGCATCCGTGGAAGAAGTGGGTGGCCGCCGAAATTCCGTATGGCGAGGAGATGATCGCCTTCGATCTGGACGGCGACGGAAAGCTCGACATCGTGGCAGGACCCTACTGGCTTGAGAATTTGGGTGATGGCCGGTTCGAGCCGCATCTCCTGATTGACCCAGAGTTCCTGGAGTCAGCGGATCTCGACATGATTAGCCGCATCGCGATTGCAGATGTGAATGGCGACGGCCGCCCGGATATTCTCTTTACCGTCCAGCGCGTTGAGAAGTGGCAATCATCCATTGAGGGGTCGGCAGCCGTGGACTATCCGCTTATGACCGAGGAGCATTACCGGTCCACCCACAAGGCTCATTTTGGGGCGGTGGGCTGGCTCGAGAATACCGGTAACTTGGCGGGCCGTAAGTTCGATGTGCACATCATCGACAGAGCTCGTTCTCCGCATTCCATCGGGGTTGGGGACCTAGACGGAGACGGGGAGATGGAAGTCATCGTTGGCGAGCACGATCCCTTCTGTAGTACCCAGACCCAGTGCCGCCTGTATGCTTACAAGAAAGCCGACGCCAAAGGATTAACTTGGAGTCGCCATCCGATCGACAACAGATTCGACCATTATAATGGGGCTAAAGTGGTTGAGTTCAGCCCCGGAAGACCCAGCATCATCAGCCAAGGCGATTCATCGTACGTGCATATCTGGGAACGGGGCAAGATGTAGTCCTTAAATGACACGGTGAAAGAGCGGGGAGAGCGCAAGCGGCTTGCAGTCGCGGTGCTGGAGTCGGCATTAGGCGTTCACGCTGATGGCATGATCTGCGACTCTGCAAATGAACCTGACCTCACGGCCGCGGGGGCGGCACAGCTTGTTGTGTGCGCCAAACTTCAAATCATCGTCAACCGCTTCCCTTCAGGCCGGTGAAAATGGCTCCTTTCTAAACCGGTGCTAACAGACCTGCCGGAGCCGTCGAAGACATTCCCGAACGCGAGGTGAACTGAGGGTTGCCACGATTCGTTCCTTAAAAGTTGCATTGGGTGCTTTTGCGCCACATCTCGACCATCAATGCGCCGGAATACCGACCAAAATCGCCCACCAGCAAGTAGCCAGCTATGGGCCCATAGAATCAACACGGTCATGCTTCTGACATGCCTGGCAGGCATGAGCGGGATAGACCCTCACTTGGCACTTCGGGGAGCCCCAGAACTCCTGATTTGGGTGAAATCGGGATGAGCCGATGTTGAACACGGGGGTGAGGCGCGTGCCGGGGAAGATCGTCTGCGTGGCATTGAGTTCCGCCAGCAGGTGTTCGATGCCCTGATCGTTAGCCGCCTGCGTGAGATGGTGGAGAGAGACGGCCAAGGTGTTGCGGGCCAGGTCAGGGGTCCTCAAATTCATTGACAGATTCCGGGGTTGGATCTAAGCGATAAAGAGGGGAGGAATAAGGCATGAATCGTCGGAAAGTCCTAGGATGCGCAGCAGCCTGTGGGGCCGCATTTACCATCGTACCCAGACACGTGTTGGGAGGGCCCAACCAGGTCGCGGCGAGTGACAAAATGGGCCAGGTGGGAGACCCGGCGAAGTCCGCCACGGGCGCGTACAATGTCAAAGACTTCGGGGCGACCGGTGATGGCAACAGGCTGGACACGCAGGCGATCCACAAGACGATTGAAGCCTGCAGCGCGGCCGGCGGCGGGACGGTCCTGTTCCCAGCCGGCGTCTACCTGACGGGGACCTTGCATCTGAAGAGCAACCTCAACCTTTACCTCGACGCCGGAGCAACGATCCTCGGAAGCAAAGACCTGAACGACTACGAAGACATCTTCAATCCGGAGCGCAAAATGCCCGCGATTCGGCCGGGCATGCCGAAGCCCGACAGCTTTTTGTGGCACGCTGCCGTAGTGGAAGGCCATGACCTGCGTAACGTCGCCATCACAGGGCGGGGCACGATCGACGGCAACAAGGTTTTCAATCCCAACAGCGAAAATTTCGCGCGCGGGCCGCACGCCATTTTTTTCAGCAAGTGCGAGGGGATCTCGATCCAGGGCATTTTCGTCAAGGACGCCAGCAATTACGCGCATCTGATGGAGGACTGTTCCGTCGGCAACTTGCGCGGCGTGACGGTCACGGGTGGCTATGATGGCATCGACCTGTTCAACTGCAAAGACTTTATCATCACTGACTGCCACTTCATGACCGGCGACGATTGCGTGGCGGGCGGGGGATGGGAGCGAGTGGTGGTTGCCAACTGCACGCTGAACACCTCCTGCAACGGAGTGCGGAACTATGGCGGCGGCCTGAAAAACGTGCTCTTCACGAACCTCGTTATTGCGGGACCCGGCATCAACGAGCACATCCTTCAGCGCCGCCACGACTTGGTAGCGGGCTTCAATCTTATTGCCGGCGCAGGCGAGAATCCCCTTCATGTTGTGGACAACCTGGTGATCTCCAACGTATCGGTCTCCAGCGTGCGGTGCCCGCTGTGGATGGGCGTTCAACATCCGCAAGCGGCGATGCGGAACGTGTCGGTCAACAACCTGACTGCCACCGCAGTGGGAAAGCCCGGTAATGTGGCTTCGCTCATCCAAGGGAGCAAGGACAACCCGGTTGAAACCATCTCGCTGCTGCTGTGCGTTTCCGTCACGCTCTGCATGTATTCGATGGATCCTCGATAAGATCTGGTTATTGAACGATGCCTTATGGTGCATCGAGCTTTTCCGCTCTTCGTAGATCTCCTTGCGGCACTCGCCGCACGGGTGGGAATCCATGAAGAAATTCGAGGGAATCGTCCGCCCGTTGGTGGTGCGCGCGGCGTGGTTTCGGCATAGCTGGCGGGATGCTCGGCGCTGGCAGGTTGTTGAAAACTAAAGGAGCACGGATATGAATTTTACGAGAAGAACATTTGTGTTAGGAATGGGAACCGGGGCGGTTGCTTGGCTGTCCGGCAAGGTCGCTCCGAGCAATCGCATCTCGGTCGGCGTGATCGGCGTCGGACGGCAGACCGTACAGATCAACTTAGTGCAGTTCCTGGCGATGCCGGACGTGCAGGTGGTAGCCGTCTGCGATGTTGATGCTTGGCGCTTGGACAACGCGCGAAAGCAGGTGGAGGACGCCTACGCGAAACAGGCCGCCTCGACCGCGTACAAGGGCTGCAAGACTTACAAGGACTTCCGGGAGCTGCTCGCCGACAAGAGCATTGACGCCATCTTTGTCGGCACGCCCGACCACTGGCATGTGCCGATATCGACAGCGGCGATCAAAGCGGGCAAGGACGTATCCTGCGAAAAACCGCTCAGCCGCTTCATCAGGCAGGGTCGCGAGTTCAGTGACTTGGTGACGAAGCACAAGCGCGTTTTCCGCAACGATAGCGAGTTTCGTTCGCTCGAGAATTTCTACACCGCCGTCGAACTGGTCCGCAACGGGCGCATTGGCAAGGTGCAGACCATACGGGCAGGAGTGCCGAAGGAGTATGACCGGGGGCCGGTCGGATGCCCGCCGCAGCCCGACATGCCGGTTCCGGCCGAGCTCGATTACGAGCGCTGGGAGGGGCCGGCGCCCCACGCCCCGTATACGGAGAAGCGCGTCACCAAGCCTCATGCCTATGAACGCGGCGGATGGATGCGGCACGTCTATTACTGCGACGGCATGCTGACGAACTGGGGCTCGCATATCATCGATATCGCGCAATGGGGCAACGACACGGAACGTACCGGACCGGTGGAAGTGGAAGCGCGCGGCACCTACCCGCCCGCCGATAGCTTCTGGAACGTACTGGTCGATTTCGAGGCCGAATACCGGTATGCAAACGGTGTGCGGCTCTACTACAAAACGGACAGACCTTACGTACGCTTCGAGGGCTCGGATGGCTGGATTCTGGCGGAATACCCGAAGATCCTCCAGGCTGACCCGGCCGCGGTTCTCGATTCCAAGATCCGCGACGACGAGATCCATTTCCCCTTCAAGACCGACAAACAGGACTTCACCGATGCGGTTAAGACGCGCGGGCGGACACTCGAGGATGCTGAAGTGGCGCACCGCGCCATGTCGATTTGCCACTTGACCAACATTGCCATACAAGTGGGGCAGAGGCTTGAGTGGGATCCCGCGAAAGAACGGTTTATCAAGAGTGATGCAGCCAATACGTTCTTATCCGCCCCGATTCTGCACCCGCAACCCGGTAAAGGAGACAATTCCTGAAAAGCGGCTATCCACGGCCTACCGGGTTACGGTATAGAGGCACATGAATAGCATGTAACGCAGATATAATTTGGGCTTTGCACAAACCTACCTTATAGGTAGCTTTGTGGTTTATGCCTAGAGGCCCCAGGAAATTCGATTTTACCTTCGAAGAAAGCGGCTTGACTCGCTTTGGAGGCCTCAGCCTTTTCAGTCCTTCCGTAGGGACATCTCCAAGGAGGAATGGGACTGATGATGGGATCAAACCGGCGGAATTTCATTTCGAGCCTCGCGTTGGGCGCTTCGAGTTTAGGCATCAGCCTTAGTGCAACCGCTGAATCGGGGAACAACGATGCGCCAAATGGAGCCGGCAAAGCCTCAAAGGAAACCCCGCGGCCAGACCCCTTGCCCTTGCTCGATTTGGGTCACGCGGGGACTGCCAAGAAATTCTGGATCGATCCAAAGATAGCCGCTTTACCTCCGGGCCAGTGGAGGAAAATCTGGCTGGATTTTCACAACTCGCAGTTCATCCCTAGCATCGGTGAGAGGTTCAACGCGGATGAGTGGGGTGATCGCTTGCAGGCTGCCAACGTCTCCACCATCGTGGTATTTGCCAAGGATATGCACGGCTATTTCTACTATCCCAGCAGCTACGGGCCTGTCCATCGGGGCTTGTCATTCGACCTGCTGGGAGCGCAGGTGGCAGCTTGCCGTCAACGACACATCCACGTTCGCGCATATTACTGCACCACGTGGGACAATTACCTGGCTGAGAACCACCCCGAATGGCTGGTCTTCAAGAGGGACCGGACCACCTACCTGCCCCAGTTCGATGCCACGCCGCATTGGACTGCGCTCTGCCTGGCACACGAGGATTTTGTCGGGCTCATGCTGAGCCACATTAAGGAATTTACTGCGCACTACGAACTGGACGGGGTCGCGCTGGACACGCCCGTGCCCATTGACCGCGAGTGCTTCTGCGCGGAATGCCTTCGCCTCCTCCGCGCCAAGAATCTCGACCCGTTTGACAAGGGTGTGCAGCACGACCACAAGAATGCCTTACACAAAGCCTTCATCTCGAGGGTTCAGGAGACGGTGAAAGCTGCGCGCCCGAACTGCCAGGTGGACTTCAACGGTCAATGTGCTTACGGCCTCGGCGAGCGCGTGGCTTTTATGGACAGCCTCGATATCGAGGCGTTGCCGACCGCCTTTTGGGGCTACTATTATTTCCCCACCATTGTTCGTTATGCGCGCAATTTTGGCGTTCCCACTTATGGCCTGACTGGCCGGTTCGCGACCCATTGGGGAGACTTTGGGGGCCTGAAGTTGCCCGTGCAACTCCAAACTGAGGTCGCGAGCATCGTGGCGAACGGTGCGCGGTGCGACATCGGCGATCAAATGCCGCCCAGTGGCCGTCTGGACCCTGCTGTTTATCACGTCATCGGCAAGGCATATGAAGATGTCAAGTCCCTTGAGCCCTATCTGGACCAAGCGGCCCCCGTGACAGAAGCTGTGCTCCTGACCGCCGGTCTACCGCTCGACTCCCCGGGTACTGAGACGAATTTCGGTCTGGTGAAGCTGATGATCGAGTCGCGGTTGCAGTTTGATGTGCTTGAGCCGGAAGGGGCGTGGGAGCGTTACGCGCTCGTGGTCCTGCCGGATGATCTCGCCGTAGACGATCACTTGGCATCCCGCGTGCAGGCTTTTGTTGGCCAAGGTGGCGCCTTGGTGGCAATCCACCGAAGCGGACTGCTCACGGGGAGCGAGACGAGCTGGCTTGAACCATACGGTCTGTCCTATGAGGGAATCTCACCCTTCAAGCCTGCCTATCTGATTCCTCAGACAAACATGACCGGTGACATCCCGCCATACGAGTACGCCTTGTATGAAGGGGCTTCACAGTGGAACGCACACGCGCCCGCGGTCACACAGGCTCTGCTCGGCGAACCATTGTTTCAGCGCAGCCCCGAGCATTACACCAGCCATATGCAGACTCCTTTTGACCATGTCACCTCGTACACCGTTGTTGGCCAGAGCGGCCGCGTGGCTTTGATCGGGTTTCCATTGGGCCTGACCTACTACAAGAACGGCTACTGGATTTACCGGCGTGTCTTCCAAGAGGCCGTCGCGGCACTACTCCCCTTCCCGCTGGTCCAGACGAACGCCCCGCTCAGTACCGAAATCACGCTGACCCACCAAGCGGCTCAACCGGAAAGCGGACACAAGGAGCGGTACCTCGTCCATATCGTGAATTTCTCGCCTCTGCGTCATACGCCCAGCCATCCCGATTACTACGAGGACCCCGTTGCCTTGACCGACATCACGGTGAGAGTGAACCTGCCGATTCACGCCTCTTCGGCAAGAGCGGTGATTGCTGGTGCCACGTTGCCCGCAAGGCGAACACCAGCAGGCGGGGTGGAGGCCACCGTGCCACGCGTCCCAGTCCACGAAGTGCTGTGTTTCGAATTTGTGTAATAGGAGTTTGCCGACTGCATAGCCCAGCGCAACGTCGCCGCCAATCAGAATGATCCGTCGGAAGGGGGGTCTGACCCGGCATTCCTCCAGCAGCCAGAATAGGCCCTTGATGGTTACGTCGATCACATCCTTTGGAGTTTCCTTACAAGTGGCACCATGCAGGACGTGCGAGACGCCTCCACGGCGGCGCGCACAACCACCCGATTGGAAATGTTTCCTTGATGCAATCCTATTCACAGGACTTGCGGGATCGGGTGTAATGGGCATTGGATCGCGGAGAACGTCTGACGGCGATTGCGCGGCGGCTAGAAGTTAATCGGGTCTGGGTTTACCAGGTTCGGGGACGGGAGCAAAACACTCCAACCGGGAGACACCGTGATCCTCGACAAGCTCAGCAGTCACAAGGTGACGGGAGTCGAGGAAGCAATCACCGCGACCGGAGCAACCGTACTCTTTCTGCCACTTCACTCTCCGGATCTGAACCCCATGGAAAAGTCCTTTTCCAAACTCAAGGCGCGGCTCCGCAAAGCGGCCAAACGAGATATCGATGCCCTAATGCACCCGAAGGACCCGCGAGCTGTGAATAGACTCTCTCACATCCGCAGGTACAAAATCTCGGGCAGGTCAGGCTCCACCCGATTGTGGCCTCGCCTCAGCGGAGCAAATGCTCCGACCCGACCCCCTTAAGGGAGTTTTTTCGAGATAGGACATGGCCCGATGGTAGCTCAGCCGTGAAGCTTTCGAAAGAGCCGAAAGCACTTTCGCGCGGTATCCATTTCGGAATATTCGCTGCCTTCTTCCTCGATCAAGTAGTACTCGATTCCTCCCGTTTTTTCGGCAGCAGCGAAGATATCCTTCCAGTGCGCAATTCCCT
>Ga0187879_10002378_pt1 | contig 12775 bp, 5 predicted proteins | sample June2016WEW_19_1_FD_132423 | JGI IMG/M metagenome (GOLD analysis project Ga0187879, IMG submission 132423) | Peatland microbial communities from SPRUCE experiment site at the Marcell Experimental Forest, Minnesota, USA - June2016WEW_19_10 | ecosystem: Environmental > Terrestrial > Soil >... | reverse complement strand
GGGCAGACCCCCGTGATCGAGGGCACCGGACAGCGCTTCGGCGCGAACGTGATCTCCGCGATCTCCAACAAGGGGCACCTCTCCTTCCGGGTGTTCAAGGAGAAATTCGTGGCCGACGTGTTTATCGACTTCCTCTCCCGTCTCACCCGCCAGAGCAAAGGGCAGAAGATCATCCTGATCCTCGACGGGCACCCCGTGCACCGCGCCACGAAGGTGAAACAGTGGGTCGAATCACACGCCGAGGAGATCGAGCTGCAGTTCCTGCCCGGCTACGCGCCGGAGCTGAACCCCACCGAGCTGCTCAACCAGGACGTCAAGACCAACGCGCTCGGCCGCCGCCGGCCCCATACCCAGGACGAGCTGATCGGCGAGACCCGCAGCTACCTGCGCTCACGCCAGCGCACCCCCCGGATCGTCGCGCGCTACTTCGACGAGAAACAAGTCAGCTACGCCAAAGCCGCCTGACGGCTATTTACTAGGCCGAAGTAGTAAGAGGGGTGGGAGCGTGAGCGGACACGACTGGCGACACAGGGCCGTGCAATCGACTGGGGCTTGGGCGTTGCGGCTGCGCGCCTGTCTTGCCTGTGGCGCGGCAAGCATCGGGGCGGCCATCGTCGCCATCGCGCTTTCGCTGATCGCGATGAGCGTGGTCGTGCTGGCGCTCGGCGCGAGTGGCCTCGGCGGAGCCGCGCTATCGGCGCACCCGTTGCATGTCGCAGTCGAGGATGGGGCCGTTGCGTTCTATCTCGCGCAGCTCGTGAGCGTGTCCTTCTTCGACCACACGGCTGGCTTGCGCTTCGCCGCTCTGCCTGGCCTTGCGCTTGTCGCGCTGGCGGTAGCGACCTCGGCGATGGTGGCGGTGAGGTTGATCGGCGGCTCCGTTCGCAAGCGCATGCTCGTGGCGATGCTGATGGCCTTCCCCTATGCGCTGCTCGCGGGCCTTGGCGCACGCTACCTCCCGCTGCGCGTTTCGGGCCCCGGCATCGGCAGCAACACGGCGATGCTGCCGGCAGGCGTCGAGGCGTTCGTGCTGCCTCTGCTGTGGGGGTTGTTGTTCGCCCCGGTCGGCGGGCTTGTCGGAGTGTTCGGCAGACGCTGGCGAGACGAGGCGTCCCGGCTGCTCGGGGCATGGGCAACGCCTCTCAGGTGCTCGCTGCGCGCGCTGGCCGTCGGGCTGGCGCTTGCGTCTGTCGTGGCGATAGTCGGTGGCGCGGTTCTGGCCGCCAACGACGGTGCGCTTCATTTGATCGCGGGTGGCAATGTCGTTCATGATGTGGCGGCCCTGGGTGGCGTGCTGATCATGCTGCCGACACTCGTTCTCGGGGTGTTCCTGTCGTCCTTCGGGGTGTCATTCGACTGGCGGGTGGAGGCGCTCACGCGCACGCAGGGATCGGGATCGATCCTTGGCGGCGCGCTACCGAGGATCACCGCGAACCCGACCCACGCGATACCCGCCGCGCTGGTGTTGATGCTCGTGCTCGCCGCCGTGATCGTCGTCTCCGCCGGCTGGCTGGCGGCGCGACGCAGCGAGGGGGATGTGCGATTAAGCGTCGCGAACGCGCTTCGTACCGGCACGCTGATGACGCTCGCGTGCTGGCTATTCGGGCTGCTCGCGCGCGTCGACGCTCAAGCCGGCGGGTTCCTGGGGCTCCATTTGCAGGCCGACGCGGCGTCACTGCTGTGGCGTGTGCCGCTGTGGTGCTTCGCCGGGTCGCTCACCGGCTGTGTGGCCCATATCGCGACACGGGGCGCCGCATCTCGCCGTCAGCTCGCTGCAGCGCTGCGGCGCAGCGCACTCCTATCTGCGGGGCCGCGCACGCTTGCCGGCGGGCCGGGCTCACGGCGGCAGGGGCTCGCGGCGCGTGCCACGCTTGCGGTCAGCTTCCTCTCGCTGCCGGCGATTCTCATCGGGATAGGGTCGGCCGGCGCCACGACTGCGAACCCGGTGGCCAGCGTCTCGCTCGCCCCGATCAGCCGGGCAGCCGAACAGAAGCTTCGACGCGACGCCGCGCCGGGGTCACGACTCTCGGTGACCGTCGACCCGAACTCGCGCGTGATCGACTCCGCGAAAGCCCGCATACCTATCGCCGCCCTGGGAGCGTCACCTACGCAGTCTCCGCTCGCCAAGGCGAGGGCGGTCCTGGCTCGCTATGGCGATCTCTTCGGGATCCCCGGCAAGCCCGATGAACTCGGCCACGCCGAAGTGCTGACAGACTCGATCACGCACACCAAATCGCGTGTCCACTTCCAGCAGATGGCCGACGGCGTACCCGTGTTCGGCGGCAGCGTCGGCGTCCATCTCTCCGCCGATGGGAAGTACGTCAACTTCGTAAGCGGCTCGTTCGTCCCTGAAGTAACCGTCGCCAACGGCAAGGCAGCGATCACCGAGGCGCAGGCCATCTCGCTCGCCAAGACCGCGCTGCCCGACGGTAAGCTCGTTCACGCCCCGCGCCTCGAGGTCTACACCGGAGTACCTTCACACGAATTTGGTCCGGCGGCACGCCTCGCGTGGTTCGTATGGCTGGCGGCAGGCCCGCACAACGCCTCCAACGAATACGTCGTCGACGCGACCACGGGAAGCATCCTCCACGTCTTCGTCAAGTCATTCGATGCCACGACACCAGACGTCGAAATATACAACGCCGAACACGAAGTCAACCACCTCCCGGGCAAACTGGTACGGACCAAAGAAAAAACCTCGACAGAAGAAGAAGCGAACTTAGCCTACACCGACACGGTCGAAGCGTTTGAATTCTTCCGGACCGGGAAGAAGCACGAACCCCCGTGGTACGGCTACAACGGCCAGGGCAACAAGCCCGAGTTAGTCACGATCGACTACGGCAAAGAAGACAAGACACCGGAATGGAACGCCGCGAATCAGGAGATCGTCCTCGGTGAAGGCTTTGCGGCCGCTTCGGACGTCGTCGGACACGAGTACGCCGAGGCAGTAACTGAACACAGTGCACAAGAGGTGGACGAAGGCGAATCGGGAGCGATCGCCGAGGGATTCGCCGACTCCATGGGCGAAGCGGTCGAATCGTACGAAAACGCCAAAGGCAAATCCGAATTAACGAAAGAACAAGAAGAACCAGCGTCGAAATGGGAATTTGGTAAGAAAGCGCCGGGCGGCCCGTTCCGGGATCTCAAGGAACCGAAAAAGTTCGGCGAAATCACAATCGGCGGCAAAAAATACCTGGACCCTGAAAAGTTGGCGGAATACCTGATCTTCTGTCTGGACAACGACGGCATTCACGAGAACAGCACGATCATAAGCCATGCCTTCTATGAACTCGCCGCGAAAATAGGCGTGACGAAGGCGGCAAGGATCTTCTTCGCCATGCAGACCGACTTCCTGGAAGGTCCCCACGTGGAATTCGAGCAGGCACGCAATGCTGCCGTGCAGGCGGCCACCGCGCTATACCCAGGTGAAAGCGAGGCCGCAGAAACGGAAGCGGCATTCAACGCGGTCGGTCTCAACGGGATCACGCCCACACCCAAAACCACAGCCGCGGGCTGCACACCGGAATGCACGTTCGAGGATGCGCTCGCATCCCAGCAGCCAGCCCACGGAACCGCTTCGACGCTCGAAATGCTTTCAACGCTGTATCGCGCGCGCGGCGAGCTGGCGCAGCCGTCGGCGGCCGGCCGTCACTTCATGCCCCTGTACGAAGAAAACATGGGCAGGATCACCGAACTCGTGTCGCGGGATCCCGTGCTCGAGGAAATGGGAGTGAGCGGGCTCGAGGAAATCTCCCCTGCCCTCAACGCGCTGGCCGAAGGCAAAGGCCAGAAGTACAAGCTCTCGGCCTCGGAGATGGCCAAGATCGAAGCGGCTCTCAAGCGTCTCGCCCAGGACGACCGCCTGTTCAGCGGCGGCGGCACGCTCGCAAAGATGATCGAACACGAACTGGAATGGCTCAAGCTGCCCAGCTATGCCGGCATGACGTATGCGAAGGGCTTCGCGCGCCTGAACGCCGAAGTGAAACCACTGACGGCCAGCACGCTCGTCGATCCCAACTGCAGCGGTGCGCCCTACAGCAACGAATTCAAGATCAACAACTTCACCATCGACACACCAGGGCATCCAAAGCCCGGTGAAGTCTCGCCACTCGTGGCCTCCGGTGTTGCATGTGGGACAGCGGTCGAAAAGGAATCAACTGACACGTGTCACGACAAAGCGGGGCCGATAAACGAAACCCTGAGCCTCGAACTACCGGCGGGCGACAAAATCAACTCCACGAAGGAAATGGAATCCGGGTCGTACGTCGGCAAGATCTCGGGACGTCTCATCGCATGCGCCGGCGAACACAGCAAAGTCGTCTACGGTGTGACGGGCATCACGTCCATAAAAAGCTGGGGATCCGAAGAATGTCCGACGGCCGCGATCTCGTGCTATGAGATACGCAGCACGTTCGAAGAAGGCGCGATTCACGGTGAAGGCCGCGGCTATGGCTGGCTGATCGAAGAAGGCGAACACTTCGTCTTCACGTCAGGCGCCCCGAAGGACACGGTGACAGACGAAGGCGAACGACTCGAAAACGTGCCCGTGAGCTTCGGACAGTTCGGGGTGGAACTATGCGCCCGCGCGGGTAAACCCGATACAGACACCTGCGGCACCGGAACCTCGGCGCCCTGGGTGCACAAGAACGGGGAAGAAAGTCAGCCGGGCTGCCCCACGAAATACGGTCGCTACGTCGCGCGCGTGACAAATGCCGCGAAAGAAACGACACAGGCGGCACAGCATTGCGTGTACTGGGGCGAATATGACCACAAACAGCTGATCGATAGCGGTAACAGCGTGAACGCGGTTTCGTGCGTGCTGGAAACGACTGACTGTGTGGTCGGCGACAGCAAAGGCAACGCGCTGTACTCGACGAACGTGAGCGCCACGGCGGCCGCTACATGGACATCTTGGACCGGGCCGAGCGGTGCGAGTCCGAGTGAGGTCATCGCCTGTCCGACGACCTCGCTGTGCGTGCTCGGCGACGGCAAAGCCACGGAAGGAGGCGGCGACATGTTATACGCGACCTCCCTGGGTGGCTCGTGGAGCAAAGCGTTCGCACCGACGTATGGCGTATTAGCGGTCTCCTGTCCCTCCTCGACGTTCTGTGTCGACGGCCAGGAGGGCGGACGCATAAGGTACTCCACAAGCCCGGCATCGACCTCGTGGACGGAAGTGACGTCGATCGGATCCGCTGCGATCAACGGCGTATCCTGCCTCTCGTCGTCGTTCTGTGCGGCAGTGAATGGCTCGGGCGACCTTTACGTCGCCAACACCGAAGCCAAGATCAAGGAAACAGCTGGCTGGAAGGCCACGGACATCGACGGCTCGACCGCGCTCCACGGCATCGCCTGCACGTCGACGACGTCTTGCGTAGCCGTCGATGGCGCGGGGGATGTCCTGGACCTCACGATCAACAGCAGCGGTGAAGCGAAGGAACTCACCAAGCGCGATATCGACGGCACGAACGACCTGACGGCGACGAGCTGCGTGACGAGCGGCGTCTGCGTCGCCGTGGACAGCAAAGGCGACGTGTTCGCGTCGAGCAACGGTGGCGCCAGCTGGAACATCGAGCACACCCTTGGCACCGATCTGACCAGCGTCTCCTGCGCGTCGGGCGACCTCTGCGTCACGGGCGATACCGAAGGTCATGTCACGGCGTTCATCCCGCAGAGCCTCCCGCCGAGCCATACTCAGACGCCCGATCCGGGTAGCAGCGTGAATGCTGTCTCGTGCATCCCGTCGACAGCAGAATGCGCGGTGAGCGACAGCACCGGCAACGCGTTATACGCGACCGCGGTCAGCGAGTTCTCGGCGGCCACGTGGAAATCATGGAAAGGGCCGGCCGGTCCCAGCGAGGCCATCGCGTGCCCGGCGAGCTCGCTGTGTGTGCTCGCCGACGGCTACGTCGAAGAAGGTATCGGCGGCAACATGTACTACGCGACCTCCCTGGGTGGCGAATGGAAAGAAGCGTTCAGCCCGGCATATGGAGTGCTGGCGATCTCCTGTCCGTCGACATCGTTCTGTGTCGATGGCCAGGAAGGCGGTGGCTACATCCGCTACTCCACCAAACCGGCCTCGACCGAATGGACCTCGCTGAGCATCGGCTCGGGAGCGATGAACGCCGTCGACTGCCTTTCCTCGTCATTCTGCGCGGTCGTGGACAGCGGCGGTCACATACACGTCGCGGACACGGAAGCGAAAATCAAAGAAGCCGCTGGATGGAAGTCGACCGACATCGAAGGCACAACCGCGCTGCACGGCATCGCCTGCGTCTCGACGACGTCGTGCTTCGCGATAGACGGCACAGGCAACATCCTCGACGTCACGATCAACGGCAGCGGCGAAGCAACCGAGACCAAAGAAGACATCGATGGGACGAACGATCTGACGGCCATCACCTGCACCGAAGGCACCGAGTGCGTCGCCGCGGACAGCAAGGGCAACGTCTTTGTGTGGACCGCCATCGACGAAGCTTGGAACAGTCGGTACACGCTCGGCACGGATATCACCAGCGTCTCGTGCTCGGCGCGGACACTCTGCGTCCTGGCAGACACGACGGGTGAAGTCACCGCATTCGAGCCAGAATGAGAGGGCCACGGTGTGCTGGTGACGTCTCCGAGAGCGGCCGGCGTGGCCGGGTTGACTGCCGAAGTAGCCGGGTGATCGCGGCTGTATCCGTGCTCGCGCCCGCCTCTACGGCGAACGCCGTCTGCTGTGGACGCAAGATACCGGGTAACGACGGCGAGGACGAATAAGCGATGGATGGCGAGTCGGTCGTCGAGGAGCAGGCAGGTAACGGAGTGGCCGCGTCCGCGATCCGACTCGTCCGCGACTACGGCAACGGGCGTGTGCGGGTCGATCGCCACGCACGGCGGACGAATGGAGATCTGGGCACCCAGCGACTCTCGCTGCGCGATCTGCACGAACGGGTCGAAGTCGCTTTGGCGGAGATCGAATTCGCGGTCCCAACGGGAGCGGAGAGGCTCGCCGAGGCCGCACGATACGCGCTCTTGGCCGGCGGAAAGCGCGTGCGACCCGTGTTGGTGATGGCCACCGTTCAGGCCATGGGCTTCCCGGTCGACGACGCGCTGCCAACAGCCTGTGCGATAGAGCTGATACATACCAACTCGCTCATCGTCGACGACCTGCCGGCGATGGATAATCACGCACGACGGCGTGGGCGAAAGGCTCTGCACCGGGTGTATGGCGATGACATTGCGATCCTCGCGGGCTGTGCGCTGCTGGGGGAAGCCCAGCGTCTCATTCTCGAGGAACAGCATGGGTCCGCCGAGCTGCGCAATCTCCTGCTGAGGATCGTCCTTCAGGCGACGGGCGTCCCCGGTATGGTCGCCGGCCAGTTTCTCGACGTGACGAGATACCGTCCCAGCGACGCGGGCGACCTCGAGCGGATGCAGATGCTCAAGACCGGCACGCTGATCGTTGCGTGCGTTCGCTGTGGGGCGCTTCTCGCCGGCTGCCAGATGAGCGAAGCGTTCGCTGGCTTTGCACACAGCCTGGGCGCGCTCTTTCAGGTCGTCGACGACATCCTCGATGAGACCGGCAAGGCGCGATGGCTGGGAAAGATCCCGGGCAGCGATCGGCGCTCCGGAAAGCTGACCAACGTCACGATGTTCGGCCTCGGATATGCCCGCGAGACCGCGATGGCGCTGCATGAACGCTGCCACAGTTGCCTCGACGAGATCGCCTTGAGTATGCCCGGCCCGGTCGATGCACTGCGCGAAATCACAGATGGCGTGTACCAGCGCAACAGGTGACGCACCGTGAAAGCCCGGCGCGTGAGCGTGAGCATAGTGTCCCGGCTGTGGTGGCTGCCCATCGTCGCGGCAGGATCGCTCACGGATCGCGGTTCGCGCGTGCGCTGGCTGTGTGCACCGGCAGTCGTCGGGTTGACCGCCTTCGCCTCGAACGCGGGCAAGCTCACGATCCGCCGGCCGCGCCCGAGCGCAGGGTACGGTGCCCCCCCTGTCGGACGTCTCGGCCTGGCAAGCAGCTTTCCGAGCACGCATGCCGCCTGTGCGTTCGCGATCGCCGGCTGGATGTCGCGCTCTCGTCAACGCAACTGGCTGCATCTCCTTGCCGCGACGGTCGGATACGCGAGGGTTCGCAGGCGCGCCCACTACCTAAGCGACGTGCTGGCGGGAGGCATCCTTGGATACGCCATCGGCCGATGCGCAGACTGGGTCTGGGAGATCCGCGTAGGCGTAGTCAGGGCACTGCGCAACGGGCGTAAGGCCATTTCAGAATGCCCGGAAGTTCAACTCGAGCCCACCGTTCGGAAGGGGATGGTAAGAATGCGGCGCGTTAGAGTCGCCGTCATCGCGGCGGTCGTGGCGAGTGTGCTTCTGGGGGGCAGCGCGTTGCGGGCATGGGCGAGCCCTCCGCTCTCACAGGAAGGGGCGCTATATGCCAAGGTGCGCCAGGTGTGTCCCCCACCGCAGCCCGGGGACGCGACCTGCTTTGCATTGGCTCTGGTCCCGGCTCCCGCGAGCGCAGAAGATGCGAGGTCGTATCAGGCGAGCGCCGGTTCGTCCTCGACGGGGCCGGCGGGCGGGCTCACCCCAGCGGATCTCGCGAGCGCATACGGCTTCCTGCCGTCCGTAGGTGGGGCTGGACAAACTGTCGCCATCGTGGATCCCTACGACGACCCCGACATCGAAGAGGACCTTGGCACGTTCGACAGTCACTACGGGCTGGCAGCCTGCACTGACGCAAACGGCTGCTTCAAGAAGGTCAGCCAGACGGGGAGCACGACGTCCCTGCCACCGGCGGACACGACCGGCTGGTCGCTTGAGATTTCCCTGGATGTCGAGACCGTGCACAGCGTCTGTGAAAGCTGCAAGATCCTGCTCGTCGAGGCATCCTCGGAAAGCCTCGCCAACCTCGCCGCCGCGGTCGACGAGGCAGTCGAGCTGGGCGCGACCGAGGTCTCCAACTCGTACGGTGCGCCAGAGAGCCAGATGGGGGAAACCGAACAGACCGCGTACGACCATCCCGAAGTCGTCATCGTCGCCTCCGCCGGCGATTCTGGATACCTGAACTGGGATTACGTAGCCGACTTCCTCAAGGCGCCGGAAATGCCCAACGCGCCCGCGTCGCTTCCCGACGTGGTGGCCGTCGGCGGAACATCGCTCGAGCTCAAGACTAACGGCACGCGCAAGAGCGAGTCGGTGTGGAACGACAGCGGTCGCCCGTCGCACAAGGAATTCAAGCGATTCAGCGCGACAGGCGGCGGATGCAGCACGTTGTTCACAGCCCCCTCGTGGCAGCAGAGCGCACCGGGATGGACGAACACCGCCTGCGGGATAGGACGCCTGGACAACGACATCTCCGCGGTCGCCGACCCGTACACCGGCTTTGACGTCTACGACAGCTACGTCTACGAACCAGAATTCACGCCAGGCTGGATGACGGTCGGGGGCACCTCGCTCTCCTCACCGCTCATCACCGCGCTCTACGGCCTGGCAGGCGGCAGCCACGGCGTGAGCTTCCCCGCGGCAACGCTATACACGCACCTGGGCGAAGCATCTGCGCTGTATGACGTCACCACGGGCGGCAATGGCTATTGCGACGGCGAAGAAGCAGCATCGTGCGGCGAGCCGGGGATCAACAAAGAATTCGGAGAAATCGACTGCGAAGGCACCACCTCCTGCGACGCCGCTCCCGGCTTTGACGGACCGTCGGGTGTCGGCACACCCAACGGACTGGGCGCATTCAACAGCCTCTCCCGGAGCAAGCCCACCGTCGTGACGCAAGCCGCCAGCTCGATCAGGGCGAGGTCGGCGCTGTTGAATGCCACCGTGAATCCAAACGGCCAAGCCGTAGGCACATGCACTTTCGAATACGGGCCGACCGCTTCCTACGGGGACAGCGCGCCCTGCGCGAGGCTCCCAGGGTCCGGGACAAGCCCGGTCGCGGTATCCGCGAGGATCAGGGCGCTGACCCCGAAGAGCACCTACCACTACCGGATAACGGCGACCAACCCAGACGGCACCAGTACAGGCAAACGTAAGACGCTCAAAACGCCATAGACCCTCCGAGCGCAAGCACCCAGCAGTCAGAGCTCATCGTTCCCATGCGGCAGGCCTTACGGTGATCTGGGCCAGGATTTACAAGTAAATGACACAGTTTGATGTGATCGTCATCGGCGCTGGTCCCGCGGGTTCGACCGCGGCTTATCGATTGGCGCGCGAGGGTGCCCGTGTGCTGCTCTTGGACAAGGCGCGATTCCCGCGCGATAAGCCGTGCGGAGGCGGCATATCCGTCCGAGCCGCGCAGGAGCTGCCGTTTGATCCCCAGCCAGTCGTGGAGCGCGTCGTAGACCGGCTGGAGTTCAGCTTCTGTGGCCGTCGATCGTTCGTACGGGGTGGGAAGCCGTTGGCGTCGATGACACAACGGCGGCGACTGGACCACTTCCTCGTCGAACAGGCCGTGAGCGCCGGCGCTGACTTTCGCGATGGCGCCGCCGTTTCAGTGATCTCCGAACGCGGTGCACGCGTCGACGGCAGATGGATCGATAGCGAGCTTCTGATCGGCGCTGACGGCGCCAACGGGGCCACCGCGCGGTCACTCGAGCTTGCCGACAGACCCATATACGGTGTCGCCTTCGAGGGAAACCTCGCCGGCGATCTCGTCGACCCAGAACGCTGGCGAAGCTCGGTTGTGATCGAGCTCGGCACGATCCCGGGCGGCTACTGCTGGATCTTCCCCAAGGGCGACCACATCAACGTGGGGGTCGGTGGCTGGGAAGACACGGGTCCCGCGCTGCGCAGGCATCTGCAGCACTTCTGCGACCGGCGGGGATTCGAGTACTCCAAGCTTCAGGATCTGAGGGGGTATCGACTCCCAGGTCGCCGTCCCGGCGCCGCCCTCGCGCGGGGACGAGCGCTGCTGATCGGCGATGCGGCAGGGCTCGTCGATCCTCTCGCGGGCGACGGGATGTACGCAGCGTTCCTCAGTTCGCGGTTTGCGAGCGAAGCCGCACTTGATCTGCTGGCCGGCCGAGCGTCAGATCTCGAGCCCTACGCACGGTCGATCGTGTCCGAGTTCGGGCGGATGTTCGCGTTCGCATGGAACGCAAAGGTCGCAGTTGACCGCTTCCCGCGACTCTCTCTCGGCGCCGTGCTCAGCCCACCGGGATGGCGTACGCTCGAGAACATGCTCCGTGGCGAGATCCGTGAGCCACGAGGTGTCGCTGGGATCGCTGTGCGGAGCCTTGAAGTGCTGGCACGACCGGCAGGATGGCCCGGCAGCGAGTATCGGATCGAGGCTCGTGCCACGAATGGGGTAGGCGGGCCATGAGCAGCACTCGCTAGACGCCGGGCGGGTCCGACGGCTTGAGGCGCTTGCGGCCCTTCTGGTCCTTGCGCCCCGTGCCGATGCACTCGCGGCAGACGATCCACCTGCTCTCGCCGGACGCGTCGTCATCCCCCGACCAGGGCGTCCACCCCACCCCCTCGCAGGCCGAGCACCGTGCGTTCTCGGGTATGTGCCGATCGCTCTGCGCCATCGTCAGGAGCATATCCCGCCGTCAGCCGGCGGACCACCCCCAGCCCTGCAGATCACTGCTGGGTGGCCAGCCGCTCGTGAACCGATCGCACGGCGCTCGAGCCCTCGCCCACCGCCGCGGCGACCCGCTTCATCGAGCCGCGGCGCACGTCCCCGGCGGCGAACACGCCGGGCGTTGAGGTCTCGAACGGGAGCGGTCCGGTCGCGCCGGCGCTCACCGACTCGGGCAGCTGGCGGTCGGTGAGGATGAAGCCGTCCCGGTCGAGCAGCACGCTGCCGTCCAGCCACGCGGTCGCCGGCTGCGCGCCGACGAAGCAGAACAGGCCCGAGCAGGCGACCGTGCTCTGCTCGCCGGTCGCGGTGTGCACGAGCGTCGCGTGCTCGAGACGGCCCTCGCCGGTGAGCCCCTGCACTTCCACGCGCGTCTGCAGCGTGATCTTCGGGTCGGCCTCGATCCGCTCGATCAGATAGTGCGACATGCTCTGCGTGAGGTCGTCGCGCCGGATCGCGATCGTCACGGCGCAGTTGCCCTGCGCGAGGTAGATGGCGGCCTGCCCCGCCGAGTTGCCGCCTCCGACCACCAGCACGGGCGCTCCCTCGCAGACGCGCGCCTCGAGATCGGTGGCCGCGTAGTACACGCCGGCGCCCTCGAAGCGCTCGAGGTCCTCCACGGCCAGGCGCCGGTAGCGCGCTCCGGAGGCCACGATCGCCGCGCGCGTGGGGATCTCGCTGCCGTCCCTGAGGGTGATCACGTGGAAGCTGCCCTCGGAGCGCAGGCCGACGACCTCGCACGGGGCGTTCAGCCGCGCGCCGAGGCGCAGCGCCTGCACGGCGGCCCGCCCGGTGAGATCGCCGCCGGAGATGCCGTTGGGGAAGCCCGCGTAGTTCTCGATGCGCGAGCTCGCGCCCGCCTGGCCGCCGACGGCGACCGCGTCCAGGCAGACCGTGCTCAGGCCCTCGGACGCACCGTAGACGGCCGCGGCGAGGCCGGCGGGGCCGCTGCCGACGACGACGAGATCGAAGATGTAGCCGGGCTTGGGCTGGAAGGTCAGGCCGAGGCTCTCCGCGAGCGTCGCCGCCGACGCGCGCCGCAGGATGCCCGTCGGGGTGATCACCACCGGGGTGTCCCCGGGGCGCACGCCCATGCTCGTGAGCAGGGCGTCGACGTCCTCGGCGTCCTCGACGTCGATCCACTCGTGGGCCAGGCGCGAGTGCTCGGCGAACGTCCGCAGGCTCATCGCCTCG
>Ga0187879_10002376_pt1 | contig 12780 bp, 8 predicted proteins | sample June2016WEW_19_1_FD_132423 | JGI IMG/M metagenome (GOLD analysis project Ga0187879, IMG submission 132423) | Peatland microbial communities from SPRUCE experiment site at the Marcell Experimental Forest, Minnesota, USA - June2016WEW_19_10 | ecosystem: Environmental > Terrestrial > Soil >... | reverse complement strand
GGTTCGGTCGTTTTTTCCGCCGGACATGGGTCGCCTGCAGGTAGCCGATTGCACGAGTTCAATGGTGGAGGAAGACTTATTGGCACAATCAACGACTATAGACTTTATGGCCCTATGTGAAAAACTGGAGAAGCTCGTACTGGACCCAGCACTTCGTGGACAAATGGGGCGAGCCGGAAGACAATTTGCAAAGGACCGTTGTAGTTGGAGAGTCATCGTCAATCGATATGAAGAGTTGTGGCACGAGTCCAGCCAGATGGCTAAGGCGGCATGTCGAGGTGGAAGTATCAGAAGCCCAGTACTCAGCGTTTCACTGGAAAACAGCTTCGGCCACTTTGCGAGCGCGAAGCGAAGTTTCGAATCTAAGTGCTTTATAACTGCAGAGGGTCGAGAGTGGTTGAGACGACCCGACCGCTTCTACTTCCTCTGCCCTTTGCACGGTTGCCTATCTCCGCAGCATTTTAGCGACGTGTTACGGACGATCGCCGAGCGTCCTGGCATCCCGGTGGGGAAGGCGGTCGACCTGGCTTGCTCGGATGGCTTTCGGACATCTGTCAATGAAATACATTGGACTCTCGCACGGTTGTTTAAATACGGCCTAGTAATGTCTAGTGAAGATCGGCGCCAGCCGCCTCCCTGAGGTTAACCCCAGAGCAGGGATATGAAGTGCGAGACCAACACGGGCTCCTTACACAGTGTTGGTCGAACAGATCACGCTCACGGAATCTGCTCACGGTCTCAAAGGCGGCCGAGGTAGCGTAAATATGAAGGTATCCGGTGGAGCGCGTCTAGTCTCAAGCTCGGCTGGCAAGACTCAGTTAGAAGTTGCCGGTCGGCCCATGTTTGAGCTCAACCCAGTCGCAGCATTTATTTGGCAACAACTGGCGAGTAATTTGTCCGCTGATATGATCGTTGTCCAACTTGTGGCGTTGTTTGGTGCCTCTCAGGAACAAGCCAAGCGTGACGTCACGAACTTCATTGAACTACTCAAAAAGCACTGGCTTGTCTATGATGACGAGCAATGCGCGACCAGTTCCCCGACGACCTCGTCATAGAATGTTGTTCCTTCTCTATACTATCCAGGATCGGCACGACCTGCCTGTTCTCTGATTGGTCCGCCTTCTATTTGTGCTCTGTGTCTGCGAAGCCCATGTCGCTTAGAACTCTGAATACCCTAGTTCGCAGAAAAGGCTAGCCTTATCGCAGAAAGAGCGAACTGTTTCCTATTTACTCCGCGCTGATCAAGGCGCACCATCACCCAAACAACAGTCGGGAAATCGGTAAGGAACGCGAACATGAGTGTCCAGTTTGGAATATGGAATTTCGAAGGCCAGCCGCCTGCCACGGACTACATCGAGAAAGTTAGCATGACTCTCGCTCCCTACGGTCCCGACAGCAACGAATCGTATTCCAAGGGCGGCATAAAGATCCTCTATCGCGCCTTCCACACCACGAAGGAATCACATCGCGAGAAGCAGCCATGTATCTCTCCCTCCGGCGCTGTTATCACTTGGGACGGCCGCTTGGACAATCGTGCTGACCTCATCGGCGAGCTGCGCGACTCCCTGACCGTCAATTCCACGGACGTGGCCATCGTCGCGGCGTCGTATGAAAAGTGGGGGGCAAACTGCCTGGGGAAACTGATCGGAGATTGGGCGCTCTCCATCTGGAATCCTCGCGAACGCTCCATCCTGCTCGCCAAAGACCCCATCGGCACGAAGCATCTTTATTATTTGTTTGAAGACAGACAGCTAACTTGGAGCACCATTCTCGATCCGCTCGTCCGGCTTGCCGGCAAAACCTTCGCTCTCAACGCAGAATATATCGCGGGCTGGTTCTCGATGTTTCCGGCCGTGGATTTAACACCCTGCGTCGGCATTCACTCCGTCCCGCCGTCTTCATCCGTGCTCCTCCGACCCGGAAAACATGCAGTGAGCAAGTATTGGGATTTCGACCCAAAGAACAAGATCGGTTACCGCACTGACGCTGAATACGAGGAGCACTTCCGCGTCGTTTTCGCAAAAGCGGTCCAGCGCAAGCTTCGTTCCGATAGACCCGTCCTGGCCGAACTCAGCGGTGGCAGGGACTCCTCGTCCATCGTCTGCATGGCCGATACCATTGTTGCCCGCGGCACCGCCGATACGCCTCGCCTCGATACCATCTCCTACTACGATGACTCCGAACCCAACTGGAACGAGCGTCCTTATTTCGCCAAAGTTGAAGAAAAGCGCGGTTGCACCGGCTGGCACGTCAACGTCGGCGCGCAAGATCAGGAAAAACTCCTCGTGCCTGAACCACTGCTCGAATCTGCTCACGGCCACTTTGTGCCAACTCCCGGCTACGATGGCCGCACTTCTCCGCACTTCAGGATGTGTATGGCTTCGCAAGGAAATCGCGTCGTGCTTTCCGGCATCGGAGGCGACGAAGTCATGGGCGGTGTGCCCACGCCCACGCCCGAACTTGAGAATCTTCTCGCAAGAGCACAACTCGGTGCCCTCGCTCATCAGCTGAAAGTTTGGGCTCTGGAAAAGAGAAAGCCATGGTTCCATTTGTTCTGGGAAGCCGCCCGTGGATTCTTCCCTCCCGCCCTCGTGGGTGTCCCGAAATGCATGCGCCCGGCCCCGTGGCTGCAGTCAGGCTTCGTGAAGCGCCATTGGTCCGCGCTGACCGGCTATCCCTCCAGGACGAAGTTGTTCGGTCCTCTGCCAAGCTTTCAAGCCAATGTAGGCACACTTGACGCCTTGCGCAGACAATTAGCGCGCACCGCTTTGCCATTCGAACCGCCCTTCGAGAAACGCTACCCCTATCTGGATCGTGGCCTGCTGGAATTCATGTTCGCCATCCCGCGGGAACAACTCATCCGCCCGACCCAACGCCGTTCCCTCATGCGCCGCGCACTTGTTGGTATCGTGCCCGACGAGATCCTGAACAGGAAGACAAAAGCGTTTGTTGCGCGGTCGCCGATGGTAGCCATCTCCAACGACTGGGTTCATTTTGCGGAGATGACTCAGAACATGCTTATCAGTTCGCTCGGAATCGTGAACCCGGAATGTATCTCGGAGGCCTTGCAGAGGGTTCGTCGGGGCGAAGAAGTTCCCATGATCGCGTTGCGGCGCACATTCTTCCTCGAAGAGTGGCTCAAGGATCTTCGCGCCTTGGGGATCATAAACCTGGACACAACCTTGAAGCCTAACCTGAGATGGCAGGCTTCCATCCAAGGCTAGTCCATATCAGGCTAAGAAGAACAGTCGCGAGAACGTATCGAGATCGAGCCGGAAGCAAGGGAGCAAATCATGAGCGTCCAGTTTGGAAGATGGAATTTCGAAGGCCAACCGCCTGCTCCGGACTACATCGAGAAAGTCAGCGCCACTCTCGCTCCCTACGGCCCCGACAGCAACGAATCGTATTCCAGGGGCGGCATAAGAATCCTCTATCGCGCCTTTCACACCACGAAGGAATCGCATCGCGAGAAGCAGCCATGTATTTCTCCCTCTGGCACTGTCATCACTTGGGATGGCCGCTTGGACAATCGCGCTGACCTCATCAGCGAACTGCGCGACTCCCTGACCGTCAATTCCACGGACGTGGCCATCGTCGCGGCGGCGTATGAAAAGTGGGGAGCAAACTGCTTGGAGAAGTTGATCGGGGATTGGGCGCTGTCAATCTGGAATCCTCGCGAGCGCTCCGTGTTGCTCGCCAAAGACCCCGTTGGCACGAAGCATCTTTATTATTCGTTTGACGACAAAGAGCTAACCTGGAGCACCATCCTCGATCCGCTCGTCCGGTTCGCGGGCAGAACCTTCGAAATCTCCGACGAGTACATTGCCGGTTGGTTCGCCATCATGTTCCCAGCAGCACACCTTACCCCTTATGTTGGCATCCATTCCGTGCCGCCGTCCTCGTCTGTGCTCCTTCGACCGGGAAAGCACATTGTCAGTAAGTATTGGGATTTCGATCCTAGCACGCGCATCCGCTACCGCACCGACGCCGAATACGAAGAGCATTTCCGCTCAGCCTTGGCCACAGCTGTCCAACGCCGGCTCCGCTCCGACGGCCCCGTCCTTGCCGAGCTCTCCGGCGGCATGGATTCCTCTTCCGTCGTTTGCATGGCAGACTTAGTCATCGCCCGCGGCGGCGCCGATTGCCCCCGCCTCGACACCCTCACTTGGTTCGACGAATCCAAGCCGAACTGGGGTGAACTTCCCCATTTCACCAAGGTTGAAGAAAAACGCGGTCGCACCGGGCACCACATCAATGCCGCCGCCTTCAAAGACGACCAGTCCCCCATACCATTCGGTGCCGAATTTGCAAGCGATCGGTTCGCTGCAACGCCAATCCCCAACAACCGCACCTCCAAGTTTCTCCAGCAAAATGCAGTCTACATAAAATCCCAAAGCTACCGCATCACCCTCTCCGGCATTGGAGGCGAGGTTACAGGCGACGGCGTGCCGACACCGACGCCGGAATTTCAAAATCTCCTAGCCAGAGCGCATTTCTTCACGCTCAATCGCCAACTGAAAGCTTGGGCCGCCAAAATGAGAAGAAAACGACTCCCTCTGCTCTGGGACGCCGTTCGAGGATTTGCCCTTCAGGACAAATCAGAATACGTAAATCCAGCCGCGCCCTGGTTTTACCCCGACTTCACGCGCCGCAATCGCGCCGCCTTCCGTGGGTATTCCTCCCGAATCAAACTGCTCGGTCCCTTGCCCAGCTTTCAGAACCATATCAATAATTTATCGGCCACCCGGAGGTTCGTGGCGTCCTGCGGCCTCCACTCAGAGTTGCTCCGCGACATACGCTATCCCTACTATGACCGGGATCTGTTGGAATTTATGTTCGCAATCCCCCGCGAACAAATCGTCCGCGTCGGCCAGCGCCGTTCCCTGATGAAGCGCGCCCTCGTCGGCATCGTCCCCGACGAAATCCTGAACCGAAAGAAGAAGGAGGCTGTTCCCCAAGAGTCGCCGAAAGGCAGCCCCAAAGAACTACCGCACTTGCCTGAGATAGGGCAGCACATCACCAGCGGCGCCATCGGGATCGTAGATCCAGACCGATTTGCGGAGGCGCTGCAGAACGCTCGGCGAAACGAAGACGTTCCCATCGGCAGCCTCAATCGCACCCTGACACTGGAATCCTGGCTCCGCCACCTCACGCTCCAAGGAGTCCTGACGAACTCGGTGTCAATAAAGAGACAAGAATACTCCTCGTCTCCGGAGGCTAAGGAACTCCAGTCGCGCGCTCGGCGTAAAAGTTTAGCTAGCTAGCTAATGCACGTAAACTTCAACAAAGAAAAGAGAGGTAACAAACCATGAAATACGAAACTCCAGAAATGATCGCAATGACGCCCGCGATCAATGCTATTCAGTCGATAGGCGTAAAGCCGTCACCCAACGACGCAGCGGATGGTGGTGGCCCTTCCAACGAAGAAACCGGTGCGTATGCAGATTGGGAGTAAGTAAACCTCTGCCGGAGCACCCGAAGTGGTGGATGCTCCGGTAGTTTATCCATTATTATTCCTATAATCCCGGGAGACAACTATGAAATATGAAACACCAGAACTATGTCCATTGAGTCCTGCGATTTATGCAATTCAGGGAGGGCCTGTCGGTAAACAGTTTGGATATCTAATAGAGGGAGCTACTGACAACGAATTAATATCCGCGTACGACGATTGGGAGTAGCAGTCACGAGCACTATCGTCTGGTTTTTCACGAAATCACCGATTACAAATTAATCCACTTCCTAGCTCTCTTTCTGTAGTTTCCGCATACAGCGCCAGCGAGCATACTGTTCGGTTTTGGTGGGGTCTGGATCTTCGTAGTCTTGAAGCCAGAAGCGGAACCAGTCAACTGATCCGCCCTGCGATGCCATGCGCTCGCCTGGATTGGTCAGAACGTGTTCATCGGTATTCAACATGACTAAGTCCACTGGTTTTTGCAGATAGTGTAGTCCAGCATATGGCTCCCACATGAAGAGTACATCGGTCGGACCCTCCGCATTTACTAACAGAGGCGCGTTCACTTTATCGAGGTTGAAGCCCGGAGATCGCTTCAGCCATTGCTGCAATCCTTCGCCGAATGGTGGCGCGCCGACCATCGAATTCGATTCGCGCGAAGCTCGGTCCGGATTCAATATGTACTGGAAATAATCTTCCATTATACCGTCCGTGATCGAAGCAGCTTTGAGGTGAAGGGAGCCAATCGTCAGCAATTCCATCACAGAGAAACATGTGCGACTGAACCCGATAATGCCGATCTTTTCCGGATCTGCCAGCCCCTCTGACACCAATTGCTTTATAGCAGATTCCAACATCGCGACGGCGCAAGGCCCTTCCTCAGGTGTGACGATTGGACAACTGACTCCGGCAACCCCGGTCGCTGTCTGCAGAACCATGATTCCCGTCGCGGCCAGTGCTCGCGCTGCGAACGCGGTTGGAAATACACCGGAGGGTCTGAATTCGGATTCACTGAATCCGTGTGTCTGAATCACCAGTGGATAGCGCTGGCCTGGTTTGTAATTCACGGGCTTGTACAGCCCGCCTTTCCATTCCCGCCCTTCTTTGTCTTTCCAGGTGTAAACGCTGGCCTGCCCCAGTTCGATGTTTTTAAGTTGCGGATTTGGGTCCCAGATCACTCGAGATATCTGTTTGTTTGTGGCAACCAGCACAGGAGGATCATTCAGCCCTTGCTTCACGCTAACTTGGAGACCGTCCTGTTCCGCCGGAAATGATCCTTTGAGTTCCCTCACGGGTTGCCATGAATCATTCTTGCGCTGGTATTCGAGGGTTCTAAATGACTGGTCTTCATGGGTGATAAAGGCCACCATGACTTGACCCGTGCCGCCAGCAAAGCGCGCGCCAAGAACTAGGTGGTAACCTTCTTCAACGCTCGTTTCGGTCTTATGGGCCTTCAATACTTCCACGCATGTGCTCGCGCCGGAAGACACATCCATAACGGCGATACACGGACGCGACGGCGCATTCTCTTTCGATTTGAGGAAGGTGTTCGGAAGAAGGATTTCGTGTCCATCGTTCGACCAACTGGGATCGCCAATTGCTATCCAGCCTGCGTCATCCATGAGCGGCGCGTCCGTCAAGGATCGGATCGAGCCAGTCTGCAAGTCAACTCGGACGTACTGATGCACCCGGCTCGATTTCCCATCGTACTGGCCAGCATGAATACGATTCTTGGAGACTGTGGAAGGTGGCGCGGGGTAGAGCGTCTCCCACTCGGATGGAACATCGAGAACGGGCAGTGTCGTGACGAGGGATTTTCCGTCCGGTGACAGCGCAAAGCTCCCGAAGTTAGCGAGCGGCGCGCCGTCCTTCTTCACCTCGAAAGGTTTACTTCCAATAACCGCCCAAAGAGAAATGCTAGAGGGAGCAATGAGCGCGGTGATCGGATCGTCAGGGAGAATCAGTTCAAACAAAGACCGTCCTGTGCCCACAACAGAGGCTGCCTCACGTTCCACTTTCTTTTTCTCTTGTCCCGCCGGATCGGCAACGGTGTAGACATAGTGTTGCCGGTCACGGACATCGAAAGCCTTAACCATCTCGGTTTCGGAAGTCAGCGGCTCAACCATTTTCTTTTGGAGATCGGCCAGAACAATCCGATGATTGCCGCTTTCGGTGGGTTCTAGAAAAGCAATGCCGCTGGAATCGGCAAGCCACCGCCATCCCCCAATGACGCCGCCTTTCTTGCTCGTGCGTGCGACGGTCCAAACCGGCGGCGGTTGCGACGCCTCGGAATGATCGAGAAAATATTTGACATCCTGGGTCCGGTAAAAACGAACAGAATCCTCGACACGGCTTATGTCCAACCGTCCGCGTTCCGTCTTGACAACGAAATAGGTTCCATCCGGCGAGAATAGCACCTCGCTCGGGCCGCCGCTTGGATCGTCAAAAAGCGCCAGTCCAATCTCGTCAGCAACGGTGAAGGGCTGCTGAGTTTGTTGCGCTGATGCAATCGCTACACTCAAAAGAAATCCGGTGACGAGTAACAGAACGAACTTCCTCTTAGCGATATGCATAAACCCTTTACACGAACAAATCCCTCACAGTGTCCTAACATCAGTTTTAGAAAAGTAACTTCAAGGCGAATTGCATCGAGCGATTCCCGCCCTGTTGGTAGAGCGGGCTCAGGATGCCTAGCGAACTTGCGAGCGTGCCCGTAGCCTGGCCAAAGCCCACATTTGTGCAGGGTTGGCCTGGCGTAACACGGCCGCAACTAGAATTGATCGCTCCAAAGTTGGGGTGATTGAAGATGTTGAAGGCTTCGGCGCGGAATTGCAGCTTCAGCCTTTCATGAATCGGAAAATCCCGCCGAACCGCCATATCCATCTGCCAAGCCCCAAACCCCCTCGCAAAGTTACGGGGAGCATCCCCGAGGCCAGAACTAACATTCGTAAAGGCCAAAGGATTAATCGTCCGGCCTCCTGGACATCCTTGCCCCGCCTTAAGATCTCCCAAGCCCTGAAGAATAGTGGCGCAATTGGAACCGTATAGATATACCGACTGGCCTGGGACAAGGTTTAGCCCTTCGTAATAGAGCTGCCCATCCGGTTGCAGGTTTGCATTTCCATATAGGGTGACTGGAAAGGCCGTTCGCAAAGTAAGGCGGTCATCGAGTCCCCAATGGTGCACAACGGCATCCACAAATTCACCATGCCCCACGTTCGGCAGGTCGTAGGAGGATGCAGCTGAAAGACTGTGCCGGACGTCGGAGTCACAGTTCCCGCGCTGATATGCAAGTTCGTAATTCTCAGAGCCGTAGTCAAGACAATGAGACCAGGTGTAGGATCCTAGGGCCGTCAACCCGCGGCTTAGTCTTCGCCGGAACTGAACTTGCAACGAGTTGTAGTCCGATGTCAAACCGTTCTCAATCAAGTCAAAATCCGGGATGTTCGGATTGTTGGCAGGAAGAATTAAATTTTCTTGCAGCAACCTCGATGCGTGCGAACCGACATAGGAGACGGTAAACGTCTGCGACTTACCGAGCGCCTGCTCAATGCTCCCGTTCCACTGAAGCGTATATGGCAATTGCAGGTGCGGGGCAAACGCGAACACAGTTCCGGAGTATGGGGCTACAGGAGGATTCACGAGAGCAGGGACCAGCAGTGCCGCATTCGCTGGAAACGATGCGGAGGGACAGCACACATCTGCCAAGAAGCCTGGGCCCGCGAACCCAGCTGACCCTAACTGTTGTCCAGTATCGAAGAAAACGCCTCCTCCTCCACGCACAACCGTTTCCGAACCTGGTGTATTGCGAAGGACGTACGCGGCGCTCAGCCGGGGCCCAAAATTGCCATACGTCGTCTGCCAGAGAGGCGTGCCCTGGGGCGCCAGCACCATAGTATTCGGGCTTGATCCTTGGAGGGTATAAGGCTTCAAACCTTGGGTCACACTCGGTGCGGGATTTACGTCCCAACGTAGGCCCAACGAGAGGTGCAAACGTTGCGTCGCTTTCCATTCGTCCTGAGCAAATACCGAGAAGTTTGTATACAAGGGATAAGCGGTCCCACGGGCGTAAGGCTCTATACTCGCATCGTTCGCTTCAACCGAAGGTTCACTGAGATAATAGTAATAGATACCAGGAGTAGCTTGAATCCCAATAGGCGTTAACCTCCGATAATCCAGGCCAAATTTGAATTGGTGACGTCCCCAACCCAAACTCACCGTGTCTACCAAATTCCACTGCCTCTGAGCGCCGGACTGTTGTTGCTGTTGGAGAAAACTCACATAACCGCCATAGTCCAGGTCAAACAGGGCAAACGAACCAACACCCAAGCCCGAGAGCTGCGCCAGATTCACGGGCGTACTGCCCCCGAAGGCATCAATTACCTGATTCTGTGTCGTCGTATTTGAAGTGTAATTGAGTCGGAACTCATTACTAAGTCGGTCAGTAAAAATGCTGCTGACCCCAGTCGTATAGGTTTTGACGCTGTAGGCAGAAATCTGATTCACTGTCAGTGGAGCCTGCCGAGCCGCCGAGCTTGAACCCGTGTCACTGAACCGAAAGAAGAGCCTTAGCTTATCATTTATGACATGGTCGAAACGAACACTGGTGGAGTTGATCGAACTCGGGTTAGCCGGACTCCCGAAGTATTGGGCAATACCATTGACCGTATCGTCGATCCCGTCGGGGCTGGGTATTGGGAATGCGTTCAGGGCTGGCAGGAGCGCACTTGGAGCCGGATTTCTGCCGGACGGACAGGGACCCATATCCCTCATGCAAAGGTCCGGTACGTAATTGGGCGTGGCTGCCAGTGGGGCAGTCAGCCGCAGCCCCTCGTACGAAAGGAAGAAGAACGTCTTGTCTTTCCCGTTATACAGGTGGGGAATCTCGACTGGCCCGCCGACCGTGCCGCCAAAATCATTTTGTCGAAGGGCTGGTTCAGGAGTGCCAAAATAGTCATTGAACCAGTCCTGAGCGTCAAAGAAGCCGTTCCTTAAATAGTCGTATGCGGTGCCGTGCCATCGATTAGTACCCGATTTCGTCTCAAACGCGAACTGACCGCCCGGATTGCGTCCATACTCAGCCGAATACGTCGAGCTTTGCACACGAAATTCTTGCAGATCATCTACGGAGACCAGAGCCTGTGTGGTCCCCAATGCCGTCGCAGCGGGCACAGAACCGCTAGGCCCCGCCCCTTGAACATTAATGCCTACTGCTGTGCCCACGTTAGCGCTAACTCCATCCACGGTGTAGTAGTTTTCTTCCGTGCGCTGCCCATTGACACTGAATTCGCCAGTTTGGCCAAGAGCTGAGACGCCATTTTGGGGACTTTGCGTCACAACGCCCGGCGTGAGCAGGATCAAATCCTGGAAGCTCCGCCCATTCAAAGGCATGTTTTCAACATATGTGTGATCGATCACTGTGCTGACCGACGCATCCGTTGTATTGATCATCGACGCGCCGCCTTCAACAGTCACGGTTTCGAAAACGGCCCCTACCGGCAAGGTGAAGTTGATAGACAGCGCGTCCTGGATATTGAGAACAATATCGGGCTTGATGAGTGCCTTGAATCCCACCTTGGAAACCTGAAGCCGGTACGCTCCTGGCGGGAGATTCGGCATCACGTAAATGCCGTCCTCATTGGTCTTGCCAGAGTACTGCACTCCTGTTGCATCGTTTATTACCAGAATGTCGGCCCCGCCGATCACCTTGTTGGATGGATCGAGCACGCGGCCGTTGATGGTCCCATTGGTGGACTGTGCCGCCAGGGGGAGGGCTAGCGACACGGCACAAGCGAAAAGAAAAGCGATGCGGGGGAAGCGCACGCGCACGGTAATTCTCCTGTGGCCGACGGATTCGGAAATCCTATTCGGGTCTACGGAGAGGGGTCTCACCTGGTACCACTCCTTCCTTAATTAGTTGGAAGCGTGCCGGAGCCAGGAAAGATGCAACCGCTATTAAGGATTAAGGATGATTTGGGTCGACTCGCAGGTAAGCAAAAAGGAGGGGTTTGCCGCTTGGCTTGCGACTGCCGCCATTCGGCTCGATCGTAACGAACACAGCATCAATTTGTGCCAGCAGTTTCGGGTCGTTCAGTTTCAAGACCCACCGCTTCTTTGAGGCATTGTCCTCGTAGAAGATACCGAGGGGGAATGCCTGCTCCCGGTCCGGTCCGCGCCGGCCCCACACCTGGAACGTGCTGGCGTTCTTCGCTCCAGTCTGCTGATCTAGGTCATAGGCGTAGAAGATCAGCGACTTCCCCTTCGTGTAAAACACGCGCCCATAAGGTTTCTGGGTCGCTCCGGTGCGGCCCACGTCGTACACTTCCGCGACATACAGATCCCGCGCGCCCATGAGTTCACGGATGTCACGGTCATGCGCGAGCAATTCCTGTTGCTGATCCATGGCAGCGTCACGCTGATGAAGCAGGTTCGTAAGTTCGTTCACTTTTGCGTCTAACGTCGCTAGCCGCTTTGCATCTTGGGAAGACTGTTCTGCAATTGAATCCAGCTTCGTCTGCAATGCCTGCGCACTTAGCTGCGCACCATTGAATCTCTGTTCCGCCTCAGTTCGCTGTTGGATGAGTTCCTGCCGTCCCACATCAGCGGTGTGTAGCGCAGCATCCGACTGCTCCTGCGCCGCTTTCATCTGATCCATTTTCGCGGATTGCTGTTCCAGCCGCTGCCTCAGATCGGCAATCACACTGTCACGTTGCTCGACCTGGGCGCGCGCAACTTCGCGTTCATGGCCGGCATCACTTAGCTTCTCTTCCAATGAAATCTGGCTTTGCGTGTCTATATGGGGTGCTGTAACTTTTGCAGCGTTTGTCCCACGGCGAATGCCGACCTGATAAGCGCAGAGGCCGAGAGCGATGAAAAGCAGTATTCCGGCTGCGTAGAGAGCCCACACACTACGCCAGGCAGCGGCGCTGGCAGGGGAAAGGACTCGACGAGCGCTAGTTTCACGGTGAGTTTGAATCGGCCCTTTGGGCTCGATTCCGGGCTTCCCCTCTTCCCGTGCTATGCGCTCGAAAAGAGCGGACTCTGCCTGCTTCTCCGACCAACGCGGCCCTGCTTCCAGGTTTTCTGGTATCTCTTCTGCTGCTATAGCTGGGATTGCGTGGCGAATGATCGCTTCGTATTGCTGCAGGGCCTCACGGCAGGACGAGCAAACGACAAGATGCTCCTGTAGTCTCCTCTGGTCTTCCTCGCTCAGCTGGCCCGAGGTTGAAACGGCGCAGAGTTCTAGGAACTCGTCATGGGGTTCGATTCGAGACAACGCCCCTGCTCCTCGGATGAATGACGCCTCCTATAATACTGCTCAATCG
>Ga0187879_10002372_pt1 | contig 12792 bp, 9 predicted proteins | sample June2016WEW_19_1_FD_132423 | JGI IMG/M metagenome (GOLD analysis project Ga0187879, IMG submission 132423) | Peatland microbial communities from SPRUCE experiment site at the Marcell Experimental Forest, Minnesota, USA - June2016WEW_19_10 | ecosystem: Environmental > Terrestrial > Soil >... | reverse complement strand
GCGGGCGACAACCGTGTCGAACCAGCCGGTGCGGCGGGGTCGGCCGGTCGTGACGCCATACTCCCCGCCGGTCTTGCGCAGCCACTCACCCTGCTCGTCGGTCAGCTCGGTGGGGAAGGGGCCGGCGCCGACCCGCGTGGTGTACGCCTTGACGACCCCGATGACCTTCGTGATCCGGGTGGGGCCGATACCCGACCCGGCGCACGCGCCGCCCGCGGTCGGCGAGGACGACGTGACGAACGGGTAGGTGCCGTGATCGACGTCGAGCATGGTCGCCTGGGCCCCCTCGAGCAGCACGACGCGGTCCTCGTCCAGGGCCTGGCCGAGGACCAGGCCGGTGTCCGCGACATACGGGCGCATCCGCTCGCCGTAGCCGATGTACTCGTCGGCGATCGGGCCCGGCTCGATGGCGCGGCGGTTGTAGATCTTGGTCAGCAGCTGGTTCTTCTCGCGCAGCACCAGTTCCAGCTTCTGCCGGAAGATGCCAGGATCGAAGAGGTCCTGGACGCGGATCCCGACCCGGGCGATCTTGTCGCCGTAGGTGGGGCCGATCCCGCGGCCGGTGGTACCGATCCGGGCGCTGCCCAGATAGCGTTCCGTCACTTTGTCGAGGGCGCGGTGGTAAGGCATGATCAGGTGGGCGTTGGCCGAGATCAGCAGCTTGGCGCAGGACACGCCGCGGGCCTGCAGGGCGTCGATCTCCTCCAGCAGGACGCGCGGATCTACCACGACGCCGTTGCCGATGACGGGTACCACGCCGGGCGAGATGACCCCGGACGGGAGCATATGCAGGGCGTAGCTCTCATCACCGACGACCACGGTGTGACCCGCGTTGTTGCCGCCCTGGTACCTGACGACGTAATGGACACGGTCGCCGAGCAGGTCAGTCGCCTTGCCCTTACCTTCGTCGCCCCACTGGGCGCCGACGAGCACAATGGCCGGCATGGGGCTGTCCCTCCTGGATAAGGCACTGCGAAGCTTTGGATAAGGCACTACGAAGCCCCTGGCGGCGCTGCACGTCGGCGCTATGTAAGTCGGGACACGGCACTGCGGCCCAGGGGCTCTTACCCATCGACATTACCCTGTGCTCGCCCAGGGGGACGACCCCCTGGAGCCCCCGATGCGCTTCGCGCCCCGCTGACGCGCTCGCCGTAGCACCGCCGCTCACCGGGCCGGAGGCCCGGTTCGCTAGGCGGTCGGAGCTTCGCTCCGCCAGGGTCCGTAACCCGCGTCCGGTGTGTCGGCGAGTACCGCAGCAGGTCACGGCGAGGCGCTCGTTACCGGCCGCTCACCGGGCCTTGTGCCCGGTGAGCGACCGGTGAATATCGGCGGGAACCGCAGCGGGTCACGGCGAGGCGTCCGTTACCGGCCCAGCGAACCGGGCCTTGTGCCCGGTGAGCGACCGGTGTGTCGGCGAAGTACCACCGCGCGGGCGCGAAGCGCATGCGGGGGGCTCCGGGGGGTCGCCCCGGGCTAGCACAGCTCCGCTGCCGCTTCCGGGCTGCTCTCGGCCAGGAACTGGCGGCAGCGTGCCGCCTCGTCGTCCTCACCGATTGCGGCGGCGGCGGACCCGAGCATGTGCAGGGACCGGAGGAAGCCGCGGTTAGGCTCGTGCGCCCAGGGCACCGGGCCGTTGCCGCGCCAGCCCGCCCGGCGAAGCTGGTCGAGCCCGCGGTGGTACCCGGTCCGGGCGTACGCGTACGCGGCAACAGCCTCGCCGTTGCCGAATGCCCGCTCGGCCAGCGCGGCCCAGGCGGCCGAGGACGCTGGGAAGCGGGCCGCGACATTGGTCGGGTCCTGGCCCGACCGGAGCGCCTCGTCCGCCTGGGGGTGGGCGGGGAGATAGGTCGCCGCGGGCCCGGCGCTGAGACCGGGCCCGGCGAGCAGGTTCTTCGGATCCATGCGGCTCCTATAGCAGTTCAGGCCATGTGGTGGCCGACGGACAGCAGGTCCTCGCAGGCGTGCACGACACGGTCGGCCATGCCCTGCTCGCCCGCCTTGCCCCAGGCCCGCGGGTCGTAATCCTTCTTCCGGCCGACGTCGCCGTCCACCTTCAGCACGCCGTCGTACTTGGTGAGCATGTGGCCCGCGATCGGCCGGGTGAAGGCGTACTGCGTGTCGGTGTCGACGTTCATCTTCACCACGCCGTAGGAGATGGCCTCGCGGATCTCCTCCAGTGCCGAGCCGGACCCGCCGTGGAAGACCAGGTCGAACGGCTTCTCCCGGCCGTACTTGGCCCCGACCGCCTCCTGGATCTCCTTGAGCACCGCGGGCCGCAGCTTGACGTGGCCGGGCTTGTAGACCCCGTGTACGTTGCCAAACGTGGCGGCCAGTATGTGCCGGCCGCGCTCACCGAGGCCGAGCCTCTCGGCCACCGCGAGCGCGTCCTCGGCGGTGCTGTACAGCTTTTCGTTTATCTCCCCGACCACGCCGTCTTCCTCGCCGCCGACCACGCCGATCTCCATCTCCATGATGATGCGGGCCTTGGCGCACTCATCGAGCAGTCCGGAGGCGATGTCCAGGTTCTCGTCGAGCGGTACAGCCGATCCGTCCCACATGTGTGACTGGAACAGCGGTTCCTGGCCGCGGGCCACCCGCTCCCGGGAGAGCCGCACCAGCGGACGCATGTAGCTGTCCAGTTTGCCCTTGGGGCAGTGGTCGGTGTGCAGCGCCACGTAGACCGGGATCTTGGCCGCGACCGTGTGGGCGAACTCCGCGAGCGCACTCGACCCGGTCACCATGTCCTTGACCGAGCCGGACAGGTACTCGGCGCCGCCCGTGGAGATCTGGATGATCCCGTCGCTCTCGGCGCGGGCGAAACCGCTCAGGGCCGCGTTGAGCGTTTGGGTGGATGTCACATTGATCGCGGGATACGCGTAACCCTGCTGCTTGGCCCGGTCGAGCATCTGGGCGTAAATCTCCGGCGTCGCGACTGGCATTGTCTTGACCTTTCCGTTTGCTTCGTAGGGTCCCAGTATTGCGAAGCCGGACCGTCTTGGGTATGCCGGACCGTCTTGGGTATGCCGGACCGTCTTGGATGTGAGGGCGTGGCCGCTCGGGGCCCGTTGGCAACTTGAATACGGTACAACTGGAGGCCTATGGAGAGTTTCCTGACCTCGGCGGGCTATGGCGCGCTCATCCTGTTTGGTTTTCTCGAGGCATGCTGCGTGCCGATCTCCTCGGAGGTGACTTTCGGCTTCGCCGGGGTGCTGGCCTATCAGGGGCACCTCAGCCTGCCGCTGGTGATCATCATTGGCTCGCTGGCCGAGCTCGCCGGGTCGTGCACGTCCTTCGCCGTGGGCCGCTGGGGCGGACGTCCGCTGGTGGACAAGGTCGGCCGGTACGTGCTGATCACCCGCTCGGACGTGGACCGGGCCGAACGATTCCTGGCCGGGCGTGGTTCCTGGGCCATCCCGGTGGCGCGGATGATTCCCGTCGTGCGCGCTTTCGCGTCCATCGTCGCAGGCCTCACCGAGATGCCGCTGGGCCGGTTCGCGGTACTCAGCGCGATCGGCACCGTCATCTATGTCGCCGCGTTCTCGGCCATCGGCTACGCGGTGGGCAGTGCTTGGCACAGTGTCGCCCATGACGTCTCGATCGCCGGTTACATCGTCGTCGTACTGGTGGTCGTGGCCATCGTCGGCTTCGTTTTCATCCGGCTGCGTGCGTTCCGCCGGGAGGCGGCCGGGGCGGCGGAGGCACCCGGGCCGCCCGCGGCGGGGCCGGCGGCCGGGCCACGGCACGCGGGACCAGGCCGGGCCGGGCCGCAGCAGGCCGCTCCGCCGGACGCGAACCTCCGCGACGCCAACGGCCGGACAGGCGCCGACCGTGGCTGAATTCGGGATAAACACGACCATGTGCCGGCTCGCGCGTTAATCTCCCCCCGTGGGCCGGCATAAGTCAGATCCTCATGGAACCGGCCGCTACGTGGCGGTCGGTAGCGGCATTGTCGTCCTCATCGTGCTGCTCGTCGTGGGCGGCCTCGCGCTGTACGGGTCGCTCTGAGCTCGAGGCTGCGGGCTCCGGGCCGGAGCGGTCAGACGCCCAGATCGGCCTGGACATAAGCTGCCCGGTACGGCAGGCCGAGACCGGTAATGCGTTCCGCGGCGCCGCGGTCGACCAGCACGGCGACCCCGGCCACTTCGGCCCCCGCCTCCTGTAGGGCGTCCACGGCCGTCAGCACCGAGCCCCCCGTCGTCGAGGTGTCCTCCACTGCCAGCACGCGCCGCCCGGCGACGTCGGGACCCTCGATCCGCCGCTGCAGCCCGTGCGCCTTCTCTCCCTTGCGGACGACGAACGCGTCAAGCACCCGGCCGTCCCGCGCGGCAGCGTGCATCATCGCGGCCGCGACCGGGTCCGCGCCCATGGTGAGACCGCCCACGGCCTCGTACGACAGGTCGGCGGTAGCGGCCAGCAGCACGCGGCCCGCCATGGGCGCGAACCGTCCCGCCAGCAGGACGCGCCGCAGATCCACGTACCAGCTGGCCCGCTGCCCGGAGGAAAGCACGAAATCGCCACGGACCACGGCGTCGTTCCGGATGGCCTGCAGAAGCTCGTCTCGGTCGCCCACGCCCGGATTTTAGCCGTCCCGCCAGGCCGGGGCTCAGCTGGTGCGGTTCGTTCCGCCGTCGGCCGTGGGCCTCGTCCCCTCCGCGAGGCCCACAGCACCCGGGCGGGCCGCTGGCGCCGGGTCCCGTCCCCTCCACGGGACACCGACGCCAGCGGCGTCAGTGGGCCAGTCCGTCCAGGAGGCGCTCGGCGTCCTCCCGGCGGGCCGGCAGCTTGATCATGCGGGCCTCCGTGCCGAGGCCGGCCCGGATCGTCCGCCGCAGGCTGGTGAAGCGGAGCGCAAGCTCGTCAGTCACCTGGACCAGCGCGATCGCGGGTCCCGGGCAGTCCAGCGACAGCGTGTCTCCGCCCGCGAACGCCGCTCTCAGGTCGAGGCCGACCAAGATGACCAGCGAGATCCGCCCCCAGGGGTCGGGCCGCCGGGGCAGTTCCACGACGACCAGCCGGTGCGTGAGGCGCGGACTGATGCCCTGCTGCTGCGCCTCCCGGTACACCGCGCGCAGTCGGGTCCGCAGGTAGGCGAAGGAAACCAGGCCGGTCAGCGGGTCCTCGCAGGTGGTGTCGGACATCTGGGCGAGACCGGCGCCGGCCCAGCCCTCGGCGAGTGCGGTGACCACGTCCAGCGGAGGCGTGCCCTCGCCCAGCACCCGGTACAGCGCGGCGACGTCGGTCATCGCCTCGGTGATGCCGACGCCGGCCTCGGCCCGGGCCCGCCCGAGCATGGTGCACGCCTGCCGCAGGCTGTCGTCACGGCAGGCGGCCCGGGCTACGGCGTCCACCGCTGCCGTCCACCAGTCGTCCTCGGCCAGCCAGCCCGCGGACAGACTCTGCTGCTGCCACGCCGTCCGGAGTCCCTGAAGAGACTCCGGGTCTGCCTGCCTGGGATCAAGTTCCTGGTTCCCTGCTCTGGGGTGCGCTGCTTCGTGGACGTGGCCGCGCTTGATGCCATCTGGCCTCATGGGAGGTGCCTCCGCCCGCCGGTTTCCCATGGGGAGACGGTGCGGGTGCCTCGGCATGATGCGGATTGCGCAAACTTTTATCGTCACCCAATGAAATCATGTGTCAACGAAGAGTAACGAATGGACCCGGCACCGGGTGCCTGCCCAATCCCGGGTGCGGACCGGACGTCTCCTGAGCAGCAGTGAATAACCGGAAAGGCCAACGCTGGAAGCTGGCTTCACTACGCTGTACCGGAGCGTGGGACAGCAGACGGCCCCTTACAGTCACCTCACGTTTTTCGGAGTTCCCGCGCCGAGGAAGGACGGTGTTGCGTGGATCGTTGCGCGCTGTTCGTAGACGCGGGCTACATGCTCGCGGACGGCGCGATGGCCGTCCACGGAACGCGTCGGCGAGAGTCGGTCAGCTGGGAATACGAGGGCCTGCTGGAGCTCCTCGGCAACCTCGCCCGCGACCGGACCGGCCTCCCGCTGCTGCGTTGCTACTGGTATGAGGCCACCGTCGAGGGTCGGCGAACCCCCGAGCATGACGCTCTGGCTGACCTGCCAGGCATCAAGCTGCGCCTGGCCAAGCTGAGGCCAGGGCGTCGTGAAGGCGTCGAGACCGAGATTCACCGCGATCTCACGGTACTGGCGCGTAACCGCGCCATCAGTGACGCGGTGGTGGTGAGCGCGGAGGAAGACCTCGCCCAGGTCGTGTCCGACGTGCAGGACCTGGGCCTCCGGGTCGCCATCGTCCACGTCACGGTGGACGGCAACTGGACGATCTCCCGGTCACTTCGCCAGGAGTGCGACGACATCATGGAGCTCACCAGTGCGCACCTGCGCCCATACGCCGAGCTGATCTCCGGCGCCGAGCCCGCCCGGGCGGACGAGCAGTACCCGGCCGGGGGGCTGTTTTCCCGGTCGGCCTCCAACGGCCACTCGAACGGCAGCGTCGGCTCCTACCAAGCGCTGCCCTCGGGAAGCGGCCACTCCGGGCCGCCATCCATCTACACCGCCCCGGTCGTCGCCGAGTACCAGCGGCCCATGCAGCCCATCGCGCCGCAGCACCGGGATGAGCCGGAGCCACCGGTCCGTGATCAGCCCGCGGCCCCGCCGGTGGCCTACGGCCGTCCGGAGGTGGCGGCAGGTTCGGAGCGCACCGAACTGGGCCGGCCCGACCCCTCGCGTCCTGAGGCGGCACGCGGTGACGCTCCGGGTGATGTCCTGCGGGGAGAGACGCTGCCCGCCGGGATGCGGGCCGGCTTCAGCCAGCCGGGCTTCGACGCCGGCCAGCGCGGCCGGGGCCGGGCGGACCGGAGCAGGGGCGAGCCCGGCATCCCCTCGCTGCCCATGTCAGGCCGGGGTGACGTCGGTGACACAGAGGCCGCTTCCCGGCAGGACCTATACGGGGCGCCGGTGGCCATGCCGTTCCGGGGCGCGCCTGCGGCGCAGCCACCGGCTGACGATGACCTGCCGGACCGTGGAGGCGCCGGGAGTCATGGCCGCTCGCTGTCCCAGGGGGATCAGCCCTTGCCGCCCGGGTCGGGCCGGGGACCGCTGCCCCCGTCGGGCGCTGATGGCCCGGGCCTCGCGGGCCTGCCGGGACGGGAGCGCCCGGCACCCAGCGACTACTCCGGGCGGGTCAGCGGCCCGGAGGAGTCGTCCAGCTACGGCTCCGGCAGCGCCCAGGATTCGTTCCGCGGGGAGACGCTCGACCCGCATCGCGGTACCGCGCCGTCGCCAGGTCCGTTCCGCCGGTCGGGTGGCGCGTCACCGGGTCAGTCATCCGGGCCGGCGCCGGGCGGACCAGGGGGGTCAGCGGGTCCGCAGGGCCCGTCCATCCGGCTTGGCGCACACGGTGCGCCGGGACCGCAGAGCCTGCCCGGTTCACAGCCGGGTACGCCCGGGCCGGGTGCCCCGATGCCGCAGCTACCCCCCGGCTCGCCGGGCCCTCAGGCTTACGTCCCGCCGCAGAACGGGCCCTACAGCGGTCCGCAGCCGGCCGCCGCGCCCGGACGCCCGTCGTCGGGCCCGGTCTCGCTCACCGACGCGGTTCAGTCGGCACACGAGGAAGGCCGGGAATTCGGCGAGTCGGTTGCCCGCGAAGCGCCCGCGCTCTGGCTGGAAGCCGTCCTGGCCCGTAAGCCGCGCATGCCGTCCGACCTGGAGGCGCGCCTCCTGCAGGGATCGGCGCTGCCGATCGACTTCCTGCTCCACGATGAGGTCCGGCACGCGCTGCGGCGCGGCTTCTGGGATGCCCTGGAGAGCTCGAGGCGCTGATTAGCACGCGGCGGGGGGCCCGTGCTGGGCCGACGTGACGGCAGGGTGGAACCGACCGACGGGACAACGGTGAGCGATCCAGACCGCGGCGCGAGGGCGGCGGCCGCAGGTAACAGCCTGAGCACCGCCGCTGGCGAAGGGTTGGATATGGGGGACCTGGGTAGGTCCACAAACATGGTTGTCCTGACCGATGACCTGTTCGACGAGATCGAATTCGAGGCCGCTCGTACCGGTGATTACCGGCGTGCGGCACTGCGCATGAACCATCTCGCCGTGACGGCCGAGCAGACGGGAAGCATGTCCCGTGCTGAAGCGTACATGCGGGCCGGTGACCAGTGGCTGCTCGCGGACGAGCCCGCCATCGCCGTCGAGCGCTACCAGCTCGCCATGGCGGACGGTGGGGCGACCTTCGCTGACCCACGCGCCCCGCTGGCCCGGGCGATGTTCGCGCTCGGGCGCCGTGATGAGGGACGGGCCCTGATCCGCGAACTCGATCACGAGGGCGCCGAGGGGAAACGCGATCCGCGGACCTGCGACCTGATTGCCGAGCTGCTCGCCGAGCAGGGTGATATGGGCGGGGCGCTGCACTGGGCGACGGCCGGTGCGGACGAGTGCAGACGGCGGGGTGACCGCGCCGAGCTGCGGCTGCTGCTCAGCCTGCGCTACCGGATCCGCAATGACCTCGGCCTGCAAGAGGATGACTACGACCGGCTGCTGGATGAACTGACCGCCGACGGCGGCGGCGGCCCGCGACTTCGGCCCGCCGGGGGAACCTCCGACAGCTAGTCCCGCAGACGACGGCAGCCCGCCGGCCGCTGAGGCCGGCGGGCTGCCGTATCAGTTACCAGGCGGTCAGGCCTGCGTTGCTATCTCCCGCGCCGGGCGGACGGCCAGGGCATCAGCCGTCTCGTCGACGTCGACGACGACCTGGTCGCCGTCGACGATCCCCCCGGACAGCAGCGCCCGGGCCAGCTGGTCGCCGATGGCCGACTGCACCAGGCGGCGCAGCGGCCGGGCCCCGTAGACCGGGTCGAAACCGGTCAGCGCGAGCCACTCGCGGGCCGCCGGAGTCACGGTCAGCCTGAGCCGCCGGTCGCCGAGGCGCCGGGCCAGGCGGGCCACCTGCAGGTCGACGATCCGGCCCAGCTCGTCGGTGCCGAGCGCGTCGAACACGATCACGTCGTCCAGCCGGTTGAGGAATTCCGGCTTGAAGGTGGACCGGACGACGTTCATGACCGCGGCCCGCTTGGCCGTCTCGTCGGTCAGCGCCGGGTCCGCGATGAACTGCGAGCCCAGGTTCGACGTGAGGATCAGGATCGTGTTGCGGAAGTCCACGGTCCGGCCCTGACCGTCGGTCAGCCGGCCGTCGTCGAGGACCTGGAGCAGGATGTCGAAGACCTCCGGGTGCGCCTTCTCCACCTCATCCAGCAGGATGACACAGTACGGCCGGCGGCGTACGGCCTCGGTGAGCTGGCCGCCCTCCTCGTAACCGACGTAACCGGGCGGCGCGCCGACCAGCCTGGCCACCGAGTGCTTCTCGCTGTACTCGCTCATGTCGATGCGGATCATGGCCCGCTCGTCGTCGAACAGGAACTCGGCGAGCGCCTTGGCCAGCTCCGTCTTGCCCACGCCGGTCGGCCCCAGGAAGAGGAACGATCCGGTGGGACGGTCCGGGTCGGCGACCCCGGCCCGGGCCCGGCGGACGGCGTCGGAAACCGCCTGCACCGCGCTGGCCTGCCCGATGATGCGGTGCCCGAGCTCGTCCTCCATCCGGAGCAGCTTGCCGGTCTCGCCTTCGAGCAGACGGCCCGCGGGGATGCCGGTCCAGGACGACACGACGTCCGCGACGTCATCGGGGCCGACTTCCTCCTTGACCATGGGGGTCTCGGCGGAGACTCCGGTGGTGCCGGTCGTCCCGGAGTCTCCGCCTTCCGCGTCGGAGGCGGCGGCCGCGCTCGCCTTGGCCAGCTCGTGCTCGAGCACAGGGATCTCCCCGTACATCAGCCGCGAGGCGGCCTCGAAGTCCGCGTCGCGCTGAGCCCGCTCGGCTTGCCCCTTCAGGTCGTCGAGCCGCGACTTCAGCTCACCGACCCGGTTCAGGCCGGCCTTCTCCTGATCCCAGCGCGCGATCAGCGCGGTGAGCTGCTCCTGCCGGTCGGCCAGGTCGGCGCGCAGCCGCTCCAGCCGGTCCCGGCTGGCGGCGTCGGACTCCCGGGCGAGAGCCAGCTCCTCCATCTTCATCCGGTCCACGGTGCGCTGCAGCTCGTCAATCTCCACCGGCCGCGAGTCGATCTCCATCCGCAGCCGGGACCCCGCCTCGTCGACCAGGTCGATCGCCTTGTCCGGCAGGAACCGGGCGGTGATGTAGCGGTCGGACAGCGTCGCCGCAGCCACCAGGGCCGCGTCCGCGATCTGCACCTTGTGGTGCGCCTCGTAGCGGCCCTTCAGGCCGCGCAGGATCGCGATCGTGTCCTCCACGGACGGCTCACCAACGAACACCTGCTGGAACCTGCGCTCCAGCGCCGCGTCCTTCTCGATCCGCTTGCGGTACTCATCCAGGGTGGTGGCCCCGACCATGCGCAGCTCGCCGCGGGCCAGCATCGGCTTGAGCATGTTGCCGGCGTCCATGGCGCCTTCAGCGGCGCCCGCGCCCACGACGGTGTGCAGTTCGTCGATGAACGTGATGACCTGGCCGTCGCTCTGCTTGATCTCGTTCAGGACGGCCTTGAGCCGCTCCTCGAACTCGCCGCGGTACTTGGCCCCGGCCACCATCGCGCCCAGGTCGAGGGCGATCAGGCGCTTGTCACGCAGTGACTCGGGCACGTCGCCCGCGACGATGCGCTGGGCCAGTCCTTCCACAACCGCCGTCTTGCCGACCCCCGGTTCCCCGATCAGGACCGGGTTGTTCTTCGTCCGGCGGGACAGCACCTGGATGACCCGCCGGATCTCGGCGTCCCGGCCGATCACCGGGTCCAGGGCCCCGTCCCGCGCCTGCTGGGTCAGGTCGACGCCGAACTTCTCCAGCGACTGGTAGGTCTCCTCCGGGTTCTCGGTCGTCACCCGGGTGCTGCCGCGCACCTGGGTGAACGCCTCGAGAAGCGCGTCCGGGGTAGCGCCCGCGTCGCGAAGCAGCGTGGCGGTCTGCCCGCCGTCGGCGGCCAGGCCGACCAGCAGGTGCTCGGTCGACACGTACTCGTCGTTCATCTCCCGGGCCCGGGCGGTCGCGGTGTTGATCACCGCGAGCAGCGGCCGTGACGTCTCCGGAGCGCTCAGCGTCTGCCCGCTAGCGCGCGGCAGCCGGCCGAGCCGGGCCTCCGCTTCCTTGGCCACGACGGCCGGATCCGCGCCGACGGCCCGCAGCAGGGGTGCGGCGGTGCCGCCGTTCTGCGCGATCAGCGCGACAAGCAGGTGCAGCGGATCGACTTGGGCGTTGCCGTCCGCCGCAGCGCGCCGGACGGCGGCCGACAGCGCGTCCTGGCTCTTCCTCGTCAGTTTGTCGTCCATGTAAGGCTCTTTATGCTCTGTTCTCTAGCTCTTTGGTTGTCTGGATCGTGCCGCAGCGCATCGCTGCCGGCGGCGGCCATTCAGCTTGTGGCTTGGTTCAGCTCCCGGCCGCGTGCGGGCTGGTGCTGGCGGCCTCGCCGGTGCCGCCATTGGCGGCCCGGGACCGCTCTCCGCGCCCCGAGGTGCCGCCGGTCGCCGGATCCGGCGCGGCGACCGGTTCCCAGACGGCGACTCGCGCGTTGCGTACCGGTACGATCCCGGGGCCCTCCCGGCCTTTCCTGAGCAGGTCAGCCAGCCGCGCGGCCACCGACCTGGTGGATTCCAGCTCCACCCGGAGCTGCGCGACCTCGCTGTGCAGGTCGGCGACCAGGCGCCGCGATCGGTCCAGCTCGTCGTTCAGCTCCAGGATCCGCTTGATCCCGGACAGGTTCACTCCTTCGTCCTGCGAGAGGCGCTGCACCTCGCGCAAGGCCAGGACGTCGCGCATGGAGTAACGCCGTCCCCGGCCCGTACTGCGGCCGGGTGACACAAGCCCCAGCCGGTCGTAGGCCCGCAGCGTCTGCGGATGCAATCCAGAGAGCTGGGCGGCGACGGAGATGACGTAGACCGGCGTCTCGTCGGACATGTCATACGGGCTTGTCATGTCATCTCCTTCTCGCCCTGTTCATCGTGTTCTCCTCTTCCTGGCCGGCCTTACATTTCCTTGGCCCGCAGCAGGAGTGCCTCCCGCGGGTCCTCGCCGGCCGTTGCCTCGCGCAGGTCTTCCAGCGCCTGCCGACCTTTGGTGCTGACGTTCTTCGGCACGATCACTTCCACGGTGACAAGCAGGTCACCGTAGCTGCCATCCGACTGGCGCACTCCCTTGCCCCGCACCCGGAACGTCCGGCCGTTCGGGGTCCCGGCCGGGATCCGGACGGTCACTGGCGCACCGCGGTGCGACGGCACCTTGATCTCTGAGCCGAGAGCGGCCTCCGGCACCGTTACCGGCACGGTGACCGTCAGGTTGCCGCCCGACCGCCCGAAGACGGGATGCGGGGCGACGTGCACCCGTACGTACAGGTCCCCGGCCGGGCCACCGCGCTCGCCCGGGGCTCCCTTGCCCCTCAGCTTGATCCGCTGACCGTCGGCCACCCCGGCCGGAATCCGGGCCTGGATCGTCCGCGTGCTCGTCGCGTGGCCGCTGCCGTTGCACGACGCGCACGGGTCGTCGACCACGAGCCCGCGGCCCCGGCAGGTCTTGCACGGCTCCGAGAAGGCGAAATTGCCCAGATTCCGGCTTGACTGCCCGGTCCCCTCACAGGTTGGGCAGACCTTGGGCACGGTGCCGGCCTTCGCGCCGGTGCCGTGGCAGACCGGGCAGGGGCCGTCGCCGGTCAGGTTCAGCGGGACGGTGGTGCCGTCGACCGCGTCCCCGAACGAGAGCGTGGTCTCCGTCTCCACATCCGCCCCGCGGCGGGGCCGGGTCTGCGGGCCCGCGCCGCGGTTGCCGAACATCCCG
>Ga0187879_10002370_pt1 | contig 12794 bp, 10 predicted proteins | sample June2016WEW_19_1_FD_132423 | JGI IMG/M metagenome (GOLD analysis project Ga0187879, IMG submission 132423) | Peatland microbial communities from SPRUCE experiment site at the Marcell Experimental Forest, Minnesota, USA - June2016WEW_19_10 | ecosystem: Environmental > Terrestrial > Soil >... | reverse complement strand
GAGCGGGAACGCGAGCGGGTTCTGCGTGTATAACGACCCGGCGATCGCGATCGCCTGGCTGCTGCTGGCCGGCGCGGACCGGGTCGCCTACGTGGACATCGACGCGCACCACGGTGACGGGGTGCAGGCCGCCTTCTACAACGATCCCCGGGTGCTGACGATCAGCCTGCACGAGTCACCGCTGACCCTGTTCCCCTGGACCGGCATGCCGGCCGAGACCGGCGGGCCGGACGCGAGGGCATCGGCGGTGAACGTGGCGCTGCCGGCCGGCACGGCCGACGCCGGCTGGCTGCGCGCCTTCCACGCCGTCGTGCCGCCGCTGGTGCGGGCCTTCCGGCCGGAGATCCTGGTCAGCCAGCACGGCTGTGACACCCACCTGCTCGACCCGCTGACCGGCCTGCGGCTGTCCATCGACGGGCAGCGGGCCGCGCACGCCGCGATCCACCAGCTGGCCCACCAGAGCGCCGGCGGCCGCTGGCTGCTGACCGGCGGCGGCGGCTACGAGCGGCTCCACGTCGTCCCGCGCACCTGGGCGCACCTGCTCGCCGAGGCCGCCGGGCACCCGATCGACCCGCAGGCGCGGATCCCCGCCGGGTGGCGCGAGTACGCCTCCCGCCGCACCGGGCGGCCCGCCCCCGAGCTGATGACCGAGGGAGCCCGGGCCCGGTACAGCCGGTTCGAGTCCGGCTACGACCCCGCCGACCCGGTGGACCAGGCCATCATGGCCACCCGCCACGCCGTCTTCCCCGAGCACGGCCTCATGCCTGTCCCGTAGCTTAGCCAGTTCGACCCGGCCTCGTCCCAGGCAGGCTCCGGCACTGCCATGACTCCGTGATCTGCGGGCGACAGCGGCGTGCTGGGTTCGGTCCCAGTCCGGCGACGTTGCTGGCACCCTGAAGCCATCACCCGCCCCAGCCGACTTGCGCACCAACGTGGCCCAACTTGGGGAATCGACTCGAAACAGCTCGCGATGCCGGTTTCCACCACCCAGCGGCGGCCTGTCCAGCACGTCCCTGCGGTGGACCTTGTCAGACAGCGCATGGAACGTCTGCTCGGGTCAGCCTTGGTCGCCGCCAACCAGGCCAGTGTCGCCGACCCGGGCAGTCGCGGTTGTCGTCTCGGCGAGATCGTCGCACCAGCCGGCACGTCCAGATCGGTCGTCCCGGCCCGATGCCGCACTACGCCTTCCGCATCGCCAGCCGTCCTTCGGCCAGGGCGGCGGTGTCGACATCGTCGAGTGTGGCGACCACGATATCGGCGCCGGCGGCGGCCAGCAGCCCGGCGTCGTCGGCTCGTGCGATCCCGATCGCCGCCATGCCTGCGGCCCTGGCCGCCTCGACACCGGCGGACGCGTCCTCGAGCACCATCGTGTAGCGCGGCTCGACGCCGAGCTCGTGCGCGGCGGTCAGGAAGATCTCGGGGTCGGGCTTGCCGCGGGCGAAATCGCGTCCCGACATGTCGGCGTCGAAGTAGTCCAGCAGCGTCAGTCCGGGCCGCAGCGACGGCGACGAGATCCCCTGCTGCTGCGCGAACGTGTCGAGCCGGATCTTGCGCAGGAACAGCGCCGCGTTCTTCGACGATGACGCGTCCGCGATCAGCAGGCCGGCGTCCTTAGAGGCGATGACGAACCGCAGGGCGTCGGGGTACGCGGTGAAGTCACCGGCCTCGATGAGGCGCACGACCATCTCCTGCTTGCGCTGCGCGTATTCGGCGACGCGCTGGCCGGCGTCGGGCACCTTGAAGTAGTCGAGCGCGGCGCGGGCGCCGCTCATGCGCGGCTTGCCCGACACGCACTGCTGGTAGACGCGGGACGTGAACGATTCCGGCGACCATGTCGCGGCGTCGCGGATGTCCCGCCAGTCTGACTCCATCAGCTGACGCAGCGCCTCGCGCCACGCCTTCTCATGCGGCGAGTCGACCAGCACCCCGTCGACGTCGAAAATCGCTCCCAGGAACTTCGGCACGCGCCCTCCTGTCAGTCGTGGGCCGCCGGCCCGCTGGCCGCCGGGTCTGGGCTGAGCTCGAACACCGCCCGGTCGCCGGGGCACAGCTCACGGATGTCACCGCGGACGGCGACCCTGATCGGCCGGCTGACGGCCTCGGGGTGAATGGCCAGCGTCAGGCGATCGCCGGTGAGCGTGACGTGGACCGGGGTCTCCCGGAACTGCATCGAGAACGACAGGCCACCGAGCCGGCTCGGGAGCCGGGGATCGAAGTACAGGACGCCCTCGCGGACGCGGCTGCCCGCATAACCGCGCTGCACCAGGTCGAGTGTCCCGCACATGACACCCAGGTGGATGCCTTCCTTCGTCGTGCCGCCCTGGATGTCGTCGACATCGCTCTGCAGCGCGACCAGGAACCGGTCCCACGAGCTGTCGGGGTCCAGCGCGGCGAGTACTCCCGCGTGGGCGACGAAGCTCAGTGTCGAGCCGTGCGAGGTGCGCTGGTCGTAGTAGGCGACGTTCCGCATGGCCGTGTCGTCGCGGTAGTCGTACCCGAGCCGCTGGACGATCTCGCCTAGCTCTTCGCGCGGGAACAGGAAGAAGAGCATGACCGTGTCGGCCTGCTTGGTGACCTTGTAGCGGTTGGGGTCGTTGCCCTCGGCGCGCAGGATCCGGTCGAGCCGCTGGATGTTGCCATACTTCGCGCGATAGGCGTCCCAGTCGAGCTCGTCGAGGTCCTCATAGCCCTCGAACTGGCTGATGATTCCGTCGTCGTGGAACGGGACGAACATCCGGCGGCTCATGTCCTGCCACATCGTCAGCTCGTCGTCGCCGATGGCCAGCCGTCCGCGCAGCGCCTCCGCGCGACTCGCGGGCAGCAGTGACAGCAGCTGGCCGGCGATGTCGCATAGCCACGCCACCATGACGTTGGTGTAGGCGTTGTTGCGCAACCCGCCCTGCTCCGCCTCCGGGTACTTGTCGTGGAACTCGTCGGGGCCCATCACGCCGTGGATCTCGTACCGCTCGCGCTCGGGATTGAAGTGGGCGATCGACGCCCAGAAGCGGGCGATCTCGAGCATCATCTCCGCGCCGTAGTCGCTCAGGAACGTCTGATCGGCGGTGGTCTGGTAGTAGTGCCAGATGTTGTAGAAGATCGCGGCGTTGACGTGCCGCTGGTTGCGGCTGAGGTCAGCCTCCCAGCGGCCCGACAGGGGGTTGAGGTGGCGGCGCTGGGTCTCCTCGGTACCATCGCTCCCGCTCTGCCACGGGAACATCGCGCCGCGCAGCCCTGCCTGCCGGGCGGCCGCTCGCGCTTCGCCGATCCGGCGGTACCGGTACATCAGCAGGCCTCGCGTTACTTCGGGCAGGCGGACATTGAAGAACGGGAACGCATGGATCTCATCCCAGAACACGTGCCCGCGATAGGCCTCGCCGTTGAGCCCTCGGGCGGGCAGCCCGGCATCGAGGTCGGCGGTATGCCGCGAGCAGACCTGCAGGATGTGCGCGATGTGCAGCCGCAGCAGCAGCTGCACCCGCTCGTCTCCCGACACGCGCACGTCGCCCACCCGCCACAGCTCATCCCATGCCGCAGTGTGCCGCTCGAGCGACGCGGCGAAGTCGGTGTGGCGGGCCGCCGACGTGGCCGCCTTCACCAGCGTGTCGCTGACCGCCGGGTCCCGGGACGTGTAGAACGCCACCATCTTCTCAACCCGCGTCGCCGCGCCCTGGCGCACGTCGAAAGCCAGGACCTGCTGGATGTAGTCCTCCATCTGGTAGAGCGTCCGCTCGACCGGGAGCGGCCGGCCGTCGCGGAACACGCGCGTGCGGCTCGCCTCGCTGATGTACAAATTCGACTGCCGGGTCTCAGCCTTCAGCGCGATGACCTCCGGCCCGAACGTCCGCGGCGAGACCGGGTTCAGGTGCCGGCCTTCGAGCTGCTGGTAGCGCGCGACACCGCCGTTGCGCACCCGGCCGTCGATTGCTGCGACCACCTCGACGCGCCCCGACCAGTTCTCCGGCACGATCGTCCACTCGATACCCGCGTGGTGAGCGTCGGCCATGCTGACGAACCGGCGGCTCAGCAGTGCCGTCTGCCTGCCGCCGTTATCGCGAAACCGAAGGTGGCGTACGACGGTCGCGTACTGGATGTCGAGTTCGTGGCGGTAGTCGAGCAGCTCGACGTCGGCGAGCCGGATCGCGTCCTCGCCCTCGAGGCGCAGCTCAAGGACGAGCCAGTTGGGCAGGTTGACCAGATCCTCGTTAAGCACCGGCAGGCCGCCGAGGATCGTCGTCTCGCGGTTGTAGCCTCCGTGTACGTAGGTGCCGGGATAGTGCACACCGTCGGCGTCCTCCCATTCCGCCGCGCCACGTGTGCACAAGTAGCCGTTGCCCGTGGAGGTGAGCGCCTCGCGAAGCCCCTCAGCCCCCGGATCGAAGCCCTCGTAGGTGAGCGAGAAACCGTCCACCGCACCTCCTCGCCGGTTCGACGCGGTCACGCCGCTGCCCTCATCGTCCCCCGCACCGCCGTACGGGGAACGATTAATCGCCGAGTCGTGGTCGTAGGACGCCGTCCCGGGGCGGACGGACGCCCAGTCGGCCAACCGGGCGCCGACTCCCACGTCGGCAGAGCGCGGCGCCGCACGCACGCAAGGGCGTGCGAGGTCTGTGATGCTTCAGCCGAAGCGAATGACCTCGGCTGGCCCTACGGGCCGCCAGATCACCGATTCAAGCTTGCCGGCCCAGATGTCCTGCAATTCCTCCTTCAGATCCGCGGCGCGGGCGCGCTCGATGTCGAAGCACCATACGGTGCTGCGCCTGCCCGCGTCCCACCGGCCGTGCATGGCTGCGCCGCGAGCCTCGATCACCCTCGCGGCAGCTGCCAGGCTGCGCTCATCCAGCTGCAGGTCCTCGTGAGCAGGGTCGCCGACGATCAGGGCGACCGTGATCACGTTCTCGGTCATCGGATGCTCCTTCGTGACGTGCACGCTGGCGGCTTAGCTGGCTCAGGACGCGAGGCCGACATCGATGCGATGCCGGCCGCGGGCGGCCAGCGCCGTCCCCAAGATGCCTGGCGCAGGCGCGATCCCCGGCGCCTGGTCAGGTGCCGAGGAAATAGTCGCTGATGAACTGCTCCCCTCGTCGCGGCTGGCTAGGTCAGGCGTCGCCGCCGTTGGCTCCGGCCTCCGCAGCGCCTGCTCCGTAGCCGGCCTTGGTCAGCATACGGCGCAGGTTGACAACCGCCTGGGTGCCGATGTCCTTGTGGAGGGGCGGGTCGAAGTATTCGGTCTCGGACCCGATGGTCACGGCAACCTTGCCGCCGTGCTGCTCCTCGGCTGAGCCGACTGCCTCCAGTAGCGACAGCACGGCACGCCATTCGATGTTGTGGCCCGCGGGATGCTGGAAGATCTGGCGCAGCGTGTTGCGCTGATGGTTACTGAGGTGCGCTGGCTGCTCGGGCGATGACATCCATGCTCCTGTCCGCTCCGCCACGATGGTCGGAGCTGTGGATATTCAGCCGGGCGGCTCTGCTGTCGCGGCTGCCCACCGCCTCCGAGCGACTGGCCGCCCTGCGCACCTTGCGGTCAGAGGTGCGCAGGCGTTAAGGAACGACCCAGGAACTACCCGGTCCTGTGAGGGGCCGCGTCGCCGAGGCTGTGCGTGATTTCCGTGCCGACACTACCTATAGCGATGTCAGTGCTCAGGTTCGAGCCCTACCGGGACCGGGAAGTGGCGAGTGTGATCGCGTTGATCCCGGTCGCGCCGGCGATCATTGCCTTTGTCGTACTCCCTGGCGGGAGCACGACTAGCGTGCGCTTGAGTTCTAGCGCGGTGTGTCCGAAAGCGCCGAACTCGCCAAGGGCTTCAAGGGCGGCCGCTACCGGCAAGATGCGCAGCGGGATCCCCTTGCTGCGCTAGCCTCCCGAGCCCTGGTACGGCGCGACCAGGACGCGATCCTTTTCGACCACGAAGGCCGCTGACCGCGCGCCGGGGTTTCCCGTGCCGTTCCAGCAGCTCTTACGAGCGCCAGGGTCTGGGGTGTCCGACTCACGTAGGCAGCATCGCCGGTGACGACTAGCGGGGTGCATCCAGCCCGAGCCGGCGCTGCTCGATGATCAGGCAGCGGTCCTCGACGTACAGCAGGCCCGCGTCCTCCGCGATGGCCCGGGCCTCCGGGGAGGCGATGCCCAGCTGCAGCCAGAGTGCGGTGGCACCGGCGGCCACCGCCTGGCGCGCGATGTCCGGCGTCGCCGGGGACGGCCGGAAGACATCGACCAGGCCGACCTGCTCGGGAATGTCAGCGAGCGCGCGATAAACGGGCTCGCCCAGGATCTCGTGCTGGTGCGGGTTAACGGGGATGATGCGCCAGCCGTGCTGCTGCATGTGCGCCGGCACGTAATGAGCTGCCTTGGCCGGCGCCCCGCTGGCGCCGACCACGGTGATGGTGTCGTAGCTGGTAAGGATGCGCTCGACGATCGCATCGGTATCGGCCATTCTCCTACCGTAATGTCAGCGGGCGAGCGCGGCCGGTACGGGCCGCCCGCGGCCCGGCCGCTGCCAGCTCCGGCCGCTGCCAGCTCTCGCCAGCTCTCGCCAGCTCTGGCCAGCTGCTGTCAGTGCCGGATGGCAGACTGGCTCGCATGACCGGACCGGACCAGAAAGCGGACTTGCACCGCTACCTTCAGCTCGCCCGCGAGGCCGTCGTGTGGAAACTCGACGGGCTCAGGGAATACGACATCCGCCGCCCGATGACGCCGACTGGCACCAACCTGCTGGGGCTGGTCAAGCACCTGGCCGGGGTGGAGCTGGGCTACTTCGGCGATACCTTCGGCCGGCCGTTCAGCGATCCGCTGCCCTGGTCCGAGGACGACCCCACCTCCGACATGTGGGCCACTCCCGGTGAGTCGCGTGAGCAGATCATCAGGCTGTATCAGCGGGCGTGCGCGCACTCGGACGCGACGATCGACGCACTCGCGCTGGACGCGACCGGCCGCGTGCCGTGGTGGCCTTCCGAGCGCGGCGAGGTGACGCTGCACCGGATCCTGGTCCACATGATCGCCGAGACCAGCCGGCACGCCGGTCACGCCGATATCGTCCGGGAGCTCATCGACGGGGCAGCCGGGCTGCGCGCCGACAACACCAACATGCCGCCGGGCGACGAGGCATCGTGGGAGAGCTACCGGAGTCGGCTGGAGCGCGCGGCGCGCGAAGCGGACCAGGCCCGGGCCGCCAGGTCTACCTGAGACCGGCCCGTGGAGTTCAGCCGCGAGCTGCGCGACGGCGTGATCTCGGGCGAGATCACTCTCTCCTGCCGCGAGACAGCACGCCCTCGACCGAGCCTGCACCGTGATCAAGCTGGTGATCGAGGTTGATCGCCGCGTTGATGAGCGAGAGGTGGCTGAATGCCTGCGGGAAGTTGCCCAGCTGCTCGCCGGTGCTGGAGATCTCCTCCGAGTACAGGCCGAGGTCGCTGGCGTAGGTATGCATCTTCTCGAAGACCAGCCTCGCCTCATCGAGCTGCCCGGCGCGGGCGAGCGCATCGACGTACCAGAACGTGCACAGCGAGAACGTGCCCTCGCTGCCGGCCAGCCCGTCGGGTGAAGCGCCGGGGTTGTAGCGGTAGACCAGGCTGTCGGAGACGAGCTTGTCGCGCATCGCGTCCAGGGTGGACAGCCACATCGGGTCGCGCGGGGCGACGAAGCCCATCAGCGGCATGAGCAGCAGCGACGAGTCCAGCACGTCCGAGTCGTAGTGCTGGGTGAACGCGCTGGTCCTGGAGTTCCAGCCCTGGGCCATGACCTGCTCGTAGACGTGGTCGCGTTCCTCGATCCACCGGATCACGTTCGCCGGCCGGCCGTGCCGCTCGGCGAGCTTGATCGCCCGGTCGAGCGCGACCCAGGACTGGAACCGGCCGTAGGTGAAATCCTTCCGGCCGCCGCGGGTCTCCCAGATACCCTCGTCGGGCTGATTCCAGTTGTCGGCCAGCCAGTCCATCATCCGGGCGATCGCCAGCCAGCCCTGGTGCGCGATCTCCAGCCCGTGCGTGTCGCCCAGGGCGGCGGCATCCATCACCTCGCCGTAGATGTCGAGCTGCAGCTGGTCGGCGGCGCCGTTGCCGATACGCACCGGCCGCGAGCCGCGCCAGCCCTCGAAATGCTTGAGTTCCTCCTCGGCGAGATCGGAGGAGCCGTCCACCCGATACATGATCTTGAGGGGCCGGGAGCCGTTCTCGCGCTGCTCGGTGATCCTGTCCCGCAGCCAGCCGCCGAAATGCGCGGCCTCCTCGACGTAGCCGAGGCCCAGCAGCGCGTAGATGGAGAACGAGCCGTCCCTGATCCAGGTGTAGCGGTAGTCCCAGTTCCGCTCGCCGCCCACCTGCTCGGGCAGGCCCGTTGTCGGCGCGGCGACCGGCGCGCCGGTCGGCGCGTAGGTCATCAGCTTGAGCGTCATGGCGGAGCGGGCCACCATCTCGCGCCACCGGCCGGTGTAGGTCGAGTGGTGCAGCCAGCTGCGCCAGAACGAGGCCGTGTCATCGGCGAGGCGCTCGAGGTCCCAGGGCTGCATCCGGCGCGGCGGGCCGCCCGCCGACTCCAGCACCACGCCGCCGACCTGGCCTTCCCGCAGCGTCCAGGTCGCGCGGATGCCATCTCCGTCGCGCTGCAGCCGGGGCGCCGCGTCGTCCAGCCCCTGGCCGCGGCGGCCGACTGTGTGCAGGGTGAGCTCGGCGTCCTCGGAGCGGAACACCGCGCCGTTCTCCGACAGCTCGGTCGTGTGCGACTGGCGCGCGTAGTCGAACCGCGGCTGCAGGTCCATCGCGAAGCGCATGGTGCCCCGCGGCACCTTCAGCATCCGGGCCAGCCGGTGCCGGCCCGTCGCCTTGCCGGTGATGACCGGCATGAAGTCGATCACCTCGCCGACGCCGTCGGGCGTCATGAACCGGGTGACGAGGACCGCGCTGTCCGGCAGGTACAGCTGCTTGCTCACGTAGTCGTCGCGGTCGGGCGCGATCCGGAAATGACCGCCGCCCTGCGCGTCGAGCAGGGAGGCGAAGATGCTGGGCGAGTCGAATCGCGGACAGCAGAACCAGTCCACGTTGCCGTCGTTGGTGACCAGCGCTGCTGTCTGCAGGTCACCGATCAGGCCATGGTCGCTGATGTTCGGATAGCGCGCCACTGTTCACGCCCCTTCTGCGCTGGCTGCTCCGGCACGGGCCGTGCCGGCGTTTCCTCCGGCGCGCTCGGGTTCACGCGCGGACGGCGGTCATCTCATGCGTTCGAGCAGGTGCTCGCCCACCCGGATCGCGTTGGCCATGACGGTCAGGGCCGGGTTGACGGCGCCGATGCTCGGGAAGAAGCTCGTGTCGGCGACATACAGGTTGTCCAGCTCGTGTGCCTTGCACTGCGGGTCCAGGACCGAGCTGGCGGGGTCCGTTCCGAAACGGCACGTGCCCGCCTGATGGGCCACGCCGGCCAGCGGGATATCCATCTTCATGTAGAAGTTCTTGTCCAGGACGTGGTGCTCGGCCATGCCGACGTGGTTCAGCACCTTCTTCAGCTCGCGATACAGCCCGTCCGCCTCGCTGTCGTTGGTGCCCTGGTAGGCCAGGTGGATGTGGCCGTCATGGTCGACCGTCACCCGGTTGTCCGGCTTCGGCACGTCCTCGGTGGTGAGCCAGAAGTCCACCGCGTGCCGGGCGACCTCGTCCAGGCTCCAGCGCGGCGCGAGCCTGGTGAGCTTCGGCTCCTCGCCCTTGATCGCCATGCCGTTGGACTTGCCGAGCATCTGGATGTTGCCGAGCGGCCAGCGCTGGCCGTTGCCGGCCAGGTAGAAGTCGTTCAGCCCGAGCGTCTTCTGGAACACCGTCTCGTTGGGCTCCTTGCCCAGCGCCACGACGGCCCGGCTGTTGTGGAACATGTAGTTCCGGCCGACCTGGCCCGAGCCGTTCGCGAGGCCGTCCGGGTGCTGGTCGGATGCGGACCGCAGCAGGATCCTGGCCGTGTTCGCGGCGCCCGCCGCGACGACGATCATGTCCGCCTCGTAGACCTCGGACTGGCCGCCGCGGGTCACCTCCGCGCCGGTCACCGCGGTGCCGGCCGGGTTGGTCCGCAGCCGGGTCACCTCGGCGTCGACCAGCAGCGTCACGTTGGGCTGCTCCAGCACCGGGCGGATGGAGATGACCTCGGCGTCGGCCTTGGCGTGCACCAGGCACGGGTAGCCGTCGCACCAGGCGCAGCGGATGCAGTCGCTCGGCGGCCGGTTCTCCTCGTCCAGCAGGATGCCGCACGGCGCGTGGAAGGGGTGGTACCCGCCCTCGGCCAGCGCATCGGAGATCTTCTGGATGCGGGGCTCGTGCGAGACCGCCGGCCACGGGTACTGGCGGGACCAGTGCCCCTCGGTCGGGTCCTCGCCGTGCGCGCCGTGCACCTCATACAGCCATTCGGCCCGGGTGTACCAGGGCTCGAAATCGTCATAGCTGACCGGCCAGGCGGGCGACAGGCCGTCCGCGTGCTGGATCTCGCCGAAGTCCTCCGGGCGCAGCCGGTACAGCGCCGCCCCGTACAGCTTGGTGGCGCCGCCGACGAAGTAGTGCACCTGCGGCTGGAACGCGGTCCCGGCGGAGTCGTACCAGGTGTCCGGCGAGATATAGGTCCCGTCCACGAACACCTGGCCGGGGTCCCAGTTCGCCATCTCGCGGGGCAGGAAGTTGCCGCGCTCGAGCAGCAGGATCCGCTTGCCGGATGGTGCCAGGGTCCTGGCCAGCGTGCCGCCGCCGGCTCCGGTCCCGATGATCATGATGTCATAGCGTTCTGGCATGGCCATACCGTTCACCGGCGGACCTGGCCGGTGCATCGCCCGCCTCGGGTGGAACGAGCGGCCGGGTGGCCGCCCGGACCGCCCCGGCACCCGGCCAGTCCCCCTGGAGGGCCTCTGAGCTGCACTGATCTGGTCGCGACCAGACTGCTCCGCGGATGCCGCCCGCTGGGCCAATCACCCTCCGGGGATGATGTCCCGCGGTCGCCGGCGGGCAACAGTGACCATCGTCGGCGACAGTGGGGGAGCGACATGGCAACTAGCCAGACACCAGGGAGCGGCTTCTCGGTGAGTACCGGGCCGCTGATGACGGGGGGCGCGCTGATGGGCATCGGCGCCCTGTTCGGGGTGGCCGGGCTGGTCCTCAGCGGCTCAGCCCTGATCCGGGCGGTCCGGCAGTGGGTGCAGGAGATGGACATGCCGCCCAGCGAGGTCGCGCGGGCGAAGTGGGCGCAGGCCAAGGCCGCCACGTCGGCCGGCGCGAGTGCCTGGCAGAACGGGCTGGCCACCCAGGGCAGGCGCTAGCAGCGACTGCACGGACCGGCACGAGCAAGCACCCGTGAGGTAAGCGCCAGCAGCGCCGCGGGCATGCGCTAGCGGGGGCGCCAGCGCAGGACCAACCGACCGGAGGGCCGGATGAGCACGCTTGACCTGGCGCGCTGGCAGTTCGCCTTCACGTCGATCAATCACTTCCTGTTCGTGCCCATAACGATCGGCCTGGCGTTCCTCACGGCATTGCTGCAGACCGCCTGGTACCGCGGACGTCGGCCCGAGTACCTGCGGCTGACCAGGTTCTTCGGCACGCTGCTGGTCATCAACGTGGCGATCGGCGTGGTGACCGGCCTGGTGCAGGAATTCGAGTTCGGCATGAACTGGTCGAATTACTCCCGGCTGGTGGGCAACATCTTCGGCGCGCCGCTGGCGATGGAGGGCCTGGCCGCGTTCTTCCTCGAGTCCACCTTCCTGGGCCTGTGGCTGTTCGGCTGGGACAAGCTGTCCCGGCGGGTGCACCTGCTGACCATCTGGCTGGTCGCCGTCGGGAGTGCCCTGTCGGCGGCCTTCATCATGGCGGCCAACTCGTGGATGCAGCATCCCGTCGGCTACGTGCTCAACAGCCGCCACCAGCCGCAGCTGAACGACATCTGGGCGGTGCTGACCAACCCGGTCTTCGTCTGGGGCTACGCCAAGGTCCTGTTCGCGTCGCTGGTCACCGGCGCGGCCGTGATGCTGGCGGTGTCCGCGTGGCAGCTGCGGCGCGGCGGTAACCGGGACGTGTTCACCCGCTCGGCCAGGCTCGCCCTCATCGTGCTGGTGCCGGCGCTGCTGTTCGCGATGCTGGTCGGCGACGAGCTCGGGGTGATCGAGGCGAAGTACCAGCCGATGAAGATCGCGGCCGCGGAGGCGCAGTGGACCACCTGCCAGCCGTGCTCGTTCTCGCTGATCCAGATCGGCGGCGGGAACGACGACCAGACGCCCACCCAGATCCTGGCGATCCCGCACCTGCTGTCCCTGCTGGCCACCAACCACTGGGACGGCAAGGTGATCGGCCTGAGCCCGCTGCAGTCGCAGTACAGCAAGAAGTTCGGGCCCGGCTACTACGTGCCGAACGTCTTCATCCAGTACTGGTCGATGCGGGTCATGGCCTACATCGGCGTCGCGGTCTTCCTGCTCGGCCTGTGGGGCCTCTGGCTGATCCGGCGAAAAAAGCTCACCACCTCCCGGCTGTTCCTCTGGGTCGCGGTCTGGTCCGCGGTGCTTCCGTTCCTGATGAACACCGCGGGCTGGCTGCTCACCGAGAGCGGCCGCCAGCCCTGGATCGTGCAGGGCATCATGCTGACCAAGAACGGGGTCTCGCCGACGGTCAGCACCACCGACATCGCCATCACCCTGGCGGGCTTCGTGCTGCTCTACGCCGTGCTCGGCACCGTCGACCTGATGCTGATGCTGAAGTACTCACGCGAACAGCTCCCGCCCGCCCGCGCCGAGGCTGACGCGGACGTGCCCGTGCCCGCCGTCCAGTATTGAGGTCCCGATGGCTCTCAT
>Ga0187879_10002366_pt1 | contig 12808 bp, 12 predicted proteins | sample June2016WEW_19_1_FD_132423 | JGI IMG/M metagenome (GOLD analysis project Ga0187879, IMG submission 132423) | Peatland microbial communities from SPRUCE experiment site at the Marcell Experimental Forest, Minnesota, USA - June2016WEW_19_10 | ecosystem: Environmental > Terrestrial > Soil >... | reverse complement strand
TGCGCAGGACCTCCCCCACATTTTCGAACGCTTCTTCCGCGCCGACCCGGCACGCTCGCGCCAGACCGGGGGCGCGGGCCTGGGACTGGCCATCGGGAAGTGGATCGCCGAAGCGCACGGGGGGACGATCGCCGCCCAAAGCAAGCCGGGCGAGGGTTCCGTGTTTCAGGTGAAAATCCCGGTGGCGGGGGACGGCAGTAGGCAGTAGGCAGTGGGCACTGGGCTGGCGGGGAACATGAAAATGACTCCCCTCCTTGGCTAAGGAGGGGGCGGGGGTGATTGGTTCCGCAGTGACGCCAGCACCCACCACCCCTGCCCCTCCTCCCGCTGAGGAGGGGAGTCGCGCATGGCCATTCCACTGCTTCCAGGGAGTAGGCCAACCCTCTCGTCGCTCGCCTTCAGATTCCTTGCCACCTCGCAAAGGCAGTTTTCCAGCATGGAACGGCTCACATCATTTAGTAGTCTAGCCAGTCTATAAATGGCTCCAAGATTAGTATCAACTAGACTGGCCAGACTATTTATGTTCTTGACATTTTGTTCGTATTCCGCCACAATACCCTCATCCCCAACCCGACAACTCTTTTGGGATTAGGCCAATTCCACAGGAATGGGTGGGCGATGTTTGGATGTTGGAGGATGAATGACAAAACTTTTGATTGGATGCGCGGTGACTGGGTTACTTGCCCTGTCGGCCATGACTGAGGCGAGGTGGTCCGTTTCGAGTCCACCACCTCGCCTGTCGGTTGTACCCAAGGAACAACCTCAGACAGGAGAGGCAAGCTGGTATGGCGAGGAATTCGAGGGAAATACCACAGCAAACGGAGAAGTATATGATTCAAATGGGCTTACTGCAGCACACCCCACTCTGCCCTTCGGAACTACCGTGAGAGTGACCAACCTCAGCAACCGTAGGCACATCTTGCTTAGAATCAACGACCGGGGGCCCTACATTGGGAGGCGTTTGATTGACGTTTCGAAGCGTGCGGCAAAGCGCTTGGGATTTGTCGAAACCGGCACGACGCCTGTCCGAGTGGAAGTTGTAGCCCACCCCTCCTCGTAGCCCGGCAGCGCTCTGGAACCGGTAGTGCAACTTGCGTTTCTGGGTGCGGGGCTCTTCCAAGAGGTACGAAAAGTCCGAGACCTTCAAGAACTGGTCCTAGGCGGTCTGGATTCACATTTTCGCGCTTGACATTTCATTTTGAGCTCTCTAGAGTGGCAGTGCCTAGAGTCGCAACCTAAGTTAAAGAATGCAATTCAAGTGAGTTCGGCCAATACGGGCAGCGTACTGCACGGAAGGGGTGCATGAAAAGGCTCATCATTGGCTGTGCTGTGGCAGGGCTCATTGCGCTGTCGCCGAAGTCCGAGGCACGGTTCTCGGGTTCGCTCAGCCTGCCTCGCTTGAGCATCGTGCCAAGCAATGAACACGAAACCGGCGTCGCAAGCTGGTACGGTGAAGAATTCCAAGGCGACACGACGGCGAGCGGAGAGGTTTACGACCTGAACGGACTTACTGCGGCGCACCACACCCTTCCTTTTGGAACCACTATCCGAGTTACCAACCTTAGAAACCATAAGAACATACTGCTGCGAGTAAACGACCGCGGGCCGCGTCTGGGAAAGCGCCTGCTCGACGTTTCTTGGGCAGCCGCCAAGCATCTGGGATTTGACCACTCCGGCACGACGCGGGTCCGGGTGGAAGTCGTGTCCCGCCCGTCCCTCCTTTCCGCCCAACGTTAGAACCTAAGACTCCAATTTTAAGAGATCTTCGACTCCTTTGAAAATCGTAGCGCGGGCATTCCTTCGCTCCGTTCAGGACAGGCTCTGCGCGCGCGCTGGAGCGGGACGCTCCCGCGACTGCGGGCGGGACGCCCGCGCTACGATTACGGGCGCAGAATGACAATAGGTCATGCCTAACTGTTCTGGAACATTTGCCTTGGCATTCGCGTATTTGGCACTAGACACCCGGGGCAGGTCCGGGATTGAGGTAGCGCGATGGCGAATAACAATCATAAGAAACGGCGGCGTTGGATCGCCGTTACAGTTGTTTTGGTGGTTCTCGTTGGGTGCGGCTTTGGCATTTCCGCAGCCTTACGGCCGAGTCGCCAGATTGATTCCTCCAAGCTGGCCACGGTCGAACGGGGTGACCTGGCGCGGTCAGTGGTCGCCACCGGCAAAATCGAGCCGCTGGCACAGGTGGAAGTCAAATCGAAAGCCAGCGGCATCGTGGAGAAGATTTTTGCCGATTATGGCGACCGGGTGAAGCAGGGCCAGGTGCTGGTGGAACTAGACAAAGAGCAGTTGCGCTCCCGGGTGGCTGAAGCTCGCGCCAACCTGCAGGCCGCCGAGGCCTCCGTCGAATCGGCGCAGGCGACTTACGAGCGCAATGTGGTGGATGCACAAGGTCCTGACTTGCCCTTCTTGAAATCCACCGCCGAGCGACAGAGGAAGCTGCAGATTGAAGGACTGGTTTCGACTGCCGTTTCGGAAGACGCTGAGAAGGCGTACCAACTCGCGCTCAACAAGCAGCTGTCAGCCCAGCGCAATGTGGCGGTGAGTCGCGCCGAAGTGGCGCGCGCCAACGCTCAGGTGGCCCAGATGCAAGCCGCTCTCGACAATGCCCAGGAGGACCTGAGCAACTCCACGATTGTCAGCAACATGGATGGGTTGGTGCTTTCCCGGGACGTAGAGGTAGGCGATGCCGTCAGCTCGATCCTGATCCTCGGCTCGCAGGCCACCAGCATCATGACGCTCGGAGACGTAAGCGAGGTTTACGTTAAAGGTAAGGTGGACGAGTCCGACGTCAGCAAAGTCTATCTGGGCCAGCCGGCTCGAATTTCGGTTGAGTCGCTCAAGGACAAGAAATTCATGGGCAAGGTCACGAAAATTTCGCCGCTGGGAGTCGAGAAGGACAACGTCACCACCTTCGAGGTCCGCGTCTCCATCCAGAATCCGACTGGCGAGCTGAAAGCAAACATGAGCGCAAACGCCGAGATTATCCTGGAGGAAAAGCACAAGGTGCTGATGGTGCCCGAGGCGGCGGTGATCTACGACAAGGACCGTCACACGTTCCTCGAGACTCCGGATCCCGGCTCCAAGACCGGCCGTCGCAAACTTTCGTCGAAACTCGGCATTTCCAACGGCGTAAAGACGGAACTGATCGAGGGCTTGGAGGAAGGGCAGCAGGTGATTCTGCAGTGAAAAGAAGGAGTCAGGAGTCAGAAGTCAGGAGTCAGGAGAAAGACTTGGCTGCCAGCTCTCAGCAAGCCGTTTACGGATGGAAGCTCGCTGAAAGCTGATAGCTGACGGCTGAAAGCTGGGTGATTCTGACTCCTGACTCCTGACTTCTGACTCCTGGTTTGACAATGGTTTTCCGCGACCTCATTCTCGACACCCTGCGCACCTTGTGGTCACACAAGCTGCGGACCTTCCTCACCCTGTTTGGCATTGCCTGGGGGATTATTTCCATCACGCTGATGGTGGCTGCCGGGGAAGGCTTGCGCGTGGGCATGCAAAGGCAGCAGGAGACTTTTGCCAAGGACCTGATGATTTTCTTCAATGGCCGGACCAGCATGCAAGCGGGCGGACTGCGAGCGGGCCGCGAAGTGAGCTGGCAGGACGAGGATGCGCCCGCAGTGGCGGCGGAGGCTACCGCCTGCCGGTACGTCTTGCCGGAACTTTCGCGAGGCAGCTTATCCGTGCGCAGCCTCTATAACAATGCTTCGCCGGAGGTTACGGGTTCGCTTCCACCGTTCGCGGAGATTCGCTCGGTCCGCGTTTCAGATGGGAGGTTCTATGGCTGGGGCGACAACGCCCAGGCGCGCCGTGTGGCCTTCCTGGGCAGCAACATCAAGAGGCAGCTTTTTTCGACCCGCGCCGCGGTAGGGGAGACCATCTGGATCAGCAACTTGCCCTATACCGTCATCGGAGTCATGGTCAGCAAAGACCAGAACAGTTGTTATGACGGGTGGGACGTCGATAAAGTCTTTATACCCTTCGGCGCTATGCGGCGCGATTTCCCAAACAAACCACCGCTGCTGCCCACAACTCTCGATCACCTGCTGGTGGCCCCAAGATCGCTCGCCGAGCACGAAACTTGCAAACGGCAGGTGCTGCGCGCGCTGGGGCGGATTCACAACTTCGACCCGCGCGATAAGGAAGCCGCTCCCATCTGGGACACGGTCGAGGAGGCCAAGGGCTTCCAGAAAATCATGGATAGCATGAAGCTCTTCCTCGGTGCCGTGGGGATCGTTACACTGCTGCTGGGCGGGATCGGCGTAATGAACGTCATGCTGGTGGCCGTCCGCGAACGCACGCGTGAAATCGGCGTGCGCAAAGCCGTGGGAGCCAGCGCTCGGTCGATCTTGAGCCAGTTCTTCATCGAGGCCGTGGTTATCGTATTGTTGAGCGGCGGCTTGGGTATGGGCATCGCCTACGGATTCTGCGCGCTCGTCGACCTTCTCCCCATGCCCGCTTTCTTTGCCGGCCTGCTGCCCACCTGGAAATCCGCCGCGCTGTCGTTCACGCTTCTGGGAACCATAGCGATTCTCTCTGCTCTTTATCCCGCGCGTCGCGCCGCGCTGGTGGATCCGATTGAGGCGCTGCGGTATGAGGCTGGCGGGTAGTTGTCAGCTCTCAGCGAGCTTTGTGTAGCGGAAGTTCGTTCAAGGAAGTCAGCCCGTCAGCCGACGGGCGTAAGCGAGTAGCCCACGGCGTGAGCCGTGGGTTAAGCGGACCTCTCCCTCACCCCCGTCCCCTCTCCCGCCAGGCGGGAGAGGGGTGCCGAAGGCGGGGTGAGGGTCGTCCAACCCAGGGCTTACGCCCTGGGCTACTCTATGCCGCCCCTGACGGGGCTCCAAAAACCGGTCGCGCATGGGAAAGGCTTTCTAAGTGATCTTCTCACTCAAGACGCTAGCGCTGAGCCGTCAGTTTTTAGCCGTCAGCAAACCTAGTGCGGATGGCTGAACGCTGAAAGCTGATAGCTGACAGCTTACGCCCGAGGTCCGACATGTTTCGCGAAACCTTCATTCAAGCCTGGTCCGCTCTTCGCCGCCAGCCGCTGCGGAGTTTCCTCACCATGTTGGGGATTATGTGGGGTATTGCCGCCGTGGGTCTCTTGCTCGCCTACGGCAGAGGGCTTCGTTCCGTGGTCGTCGCGTCCTTCGATGCATTCGGCAAGGGAGCGGTGATCTGTTGGCCCCAACAGACCAGCGAGCAGGCGGGAGGCCAGCGGGCGGGCAAGCAAGTGGTGCTTGAGAAAGAGGACCTGGACTTGGTTCGTGAGAACGCCACGTTGGTCAAGACCGCCTGCCTTGAAACCGTGCGGTGGCTTCCCATTTCGTACGGTGACCGCCTGGCCAACACGGCCATTCGTGGCGTCTGTCCCGAATACGGCGAAATGCGCAACGAGGTGCCGAGCGCGGGCCGCTGGATTAGCCCCGAAGATACTCTCGAACGGCGGCGAGTGGTGTTCCTGGGCGCACGCCTCCGGGAAAAGCTTTTCAGCGGACAGCCTGCGGTGGGCGAAACGGTTCGCATCAGCGGCACTCGCTTCACCGTGATTGGAACCATGGAGCGGAAGATTCAGGACAGCAATTACTTCACGAGCGACGACGAATCGGTCTGGATACCTTATTCCAGCGCGGGCGATCTCTGGAACACCCGCTACGCCGCCGTGCTGGTCTTCGAGCCGCGCGCACCGCGGTTTGAAAAGGAGGCCATGAGCCAGGTGCGTGCGGAGATGGCCAAGCGGCAGCGCTTTTCCCCCACGGATGAACGCGCTGTGATCATGTTCGGCCGCGAGCAGTTCCGGCCCGTCATCGATGGCATCACCATTGGCTTCGAGGGCCTCTTCACTTTCGTCGGCGCGCTCACCCTGGGCATCGGCGGCGTGGGACTTATGAACATCATGCTGGTGGCGGTGGAAGAACGCGTGCGGGAAATTGGCTTGCGCCGAGCCTTGGGCGCCCGGCGCTGGCAAATCCAGTTGCAGTTTCTGGCTGAGGCCCTGGTCATCACCGCGATTGGCGGGGTCATCGGAATCGGCCTTGCCTACGCCGCCTCCGCAGCCATCGGAACGCTTCCTCTCTATGGCCCTCTCTACGAAGACACTTCCGGCAAAGGTGATATTCACCTTTACATTTCACTTGGCACCGTCGCGGTGTCCACGGTCATCCTGATCCTGGTAGGGCTCGCGAGCGGCATCACTCCGGCCATCCGCGCCTCGCATCTGAACCCCGTCGAGGCCCTCCGCTACGAATGAAGTAGCACAAGCACTCCTGCCTGTGCCGATGCGTTGGCGCGAGTCACAGGCAAGAGTGCCTGTGCTTTGTGGGATCGGGGCAAACAAGTCGCTGTCGGCGGTACCGGTACAGTTTGATGTAGAGGCGGCTTTACGCCGCCATTTGGCGAGGTAAACTCGCCGCTACAACATCAAACTGTTCGATTGCCGTGTTGGCGCCGCGCTTGACGCTTCCATGTGGCTCAATTAGACTTGCAAAAGGGAGTGGTGTGAGGGAACCGGATGAAGAAAGAGACATTACTTACCGCGATAGTTTTTCTTGTGGTGGGATTTCTGGCGGGCTACATCACAGCCGCGCAGCTTGGTTGGAGCGGGCGGCAGAAAGCCGTGATGACGGCGCCTTCAGGAATGCCGGCTGAGAATGGCGGCTCTCCGGGAACGGCCCAGGCCGGAACGACGCCGTCAGGATTGCCCCAGGGGCATCCTCCCATCGACAACGGGTTGATCATCAAACAGCTCCAAGAGGAAGCGCAACAAAACCCCAAGGATCCCGAAATACCGCTCAAGCTCGCCAATTTCCTTTACGACCAGCGGCAATACCAGCAGGCCATTGAGTGGTACCAGAAGTCCCTGGCCCTCAACCCGAACAGCGTTAACGCTCGCACCGATCTCGGGACGGCGTACTACTACACTGGCCAGAGCGCTGAGGCGCTGAAGCAGTACAACCAATCGCTGGCGATCGACCCTGACCACAAGCCCACCTTGCTGAACGTGATTGTGGTGAACCTGGAAGGGACTCACAACCTGGCCGCTGCCCGGCGAGCATGGGAGCGCCTGCACAAGCTGGATCCTACGAATCCGAATCTTCAAAGCTTGAAGCAGAAACTGGACGCCGCGCAAGGTACTTCCGGCGACGCTACGCCCAGCCAGTAGAATCAGGGCATCCCGCAGGACGATTGAGTCGTCTGACATATCATGGGAAGCTTGCTCTCATATGTGGTGGAATTGATCTTCCTCCTCGTAATAGGGAAACTGCTGGGCGGGGCGGTGCGAACTCTCTTTGCTCCCACTCCGGTGCGCGGATCGGCTCGTACGCCGGAAACGGCAAATCGGGTGCGCATAGGCAAGACTGCACGCGATCCGGTCTGCGGTATGTTCGTTTCTACGGAGCTTTCCCACAGCCTCGTGCGCGGCTCCGAGACCCTTCACTTCTGCTCCCATGAATGCCTGGAGCGCTACCAAAAGGAAACCGCGAATGCATCGGTTTGAGGCGAAAGACCTACTCGAGGTGAATTCCCTTCCTGGGACACTCGTATCTGGTTACGACAGGGTGCGTCATATTGCCGAGTGCCGGGAAGGGCGGGGCTTCAGCCCCGCCGTGGAAAACGGCCGATCACCAGGGGCTTCAGCCCCTGAGGCAAAGTGGCTTCAGGGCCTAAAGGCCCAAGCCGTCGCGCTCCCGGAGGCGGCGGGGCTGAAGCCCCGCCCTTCCAGCGTGCCCCCGTATGACGGCGATTTCCATGATCAAGTGCTAGTGCGGCCTCAAAGGCTGGCGCTGCTGCTTCCGCGGGCACAAAGGCCGCGCATGCGGCTGCGCCTCGTGGCTGGGCTGGCACTGCTGTGGTTATGCGCGCCCGTGCTTTCTCGTGGGCAGGAGGTGAACCTGGCGCGCCGGTACCGAAGCGGCCAGAAAATGGTCTACGCCACCAAGATGCACACCAAGGCAGTAGTCCATTCGGATCCGCCGGAGCTGCAGAGTTTCTTGCCTCCTCTGCCGACCGACTTCTCGTCGCAGCAGCAAAACACCGTGACGGTGAAGAAAGTACACAGCGACGGGAGTGCGGACATTGAAAACCACTTCGACAAGTTCGAATTTCAGTCCGACCTCGCCGCGCACACGCCCGCCGGCTCCGGCGATTCCGCCGAAAGCGAGCAGCGGGAGATCAGCCAACACGTCGCGGGTCAGGATATCGTCGCCCACTATGACCGTGACGGGAAGCTTCTGGGCTTTGAAGGCGGCGAGGGCCTGTTCGAGGATTTGGATGTGGCCTACCGCGAGCCGCTTCGCCAGGCCCTGAGGTTTTTCCTGGAGCAAGTGGGAGGCGGTACGCTCTACCCTGGCTCCCCTGTGACGCTGGGTACGACCTGGAAGCGTCAATTGAACTCCCCGGCAAGCGCCGCATATCCGTATGACGTCACAGGCGAGAACACGCTGCGATACGTCGGCAAGACCAAGGTGCGAGATATAGAGGCCGCGGTTGTGGAATTCAGCTTCGTGAACATGGTGCGGCCGTCCTCGAAGGTCCTGGGGCCGAACGAGCCGCTCTCCCAGCTTGCCTCCCACGGGATGGGTGTGGACATGCACATCGACGGGCAGGGTCAAGGCAAGGTGCTGCTGGCGCTTGACGACGGCAGGGTCCTCGAAAATCATGCCACCATCCACCAGACGCTGAGTGCCAGCCTCGCAAACTCGGATTCGATTCCGTTCACAGACAAGAAGACTATGAAGCTGGTGGTGCAGTCCGATTCCGAAATGGACGTGGTGGGGACTGGGAAGTGAGGGGTGTCCCGGGTTCGCTCGTAGCGCTGGCCTTTAGGCCAGCATTTGCCGACCTGAAGGTCGGCGCTACTTTCAACATTGGGGCACTGGTGTCCTGAGTCAGAAGTTCGTCGAAGAATTCAGCCCGCGGAGCGGGCGGCAGCAAGTAGCCCACGGCGCAAGCCGTGGGTCGCGAGGGCCCACCCTCACCCCCGTCCCCTCTCCCGCCCGGCGGGAGAGGGGTGCCGGAGGCGGGGTGAGGGTCATTTAACCCAGGGCTTGCGCCCTGGGCTACTCTCTGCCGCCCCTGACGGGGCTCTAAAGAACGGTCGCGGATGAGAAAGACTTTGTTAACGATCTTTTGATTCAGAGCACTGCCTGAAGTTAGCAAAACCTTATTGACAACCAGGCACACGCCTCTATAATCAAATAAAGTTGTGACCCAGAAACGAGGCTCAGCAAGAAAAAATGAATCATCAGCTTAGCGCCGCGTGGCCGGTGGCCCTCAGCATCGCAGGCTTCGACCCATCCTCAGGAGCAGGAATCGCCGCAGATCTGAAGACCTTCGGAGCCCATGGCTGCTACGGCGTGGCGGCGCTTACGGCGCTGACCATCCAAAACACGCAGGGAGTTTACGCTGTCTACCCTACTGAGCGTGCGGTTCTGAAAGAAACTATTGCCGCCCTGCTCGCGGATGGCCGGGTAAAAGCCATCAAAATCGGCATGCTGGCCAACCGGGCCAATGCGGAAGTGGTGAGCGAGATTCTGGAATCCAACCCAGCCATCCCTTCGGTGCTCGACCCGGTCATTCGTTCCTCGAGTGGGAAAGACCTGATGGATGAAGCGTGCCAGGAGTATCTGCGCGACGACTTAATCAAGCGGGCCCATGTAATCACGCCCAACCTTTTCGAAGCTTCGGCAATGACAGGGCTGAGGGTGGAAAACCTGGACGCCATGAAGGCCGCGGCGCGCAAGCTGGTGGAGATGGGGGCGCGCGCCGTGGTGGTGACCGGCGGCCACCTGGATAAGGCCACTGACGTCCTCTATGATGGCTCGGGGCTAGAGGTTTTCATTGGCGACCGCGTAAAGCCCGACAACACCCACGGCACCGGCTGTACGTTTTCTTCCGCAATCGCCGCGCACCTGGCCTTGGGCCGCCAGCTTCGCGAGGCCGTCGTTCTGGCCAAAGCCTACGTCACCGAGGCCGTTCGCAAGGCCTACAGTGTCGGCCCTGGCCGGGTGCCCTTAAACCACCTCTATCGCATGATCCAGCCCCCTCGCCTGGCAGACCACTCCGCCGCGCTCGCCGAACCGGTGAGCTAGGTCCAGTTACAATCCGCAGATTGCCCAGATGCACGCAGACTAAGAAGGGCTTGTTGATCTACAGGGCTGGGGGTCATTGAGGACGCTACAGCAACTTCAGGAATTCCTCTACAGTCATCTCTGCGCACCGGATGAGCGCACGAGTTGTCCCGACTGAAAGTTCCCTGTGTTGTGGTATGGAAAGATTCGCTCGGTGTCCTTCCTTGACCATGACGAGGTGGCTGCCGACTTGGCCGACCGCTCTCCAGCCCGCTTTCTCGAAGGCTTTGGCAGCCTCCTTGCCGGAAATGTTAGCGAGTCTGCCCATCGCTAGAGCGCGACCACGATGGGCGGTTGGGCCTGGCGTTGGCCGAGTGCGGCGACGGCCTTCTGGTCTTCGGCCCATAGCCAAGCCGTGATGGCTTCTTTGATGTTGTCGAGCGCCTCCTTCTCGTCCTTCCCCTGGGAGACGCATCCAGGAAGTGCCGGACATTCGGCAACCATCCAGCCGTCCTCGGCCTGCTCAAGCGTCACGTGGAAAATCATTTAATCTCGCTCCTCATACATAGTGCCTGAAATCATTGCGTTTCACAAGGCTGGAAGAAACGCCTCAAGGGTCGCGCCGAGGCTGCAGAAGCTTTCGCCGAGGGATACGCTCTCTAAGTGGGAGCAGACCCTCAAATAATCTTCAGCTTCTTCCCGACGTTTTCGAGAATGTCCAACGCGCGGGTCAGTTCTTCCTGCGTGTGGGTGGCCGTAACGATCGTGCGAATGCGGGCTTTGCCCTCGGGGACGGTGGGGAATCCGATGCTTTGAGCAAACACCCCGGCGGCAAATAGCTCGCGGGAGAACTGGTGAGCCAGTGCGGCGTCGCCCACGATGACGGGCGTGATGGGCGTCTCGCTCACGCCGGTGTTGAACCCGAGCTTCTTGAGCCCTTCCTTGAAAAAGCGGGTATTGGCCCAGAGTTGGTCGATCAGTTGCGGTTCCTCTTCGAGTACCTCGAAGGCCGCAAGGCAAGAGGCAGCCACGGAAGGGGGATGAGAAGTCGAGAAGAGGAACGGCCGGGCGCGATGATAAAGAAACTCAATGGCGTCGCGAGTCGAGCAGACGTAGCCGCCCAGCGCGCCGATGGCCTTCGAGAGCGTGCCCACCTGAATATCGACGCGGCCGTGCAACTGGTAGTGGTCCACCGTTCCGCGGCCGTTGCGCCCCAGGACGCCGGAAGCGTGCGCGTCGTCGATCATCATGATGCAGCCGTACTTTTCGGCCAGCTCGACAAGCTGCGGCAACGGAGCAATGTCGCCATCCATCGAGAAGACGCCGTCGGTCACCAGCAGCTTGCGGCAACTGCGGCCGGAAATCTCCTTCAGAATGCTCTCGCAGGCATCGAGATCCTTGTGCGGGAAAACCTTGATTTCAGCGCGCGAAAGCCGGCAGCCGTCGATGAGCGAAGCATGATTGAGCTGGTCGGAGATGATGACGTCTTCCCGGCCCAGGATGGCTTGCACCGTTCCCGCGTTGGCAGTGAACCCGGACTGGAAAACCACCGAAGCCTCGACGTGCTTGAAACTGGCAATCTTCTCCTCGAGTTCAAGGTGGATCGACATGGTTCCCGCGATGGTGCGCACGGCGCCGGAGCCCACACCGAATTTCCGGATCGCCTCGAGGGCGCGATCGCGAAGCTTGGGGTGAGTGGTGAGCCCCAGGTAATTGTTGGATGAAAGGTTAATGACCTCGCGGCCATCGAAGCGGGAAACCGGAAGCTGTTCGGTTTCGAGCACGCGCAGCTTCTGGTAAAGCTTCTGCTCACGCAGCTTGTTCAATTCGTCGGTCAGGTATTGTAATTGAGCTTTGGGCATGGTTTCCTCAAGCTGTCAGCTTTCAGCCATCCGCCGTCAGCTTCTGGCTATTTTACTCTGCGGAAGACAGCGAAGCTATATCTGGACGTTTGGAGGGGCGAGCCGTGCCGAGGTTTGTGGGTGGCCTTTGGGGGAGAGGGTGGCCCGTACCGGCGTTTTCATCAGCTGGCGCGGGCCGGGTGAGGGGGTCTTCCGTTTTTTGTTTGGTCGCGCCCGGAATCGTTATAATGATGGATTCGCGCCCACTCTCGAGGAGATACGTCAATGCGCCTTGCTGAATTTAAGAATGAACCGCTGCGTGACTTTAAGGGGAACCCGGAACACGAACTGCGCATGAAGGCGGCCATAGCAGAAGTCGGGGAGCAGTTGGGCCGGGAATACGATCTGGTGATCAAAAAAGAGAGGATCAAGACGCAGGATAAATTCTCCTCAATCAACCCGAGCCAAAAAGATCAGACGGTCGGGGTGGTTTCCAAAGCTGATGCCGGCTTGGCGGAGCGCGCCATTCGAGCCGCGGATGAAGCCTTCAAGACTTGGAGCCACACACCGGTGGAACGGCGCGCGGAACTGGCCGTCGAAACCGCCCGGATCATCCGTGAGCGCAAGTATCATTACATGGCTTGGATGTGTTACGAGGTCGGCAAAACCTGGGCGGAGGCCGACGCGGACGTGACTGAGGCCATCGACTTTGCAGAGTTCTACGCCCGCGAAATCCTCCGGCTCGATCCGCCCCAACCGCTCACCTCGGTTCACGGCGAACGGAACTTCCTGCGTTACGTTCCCTTGGGAGTAGGGGTCGTCATTCCGCCGTGGAACTTCCCTCTCGCCATCGCCACGGGCATGACTTTAGCCTCCGTGGTGGCGGGA
>Ga0187879_10002365_pt1 | contig 12814 bp, 10 predicted proteins | sample June2016WEW_19_1_FD_132423 | JGI IMG/M metagenome (GOLD analysis project Ga0187879, IMG submission 132423) | Peatland microbial communities from SPRUCE experiment site at the Marcell Experimental Forest, Minnesota, USA - June2016WEW_19_10 | ecosystem: Environmental > Terrestrial > Soil >... | reverse complement strand
TCGCTGACGGAGAAGATGCGCCGCTCCGGCGTCAGGTCGAATTCGAGCGCGAATTGCTCCACCGAGCCATGGTAACGCGGACGGTCGCAAAACGAGACGCTGTTTCCCAGGAACGGACAGGGGGGCGCCTGGCCCGACGCGCCGGTCGGAGGTAGGACGGACGATCGGTTTTTGTCGTCTGTCAGGGTTTTGCGCGTTGAAGCAGCGTGACAGACCACAAAAGGCGATGGTCTGTCCTACCTGGCATGTCGCTTGCTCAACGACTCGGTCGAGGAGGTGTCTCATGGCCCGGAAAGAACGCATTCAGGAACCGATCGCCGGTTTGGTTCGACCGGATTACCTCGAGGAGCGCATCCAGGCGGGATGGCGGCTGGTGGGGCTGGAATGGGAGCGCGACGCGGCGGAAGCCGCGCCCTCGAAGCCGCAGGGTTGGGTGGAGGAAATTCCCTACGGCTTGCAGGTTTCCGACGATTGCACGCAACTGGTAGGCAACCCCGCCGAGGTCGAAATCATCGTTCTGGCGCTCGATATGATTGTGGAGGACTGCCCGCTGTCGCGCGTCGCCGACGAGTTGAACCGGCGCGGTTACCGCGGACGCCACGCTGAACCCTGGACGCCAACCGCGATTTTCAACCTGTTGCCGCGAATGATCGCCGTCGGCCCGCGAGTGTTCAACAGCGAAGAATGGATGACGCGGCGGGAGCGGCTGCCGAAGGTGGTGTGAGGGGCAAATAACCGCTCCCTTCGGTCACGGCTCTGAACGCATCCCGAACGCATCGGAGCCGCGACCGTGAAGGAGCGGTCGGGCTAGCGCCAGTGGCCGCGCGGCGAAGCGGCGGTCATCACCTGCAGTAGAGGAACGTCCCGAGGTCTCTGACCGGTTCGCAGTGATCAACACGATGGCAGCGGGACAGCAGAAGGGACCATTGAATGCTGGTTCGCTCGCCAGTCCTGGCCTCGACGCCATCCGCAATGAAATCGGCGTACCCATCTCGGTGTATGGTGAGGGTGTACTTGCCTGGGTTCTGAATCGCCAACTTAAAGTTCCCTGCCGCGTCCGTCCGGGCTGAACCAACCGGCTTCCTACCTTCGCCCCCGGTTACGGTGACCAGTATGCTCTCAGCAGGCATAAGCAGGTACGGGTATGTGGCTGCCGGAACCTCCACTTTGCCGGCGATCTCGGAGGAGGTCGATTGGATCGGATCGAAAGTGATCTTTGTCGGAGTGTCACAGCGCGGCGGATGCCGCGTATAGACCTCCATGACGATCTTTACGGCGGTTTCAGCCCCACCGGTGACCTTTACGTCCTTTGCACCTTTCGAAGTGAGCCTGCGGGCTGTAGCCTCGATTGAGTACGTTCCCGGAGGGACGTTCGAGAACCGGAACTCTCCCGCGCCACCCGAGGGAGTCTGCACTACTAGCTCCCCATTCATTCCGCGCAGTGTCAACTGCGCACCCCACACCCCTGCCCCCGCCGCATCGACGACGGTTCCCACCACACTTCCCACTCCCTGCGCCGGACCGGGAGGAAGCTTCCCTGAGGCCCAGATCATCATGCCACCCCGATCATCGACCTCCATGGCAATCGCGGCGATGACCTCGGCGCCGCCGGCGACCCTGATCTCCGTGAACTTCTTCGTGATGAGTCCGGGGGCGGCCGCCTCGATTGAATATGTCCCCGGAGGGAGGTTCGGGAACCGGAACTCTCCCTCACGCCCAGATTGAATCCGTGCTATGTCGCCGGTGACTCCGCGAAGCGTTAGTTGCGCGCCGGGTATCGAGGCTCCCGATACATCTACAACGGTTCCCGCCAGGCTTCCCACTTCTTGCGCTTGGGCTGCGGCGAGGAGAACGGCGCAGACAATGCAGGCTCGCGAAAGAGACATACTCTACGTGGAGTGTATCGCCAAGCACGCCATCATGGAAGGGCGCGGGCCGGGCATGCCCATCCCCTACGGGCTATGCGCCCCTCACACCCGCGGGCTGGCGGGTTCGGTGCGGCCGGACAGTGGTTCCACCGCGCCCCCGCCGCAGACGGCTACGCCGGTTTGCGTGAGGGCGTTCAGGAAGCCGACCAGCAGGTTATAAAATACCTGCTCGGTGAGCGGCTGGTTTCCCGGCAGGCGGAAGGTGACGGGCAATTCCTTGGCGATGCCGAGGCGCACCGCGTTGGTGTGCAGGCGGCCGGAGCGGTCGCGCTTGTTGGCGACGCTGAGCGGCGTCTGCATCACGGCTCCGGTGCGGCCATCGACGTAGAACTGGCAGCGCGAAAACCAGCCGAGATTGGCGGGATGGCTGGCGTCGAACAGCAGCAGCGGCGTCTGGCGGCCGGGGGCGGTGAGATCGAGACTGATGGTGCGGGCGCCGTCGCGAGCGCGGACTTCGAACCCCGCCTGCCGTGCGATGGTCGAGACCATCTCCGGCTGGAGTTCCATGTAAATCAGCTTGTGCTGTCCGGCTTGCAATACCTGCATGGCGAAGGGACATTGTATCGCAGCCGGACGAGCCGGTTCGGCTTTATTCGATCATTTGACAAATGCGGCCTCGGATTCCTGACAAACAACGGGCGCTTTGTGGAAGCCCGGCCTGGTATGCCCGGCCCCTACGGCTGGGGAGCGTTGGCCCGGGACGTGCCTCATGCTGTGACACCACGCCGGCAGAATCAGCGTAAGTCATTGAAGCCAGCGAGGCTGGGAGGGGTCCCATGGTAAGTGTTAAGGGCAGGATGGGGGAATTGGCGCAGACGTTCACCCCCGCGCGTGGGTATCGTGCTGGGGAATTTCACGCAACCTGGCAACCGCAGCAACCAGTCACGGTCCAGAGAGCTGGTTCGGTTTCGGCAAAACCCAAGAAGCTCAGATGTAAAACGTGTTCCGGCCAACGGTGCATCGGGCGCTGCCGCTTCTGAGCGAAAGGCGAGCGGGCAAGGGCGCTTGGTGGCAAGCGCCGATGATGATCGCCCATTCAACGCCGCAAGAAAAGCCGAGACGACTCTCGTCTCGGCAGGCTTGACAGCCCGCGCCACGACTTAGGTGGACAGTATTGAACGCAAAGCACCGGCAATCATCCACGTCGGCCTGCGCATTCTCTCAAACATCTGGCGGAAACGACGTCGATCTGCGCCCATCCCGGTATCGGCCGCCGGGGCACACAGCCTCAATTGTCTGCCCGGCGAATTCCTCTTTAGAACATCAGCCGGAATGCCACCTGCATCCGGCGCGCATTGGTGCCGTCCATCGGGCCCCAACTCGCATTGCCCACGCCCACGCCGGGAACCGGCTTCAACACGCCCGACTGGGCGACATACGCAATGTTGTTCACGCTGGTATTGAACTGCGAATTGAGCGCGTTAAAAGCCTCGAAAATCAGCTCGCCGCGGAAGCGGTCCGTGAAAGGCAGGCTGCGGCTGAGACGCGCGTTCACCGGGTGGCTGCCGCCCGTCGAGAGGCTGTTGACCTGGTCCAGTGGCATTCGATTCCATCCGCCCGTGCCGGTCATCGAGTTGGTATAGACCATCGTGAGGCCGGGGAACTGCTGGCCATTGACCTGCACCAGAGCCGTTTCCGGCAAGCCCGTCGCCACCGTGGCAATGGCTGAGAATTGCCAGCCATTCAACACGAAGCGCGCCGCCGAAGACGTGCTTCGGGTGAGAGTCGGCTGCCACACCAATTCCACCACGCCGCGCTGCGTCTGGTCGAGATTCGATTTGCCCTTGTCCGTTATGTTGTCGCCGTTGTACGTACTCAGCGGCACGCTGTTGAATATCAGTGGTCCGCTTTGTGTATCCAGCAACTGCGACCATGTGTAGGAACCGTCCAGCGTCAGCCCGTGCCACATCCGCTTGCGAAATTGCGCCACCCCGGCGGTGTACCACGAGGCTCCGTCGTTCAAGATGCCATACACCTGGCCGTAAAACGCGCTGGTCTTGCTGTTCCACATCGGCAGGATCACCGAATTGACGGCGGCGCCGGCGGCGTTGTCGATGGTGTACGTTCTGTCGACGGTGGAGGGATTCAGATTCAAATCTTCCGCCGTCCACAAGTGCAGGCCGCGGCCATAGATGTAGCTGATGGTGACGGTGGTGTCTTTGCCCAGACTGCGGTCAATAGCAAACGTTCCGCTCTGTTGATTCTCATTGCGAAACTTGGTATTGGCGAAGGCGATGTTGCTGGTCGCGTTGGGGATGGTGGTGGCGCTCGAGACCACTTTGGAAAACACCGGCGCACCGCTCTGATACGGGTTCACGCTGATGCTGGTCTGGTACAGTCCATTGCCCAGAAACAGCGCGTCGATCAGTTGCATCGGAAACGGGGTATAGTACATGCCGAAGCCGGCGCGAATGACCGTCCGGTCGTTCAGCAGATAGGAAAGCCCGAAGCGCGGCTGCAGCGTCATGTTAGGCGAGGTAATGTATTGGGTTTGGTAGAAACTGGTGGTGTATTCGGTCGGCTGCGGCAATTTCACCTTGTCCCAGCGCATGCCGAGTTCCACTTGCAGCCGGCGCGAAATCTTCCAATCGTCCTGCCCGTAAACCCCGATCGATTTCGATCCCAGGCTGCGCACCGGGTCGCCGAACTGCTGGGTAAACAGGGTGTAGTCCTTGGCGTTGGTTTTGTTGGAGCTAAAGTCTTGCGCGAAGGCCGCGAGCGAGGGGTAGGTATACGTGCCGTCCTGATTGTAAACCTGGTGGATCCAGTCCTCGCCACGCACTCCATCCGCGCCGAGACGCAGGATGTTGGCGCCCACGGCCAGCGTGAAATTCTCCGCGGCCTGATAGCGCTGCTCACTGGGCACGATGCCCGGCGCGTTTGGGTTCGCGCCCAGACTTACCCCTGCTACCGTCAGCCCCAGATTGCCGGTGGAAGGCAACTGTTGGGTTTCGGGCAGCACCGAGATGCGGTCCTTATACCACCCGAGGCGCAGTTGGTTGACCATATTCGATCCCAGTTGCGACGTCCAGCCGGCATCCGCGTAGCGCGTCTCCTCGCCCACGTTGCCGTTGCCGCCCAGCAGGCCGCCTTCGGCCGAGACGGCCAGTTGGTCCGCTCCGTTGGGTGAACGGTAATGCTGCGCGTCCGCCACCAGGCTGAAGCTGTTGCGGTCGGTCCAATGGTAGTCGGCGCGCGCCAGGCCGGTAAAGGTCTTCTGGGAGCGGGGCACGATCACGTTCATCTGCGACTGGATAAACTTTTCGGCCGCCGCGCATTGCACCGATGTCGCCGGCGCGCCGCAGCGCGAGGGCAGCACCGCAATGCTATTAGCATCGGCGATCAGCGGGTTGGTGATGCGATTGACGGCTTGCGAGTCGCCGCTTGACGCTTCCAGGCTCACGAAGTAGTACAGCCGTTCCAGAGCCTGGCCGCCCACGTTCCCTCCCTCCGTCTCCTGTTTATCGTCGGGCCGGAAACCCGGATCGTAGCGGTCCGGCGAAGCAAAACTGCTGTTCCGGTAGAACCCGTACACCTCGCCGTGAAAATCTTCCGTACCGGTCCGCGTGGCCGCGTTGGCAATCCCGCCGGTGGCTTTGTACTCGAGCGGCGCCGTGGAAGCGATCACCTGGACGCTATCCACCGCCTCGACTGGAAACGCACGCAGCGGGTCCGCCTTGTTGAGAAAGTATCCGTCGCTGGCATCCAGCCCATCCACCACCGCGACGTCCGAGGACGGGCTACCGCGGAAGCCGATGGTGTCGGGCGTTGGGCCCAGCGCCGCCAGCGGCGCCTCCGCCACCAGCGATTCCAGGCGCCGCGCGCTCAGCGGCAAATCCACAATCGCATCGCGGCTGATCACCGCCGTGACGCCGTTCTTGGTGTCCTCTACCCCCGGCGCATTGCCGGTTTGCGGTTTCGCCCCCGGCGCGGTCTGCTGCAGCGTGATGTGGAAGTTCACCGTCTCGCCTACCGGCACCTTCAGGTCGGACGCGTCCCAGCCCGTAAACCCTTTGCGTGTCACCTTCACCGCGTAGCCGGCGGCCGGCGCCAGCGCGGGCGCGTAGAAGACGCCGTCGTCGGTCGTCGTCAAAACCAGCCGCAGTCCAAGCGCCCGGTTGGTGATGGTAACGGTTGTATCCGGGATGCCATCTCCGTATATGTCACGCACCTTTCCCGTAATCGCGCCAAACCCGGCAACGGCTTGCGCGTAAGCTCCTTCGGAGCACATCAGAACGAATAGACATAGAGCGGCTGGAATTCGCATTCACAAAACCTCGGCAAGATAAGTACCTATTGTAAAGGGTTTTTGCCTTCAACAGGTTACGCTATCCCCGACGCGCGTTTCCGTGTGGGCGTGCGGGTCACATCTGGCCTTGCCCGGCACACCTATTCGGAGTCGCGGTTTCGGCCGATAACTGTACAGGATGAGACAGTCCGGGATGAGACAGTCATCGAAGCCGGGGGTGCGAATTCTCCGCTGGATGTTTGCGCACCTGCCGGCGTTTCTTGGCTGGATCGTTTCGGCCCTTCTCATGTTTGTGAGTGGCGTTCCGAATAGCCTACTGGCGCAGACTCGGGCTGCGACGTCGAATGCGCCAGCCGTATCCAACGCGCCGGGCGCTGGAGGTTTGTCGCTGGCGGCTGTTAACACGAAGCCGCCTCCCACCGCCGCGGAACTGCAGCGTGCGGCCGTCGCGGTGCAGCGGGCCGCCATTCGCAAACAAGCCGAGGACCTCGGGCTGTGGCTAATGCCGCTCGATGGAAAACCGCCGCCCGAAACGGCCGAGCCGCCGGATTGCGATCCCCTGGACGACAAGGTGGTCAACCCGCTGATTGAAGACGCCGCCAAACAGCAGAGCCTGGATCCTAAATTGCTCCACGCCATGATCGGGCAGGAGTCCGCCTTCCGGCCTTGCGCCGTGTCCGCCAAAGGAGCCGAGGGATTGATGCAGCTCATGCCGGAAACCGCCGCCGAGCTGGGCGTAGCGGACCCGTTCGATCCCAGGCAGAATCTCGATGGCGGCGCCCGCTTCCTCAAGCAGCTCCTCGACAAATACAAAGGCGATCTGCCGCAGGCTCTGGGCGCCTATAACGCCGGACCAAAGACGGTTGACGAATCCGGCGGCGTGCCGGACCTTCAAGAGACCGGCGAGTACGTGGATGCGATCCTAGCCAAGGCTGGCCTGAAGCCCGCCGAGCAACCGGCCAAGCCTGCGGACGCGCCAGCGAAACCTGCGGAGTCAGCCGCCAAGCCTGGCGGCCTGGCGCCTAAATCCGCGGAGCCACCCTCCAGATCCGCCGACCCGCCCGCCAAACCTGGTGGGAGTATGTAACCTGCCGACCAGGCTACCCAGGCTGGCGTGGCTGAAGTGCCTTGACTGTTTGCAGGGTACCGCGAAAAAGACTTGACCGTGCGTCCCCTTTCCGTTCTCGTTTCGGCCTGGAATGCGCGGTATCATTCTCTTGTGATACGTCGGCTCTACGTCCATAATTTCCGCTGCCTGGAGAACTTTGAGTTGCCGGTCTCTGGCCAGCCATCCGTCCTGCTCATCGGAAAAAACGGCTCGGGCAAAACTACGGTTTCGCTAGCGCTGGAGATTTTGCAGAAGATCGCGCGCGGCACAAACCGGGTAGGCGACCTGGTAAAGCCGAAGGATTTCGCTCGCGGACGCTCGGATGCGCCCATGCGATTTGAAATCGAGGTCGAGCTGGAGGCCAAGATCTACGGGTACGTGATTGCGTTTGAGTTCCCCGAGGGGTTTAAAGAACTGCGCGTACTTGAGGAGAAGCTCACCGTCGGCGGCAATCCCGTCTACAGCCGCGAGGTGGCGAACGTGCATCTTGCAAGAAAGGGAGACGACAAGGAGGCGAGCTTTCTGATCGACTGGCACATGGTGGCTCTGCCGATAATCCAGCAACGGTCGACGAACGACCCTCTGATCGTTTTCAAACAGTGGCTCGCTCGAATGCTCATCCTTCGGCCGGCGCCCGGCTTGATTTTGGGAGACTCAAACGAAGAAACCTTGGCGCCGAATCTTCAGATCACGGACTTTGGTGCATGGTTTACTGGTCTCTTGACTTACGCCCCGTCTGCGTATAGTGGAATCGACGATTATCTTAAACAGGTGATGCACGACCTGAAGGACATAAAGAATCCTATCGTCGGTACGGACTCTCGGAGTCTGGTCGTCCAGTTTTCCAACGACCAGGGAACCGTGAATCTTCCTTTTGCGGATCTGTCCGACGGAGAGAAGTGCTACATGATATGCGCTCTCGTAGTCGCCGCGAACGTCGCCTATGGCCCCCTGGTTTGTTTCTGGGATGAACCGGATACCTATCTTTCGCTGTCCGAGGTCGGACACTTTGTGGTCGCGCTTCGCAAGGCGTTCCAATCCAGCGGGCAGTTCATCGCGACGTCGCACAATCCCGAGGCCATCCGCCGTTTTTCTGATGAGAACACCGTCTATCTTAGCCGCAAGAGCCATCTCGAACCCACGGTCGCTCGCAAGCTCAGCGAATTGCAGATCGGCGGGGATCTGGTCGACGCGCTGATCCGCGACGACGTATAATCATGGCCCCGAACAAGAATCGGCCACACGTCTTGGTGCTGCCCGAAGACGACCGTAACCGCCAATTGGCCAATGGCTTTCACCTGGACCTTTCCTCCTGCCGGCAGTTCCAGGTACTGAGGCCCGCAGGCGGGTGGGGCGAGGTTCTCGACTGTTTCGAGTCGGATCACATCGGCGAAATGGAAAAGTGCTCGAACCGGCATATGGTCCTCCTGATCGACTTCGATGACAACGAAGAGCGGCTGCAATATGCGAAAGGCAAGATTCCCGGACATTTGACGGAGCGGGTCTTTGTTCTTGGCACGCTCAGTGAACCGGAAGCCCTAAGGGCCGCTCTCGGCTGCTCTTACGAAATAATTGGTTCGAAACTGGCACTGGATTGCCGCGACGGAACCAGCAAAACCTGGGACCACCCGCTCTTGCGACACAATGCAGACGAGCTTGGCCGTTTACGCGCGACCGTACGTCCGATCCTGTTCCCCTGAAGGAGGGTCTGCGCCTAGCCCCCGCATCCTGTTCCACCTCCGCGCTAAACTGGAACTCTTATGGCCATCAGTCAAGATCTGCTGGAGATTCTCGTGTGTCCGGTGTGCAAGGCTACGGTGGAGCTCACGGCCGGCGGGAGCGGGTTGAAGTGCGTGCAGTGCCATCGCGTCTATCCGGTTCGGGACGACATACCGGTGATGCTGGTGGACGAGGCCAAAATCGAAGAATAGACCCGTGCCGAACGTGCTGGAAGAGGTGCCGCGTCCGGGCCGGGTGGCGATCGTCCGGCTGCGTTCGCTGGGAGACTGCGTTCTCTCGACGCCCGCACTCGCCCTGCTGAAACGCGCGCGCGCGGACCTGCGCGTCGCGGTGGTCGCCGAAGCGCGGTTCCACGCGTTATTCGAGCACAACCCGGATGTGGACGACATTCTGCGGCCCGACCCACGCGTGCTGCGGCGCTGGCGGCCGGATTTGTGCCTCAACCTGCACGGTGGCACGCGCAGCGCTTTTTTGACGCTGGTTTCGGGCGCCCGCTGGCGCGCAGGCTTCGGCCACTTCCGCTACCAGTTCGCGTATAACCTGCGCATCCCCAGGGCGCAGGAAATTCTCGGGGCGGAACGCACCGTGCATACGGCCGAGCACCTGGCAAGCGCGATCTTCTATTTGGGCGCGCCAGTCCAGGAAATTCCGCGCGCGCGGCTTGGGGCCACCGGGCAACCGCCGCCGGCGCGGCCGTACGCGGTGCTGCACGCGGTGGCAACCGCGCCCGAAAAAACCTGGTGCGCCGATGGGTTTTTGGCAGTGGCGCGGCATATCGAAGAAAGCGGCCTGGAGGCGGTGTTCATCGGCGCGGCCGGCGACGACCTGCGGCCGTTCTCTCGGTACCGCATCGTGCAAGACGCACCGCTCGGGCAGGTGAAAACATTGCTCGCCGGGGCGTCTTTGTTCGTGGGCAACGATAGCGGGCCGGCGCACATGGCGGCCGCGTTCGGACTGCCCTCGGTGGTGATCTTCGGCCCGTCGGATCCCGCCATTTGGGCCCCGTGGCGCGCACGTTCCGAAGTGGTGAAGGTACCGGGCGGCATGGCCGAGGTCACCGTGGCGCAGGTAGTGAACGCGCTGGTGCGGCTGCGGGTCAGCGCATGAAGGAGCTGCTGCGGCTGTTCGGCTACGCACGGCGGTATACGGGGCACCTGGCGGTCTCGGTGGTGCTGATGGCGGTGGCCGGAGGCGGCACGGGCTTGATGGCGCTGCTGATCGGCCCTCTGCTCTACCGTGTGCTCGACGTCCACGCGGCGGAAGAACGCATCAAGCTCACCACGATCCCGGTTCCCCACCACCCGATCGTCATCTATCTCGACCAGATCGTCCCCTCCTACTTCCACAATGTATTCAACATCATGGCGTTCGCCATGATGGCCGTGTTTGTGACCAAGGGCCTGTGCGATTATTGCGCGAACTATCTGGTCAACTACGTCGGGTTTTCCGCGGTCACCAACCTGCGCAACCGCGTTTTCGACAAGGTGGTGCGGCAGGGAGCGGAGTTTTTCGAATCCCACTCGACGGGCAAGCTGATGTCGGCCATCATGAACGATATCGACAAGGTCCAGCTCGCCACGTCGCACATTCTGGCGGACCTGCTGCGGCAAACGTTCGTGCTGCTGGCGCTGCTGGCGGTGGTGATCGGCACGGATTGGAAGCTGGCGCTGATCAGCCTGCTGCTGGTTCCGGTGGTGGTTTATCCGGTCACCAATATAGGCAAACGGATCCGCCGCACCACGCGCCGCACACAGGACAACCAGGGCGAGCTGAGCCAGGTGCTGCAGGAAACGCTGAGCGGCCACATGGTGGTGAAGGCCTTCAGCGCCGAAAAATACGAATCGCGGCGGTTCCACGACGCGGCGCGGCGGCTGCTGAAGACCAACCTGCAATACGTGCGGCAGCAGGCGCTCTCCTCGCCGCTGATCGAAGTGGTGGGCGCGGCCACCGTGGTCGGCTTCATCTGGTACGCGCGGACGCAGATCAAGGCGGGCGCGCTGAGGCCGGAAGAGTTCGCCAGCTTCGTGGCCGCGCTGGTCTTCCTCCTGGAGCCGGTGAAGCGTCTGGTGGGGATTCACAATATCTTCGAGCAGGCGCTCGGCGCGTCGCAGAAGGTGTTCGAGTATCTCGACAATATCGAAAAGATCGCCGAAAAACCCGGCGCCACGAAGCTCGATCGATTTTCCGAACGGATTGTGTTCGACAACGTGGGGTTCCAATACCTGGCGGCGGATGGTTTTCGCATTGAGGGAATTTCGCTGACGGTGGAAGCGGGCGAAGTGGTGGCGCTGGTAGGGCCGAGCGGCGGCGGCAAGACCACGCTGGCGAACCTGGTGCCGCGCTTCTGGGACGTGACCGTTGGGGCGGTCCGCATGGACGGCCACGACGTGCGGGAGCTGCGTCTCGATTCGCTGCGGGCGCAGATCGGAATCGTGGCGCAGGATACTTTCCTGTTCAACGACACGGTGGCGCGCAATATCGCCTACGCGCGGCCGGGCACGCCGCTCGAAGAAATCCAGCGCGTGGCCGAGACCGCGCTAGCGCACGAATTCGTGGAGAGCCTGCCGGACGGCTACCAGACCGTGATCGGCGACCGCGGGGTGCGCTTGAGCGGCGGCCAGCGGCAGCGCATCGCCATCGCCCGCGCGTTGCTGAAGAACGCGCCCATCCTGATTCTCGACGAAGCCACCTCGCACCTCGACACCGAATCGGAGATGCTGGTGCAGAAGGCGCTGGCCAACCTGATGGAGCATCGCACGGTGATCGTGATCGCGCACCGGCTCTCCACCATCCGCCGCGCCGATAAAATCGCGGTGATCGAGCAGGGCCGCCTGCGCGAGACCGGCTCGCACGAGGAGCTGATGGCGCAGGGCGGAATCTATCAGCGGCTGCACGAGCTGCAGTTCGTGGATGCGGCAGTGGGAGACTTATGAGCGTACGCAGCATGACGGGCTTCGCCAGCGTTCGAAAAGCCGGCGGGCCGGACGAGCTCTCGATCGGCCTGAAGAGCGTCAATCACCGCGGCCTGGACCTGCACTTCCATCTGCCGCCGGAGCTGGAAGCGATCGAGACCGGCCTGCGCGCCATTTTGAAGGGCGCGATCGCTCGCGGTCACGTGCAGATCCAGGTGACGCTGACCCGAGCGGCCGGGAGCGCGGCGGGGTTGAATGGCAAACTGCTGTCCGATTATGTAGCCGCGTTTCGCGAGGCCCAGAAGCTTCTTGCGCTGCCCAACCAGGAGCCCGATATCAACGCCGCACTGCGCATGCCCGGCATGCTGCAAATGGGCGGCGACGCCGAGGCCAGTGACGAAGTGGCCGCCGCCGCGTTGGCCGGCGTCCAGGAAGCGCTGGCGGTTTTCAACCGATGCCGCGAGACCGAAGGCGCCGCGACGGCAAAAGAGATGCACGAGCGCACGGCTGCGCTGCTCGGTCTGGTGGCCCGCATGGAGGAGATCCGCGCCGGCGCGGCGCCCGCATTTCTGAAGCGCTTGCGTGAGCGAATGGACGAGTTGCTGAACGGCGCGAACGTGGATCCGCAGCGGCTGGCCCAGGAGGCCGCGCTGGCCGCCGACCGCAGCGACATCGCCGAAGAGCTGGTTCGCCTGAAGACCCACGCCGCGCAGGTCGATGGTCTGCTCGCGGGCGAAGGCGAGGTGGGCAAGCGGCTGGATTTCCTGTTGCAGGAAATGAACCGCGAAGCGAATACCGTCCTCTCCAAGACCGGCGGCCTGGGCGATCTGGGGCTGACCCTCACCGAGCTCGCCCTGGCGGCGAAATCCGAAATCGA
>Ga0187879_10002363_pt1 | contig 12818 bp, 8 predicted proteins | sample June2016WEW_19_1_FD_132423 | JGI IMG/M metagenome (GOLD analysis project Ga0187879, IMG submission 132423) | Peatland microbial communities from SPRUCE experiment site at the Marcell Experimental Forest, Minnesota, USA - June2016WEW_19_10 | ecosystem: Environmental > Terrestrial > Soil >... | reverse complement strand
GCGCCAGCTTCTAAAATTCTTCCCGGCGCAAATTGACGGCTGGACCGGAACCGACGAAACCCTCGACCAGGAGACGCTAGACATCCTCGGACCCGGCGACTTCCTGGTTCGCAACTACGTTCGAGACTCCGAAAACTCCAGCGATCCCCAACCGTGGATCAATCTCTACATCGCCTACTTCCCCTCGCAAAAAGCGGGCGACACCATCCATTCCCCCAACCATTGCCTGCCGGGCGCGGGATGGGTTCCCACTTCGCGCGAGATCATTCAGCTTACGAGTCCCGACGGCTCCTTGTTCCCCGTCAACCGTTACGTGGTCGAAAAATCGGGCCATCGCCAACTCGTCTTGTACTGGTTCCAGGCCCACGGCCGCGCCGTGGCCAGCGAGTATTCGGCCAAGTATTATCTGATCCACGATTCGATCCAATTGCACCGCAGCGACGGCAGCCTGGTCCGTCTCATGACCCCCATGTTCGAAGGCGAGTCCCCCGATGCCGCCCAGGCCCGCATGATGAAGCTGGGCGCGCAACTACTCCCCTTGCTCGACAACTACATCCCCCGATAGCTCCCAGAAAGCTGTCATCCTTCGCGAAGCGAAGAGCCTCTGTACCCGACTTGCCCAATCTCGGCGTTCGAAAACCTCGACCGGAAACTCCTATCCGTGGATCCGAATCTCCCCAGCTGGCAGACTGCGAGTCAGCGCAAAAGCCGGCGGCAGAAAACGGACCAGATCCGTAGCCACCAGAGAATTCTCCCCCACCGATTCCGCCGCGAGATCCCCCGCCAGTCCATGCAGATAGACGGCAAGAACGGTGGCTTCAAGCGCGTTCTGCGGATGCTGCGCGATCAACCCCGCCACCATCCCGGTAAGAATGTCTCCCGTCCCTCCGGTCGCCATCCCTGGATTGCCCGTAGGGTTCACCCAGACAGTGCCGTCGGGCGCTGCGATCAGTGTCCGATGTCCCTTGAGCACGACAATCACCTCGTGCGCGCGCGCAAACTTCCGCGCAACCTCCAGGCGATTCGTTTGCACCTCGGCAATCGTCAAGCCGGTCAATCGCGCCATCTCTCCTGGGTGGGGAGTGATGACGACGCTTCGCCCGCGCCCGTTCAACTTACTGGCGGTTCCCTCAAAAGCGTTCAACCCGTCGGCATCGACAACCAACGACTTGTCACCGCGGGTAACAATTGTGCGCACGAACGCCGCGGTCTCGGAGTTGCGCGAGATCCCCGGCCCGATCGCGATGGTCGTACGATCCAGCAGCGTGTCGAGGCTCATTCCGACCGCCCGCAATGAAATCGTGCCCGCTTCGGTTTCCGCTAATGCCTCGGTCATCACTTCCGGATGAAACGACGCCACCGCAGCCAGCACGGACTTTGGCGTCGCCACAGTCGAAAGTCCCGCACCCGCCCGCAACGCCGCAAACCCCGCCATCGCCGCCGCGCCCGCTTTGCCCACCGATCCGCCGATCACCAGCACGTGCCCGTAGCTGCCCTTGTTCGCGTCACGCGCCCGCGGCGCAAGCAGAGGAGCGAAATCGAACGGAGTACTCAGGTGCAGCCCGAGTCGCGAAACGATGGCTTCCGGCGGCGAACCAATCGGCGCAATCAGCGTCGGCCCGGCAGTCAGCCCAGCAAAAACGTGCGCCGGGCGCGGCGCAGTGAAAGTCACGACGGCATCGGCACGCGCCGTATCGCCAGAGGCTGTCGCCTGCATGGCATCGGCATCTGCGCCGGAAGGAATATCCACGGCAACAATCGGAGCCGCCGCCGCGTTCATCTTCGCAATCGCCGCCGCATACAGCGGGCTCACCGGCGGACGAAATCCCGTGCCAAGAACTGCATCCACGATCACGTCGGCGGAAAAAATCTCCGCTGCATCCGAGGACTCGAACCCGCTAGCCTCTCGCACGACCACAGGCGCAACGTTCACTGCATGCAGCGCCTTCATCATGTTCTGATACATGATGGCCACATCGCCACGAAGCTCTGCCGCATCGCACAACAGAAGAACGCGCACCGCGCGCCCTGCTTCAACCAGCTTGCGCGCCACAACAAACCCATCGCCGCCGTTATTCCCTTTGCCGCACACAACACTGACGCGCTCCGCCCGCGGACAATCGGAGACGACAAAGCGGGCAACCGCCGCCCCGGCGTTTTCCATCAGCGTAAGCGAAGGCACGCCGAAGCGATCCGACGTGACGCGATCGATCTCGCGCATTTCGGCTGCGCTCACGATTTTCATGCTTGATTCCCGGCCGTCTGTTCCAGTTCGCGCAGTTGTTGCGGCTCGCCCATGGCAATCAGAAAATCGCCGGCTTCAATACGATCGTCGGGCGCAGGATTAAACCGCATCCCCGCGTCGCGCTTGATCGCGAGAATAATGACGCCGCGGTCTTGGCGAATGCGCGAGTTCTCAACCGTCTTGCCGGCAAACGGACTGCGCGCCGTGATCGGCACTTCGCCGATTTCCAGATCCATGCCGAGATGCGTGGTAGCCGTGTCCAGAAAACTGACCACGTGCGGACGCAAAAACGAATGGGCAATGCGCTGTCCCGCAAACACATAGGGACAAACCACCGCATCGGCGCCCGCGCTGCGCAGGTGCTTCTCCGCCATGTCTTCGCTGGCGCGCGCAATAATGCGCAGCTTCGGATTCAGGCTGCGCGCCGTCAGCACAATATAAAGATTGGTCGCGTCAGTGGTGGTTGCGGCCACCAAGCCAGCCGCACGCTCGATTTGCGCATCGCGCAGAGTCTGTTCCTGCGTGGCATCGCCCACCATCACCAGCCAGTTTTCGCCAGCGAACTTCTGCGCCTTCGCCTCGTTGTTTTCGATGATCACGAACTGCGCCGGACGGCGCGCCAATTCGCGGGCTGCGCTGCGGCCAACGCGTCCCGCGCCGCAGATAATGTAGTGACCGGTCAGACGGTCGATGTCGCGCTCCATGCGGCGCCTTCCAAAGAAGCTCTGCAGTTCGAATTCTAGCAAAGCCTGCGTGAGTGATCCGATCAGTAAAAACAAGAGCGAAACTCCGCTCAGAATGATGACGATGTTAAACACCCGTCCCGCATGCGACAGGGGATGAACTTCCTCATATCCAATCGTGGTCAGGGTAGTGATGACCATGTAAAAACCGTCGAACCACGGCCATCCTTCAATGTAGTGAAAGCCCACCGTGCCCAGGCCCACCACGAAGGCAAGCGCGGCCGCCAGAAATTTAAGATTGCGGGAAGCTCTCATCGATCATTGTCACGCGGATCATCGTCACGCGTTGCCGCCTAAGGAATCTCTGATTGAGTTCGTTTTCGGATAGCTTTGTGTAGGGTGCCGAATCGGACCCTGCAACCTCGTTACTAAGCGAAACCAAATAGCCCAATTTCTTGCGCGACAGGTGAGTATAGCTCTGGCTTTGCCCGATTGCAGTGACCTTGCACGCCGCCAATTGGTACACCACGCCTTATATAACCATGTTCTTACACAACGATGTCTTGTGCGGCCGCCGCGCAGGTTGTTACCATACCGCAACATGCCAACCCTGATTCCCCATCCCACGCGCATCGAATCCGCCGGCAACAAGCCGAAGGTCATTGAAGAATACGTAGGCCGAGTCCATACCTCGACCGCCGAAATCAGCGTGGCTCACATGCACAGTCCTGAAGGCTGGGAGGAACCGGGCCAGACTCCGGAGTTTGACGAGTACACGTTGGTCTTGCGCGGCACCCTGCGAGTCCATCACAAATCCGGAGAAATCGACGTAGCCGCAGGCCAAGCCCTCATCGCGCATCGCGGCGAGTGGATCCGCTATTCAACGCCATTTTCTGGCGGCGCCGAGTATATCGCTCTGTGCCTTCCAGCCTTTTCGCCTCAGACCGTCCATCGCGATTGCTGACAGGCTGCGGTGTAAGCAGGATTCGTATCCTTAAAGGCATGCCGCAAGTGCCGTGTTTCCAATGCGCTCTTAGGCGCTGGCCTCGCACCTTCGAAAGCAGTAAAAACGCAAAACCAAAGTCGTGGCACCAACATCTAACTTGCAACGCCTGTTTTTGTAGCACAATCGTAAGAATAGGGAGAAAAGCTGTTTTGAGTCTCAGCAAGCTAAGCGCGATTCTGCTGTTTTGCCTTTGCTCGATTTCACGCGCGCGGGCCGGAGCCACTCTGTTTCTGGGAGAGCCTTACGGTTACGATGGCGCTCTCGCCGGAACGGGCCACGCCGCCGTCTACCTCAGCGGCGTCTGCGCTACATCCCCGGTCGTTCTCCGTCTTTGCGCACCGGGTGAAACCGGCATCGTGCTCAGCCGTTACAAGGCTGTCGCCGGATACGATTGGATCGCCATTCCCCTCATCCCTTACCTCTACGCCGTGGAAAAGCGGGAAGACATGCCGCTGTTCACCGACGCAAAGTTAGTGGCATTTCTGCGCGACCGCTATCGGCGCGATCACCTGGAATCACTCATCCCCGATTCTCCCGGTGGCGAAACACCCGATGGAAACTGGTACGAATTGGTCGGAGCCTCGTACCTCCGCACCATCTACGCATACGAGATTGAAACCAACCCCGAACTGGACGCCGCTCTGATCCGGAAACTGAACCACCGGCCCAACCGGGAGCGCTGGAAACTGGTGACCGCGAACTGCGCCGATTTTGCCCGTGAGATTATCGACTTCTACCACCCCCGCGCCGTGCATCGCAGCATTGTCGGCGACCTTGGCGTCACCACGCCGAAACAGCTGGCCAGAACGCTTTCCAAATACAGCCGCCACCATCCCGCGTTGCAAGCATCGCATTTCGTGATCCCGCAAGTGCCGGGAACGATTCCGCGCTCCAAACCGGTGCACGGCGTTGTGGAGTGCGCGCTGACCGCGAAGAAATACATGCTGCCTCTATTCGCGTTGCACCCGTTCGTCGCCGGCAGCCTGATCGCCGGATATATCGGACACGGGCGCTTCGATCCGTCGCGCAACGTGCAGATCCTCGACGCCGCCGACCGATTGGACGTGCCGGCAACGCGCCAGGATCGCCGCAATTTTCAGAGTCGATTGCAGGAACTCGTTCAGGACAAGTTGGTGCAAACCGCGCCATCGGCGGACGCGGCAGACGAACGCCATTGGGAGTCTCGCCTCGCCGCAGCCGCGCCAGCCATGGACGCATCTGGAGCGCCAGCCATGCAGATCCGCGTCGGAGACCTGGTCACTCCCGTGGGGGTTGCGCGAGCCAATATTCTCAGCCTTCCGGCGGCTTTCGAATTTGCCGCGGACCTGATGGAAGCGCGCTTACGCGAGGAATTGAAGGCGACCGCAGCTCGAAAAGCGGCTCGCGCCGATATTGAAAGCGATCTGGCGCTTCTGCAGCAACTGCTCGCGCTGCGGCCCGGACAACTGGCAAGTGCCTCCAGGGTGGCCCGCCAGGGGGTCGAACTCAGCCCTCGCCCGTCCTCCACTGCCTCGATTGCCAATCCGGCGGCCCGCCCCTGACGGTTCCCGGATCGATCCCGGCGGACAACCTGGCCCGATCCCTGGCGTGTAATTCCCAGCCGCCAACCCTCCATTTACAATCGAGATGGTTTTGAGGGGAGCCTCGCTGTCCCCCGCACGCGCCATGAAGCTTTCCGTCGTCATGCCGGTCTTTAACGAACGCGCCACGCTTCAGGAGGTGGTCCTGAAGGTGCTCGCGGTTTCCATCGAGATCGAGTTGATTTGCGTGGATGACGGATCGCAGGATGGCTCGCGCGAGATTCTCGCCCAACTACAGTCGGAACATCCGCAGATCCGCCTCGTTCTGCAGCCGCAAAATATGGGCAAGGGAGCCGCGCTCCGCCGCGGCATTCAGGAAGCCACCGGCGACTACGTCATTATTCAGGACGCCGATTTGGAGTACGATCCGGCGGAGTATCCGCGGATGATCGAACCCCTGGTTCAGGGCAAGGCCGATGTGGTGTTTGGCTCGCGCTTTCTCGGCGGCGCGCCACACCGCGTCTTATATTTCTGGCACTCGGTCGGCAACCGTGCCCTCACCTTGCTTTCCAATTGCCTCACCAACATCAACCTCTCCGACATGGAAACCTGCTATAAAGTGTTCCGCCGCGAAGTAATTCAGGCCATCCCGATCGAGGAGAATCGCTTCGGCTTCGAGCCTGAGATCACCGTCAAAGTGGCGCGCCGGAACCTCCGCATTTATGAAGTGGGCATCAGCTATTGGGGACGCACCTACGAAGAGGGAAAGAAGATCGGGTGGAAAGACGGCGTGCGCGCCTTGTATTGCCTCTTGAAGTACTCCATCAAAGAGCCACAGACCAGACCGATCGCACCGGCCAGCCCCGCGCCGGATGCGGCGCGATGAATTCCGCCTGCTACTGTTGAGAGCTTTTCTGCCGGACTCGCTCTTCCTTGTAAACCCCACCCGACTTTAGACCTTTGGCGCTGCCGCTTGAACTAAAGCTGATCGGCGGATTGGACTCACTTCTTAGCGGTTTCAGCGGGGGCGCAGCCTTCTTCGCCACACTTCCGGACCTCCCGTATGTCTTCGCAGTTTCATGTTCCAGGGCCTGCAAATTCTTCGCGTTCGCATCTGCGGTACCAGAGCCAGCCGTCTTGCCCACCGGCAGCGGCGCAGCCTTTTTCTCCACGGGGGTTGAGCTTTTTACCTTAAACTGATCCTGCTGTGCCCACCCGCTCGCGCTGATCCCAGCCAACACCACCGCAACCGCCAAAGAAAATCTCATTGGTTTCATCCTAAATCCCCAACCGGAATCATGCTCCCAAAACACTTGAATCTGCTCCAGTTCGGATGCACTCACCCTGATATAGGGCTTCGCACTCCCCTAATGCTAAACCCGCCGCCGACAAAAAGCACTCGATAATAAAAACGAAGGTAAATATGCAGGATATTGCACATTGCGGCCGACTTACCAGCAGATTCCCTCATACCTCCGAGCCCCTTCAGGCCGTCGAGTCTTATCCAGGTGGATGAGGTCAATCACGATCTGATCGGGCCGAAGATACTTGGCAAGCTGCTCCTTGCTCGCCGATTTGTTACCCAGTATCACCACCTCGGCCGTGCGCAGCACGCCTTCGAGGTCGGCCGACAGGACCGATCCGATATGCGGGATCACCTCTTCGATGTACTGGCGATTCGACCCAGCCAGCCGCCCCAGAGATACGTCTTCATCCCACACTTGAACTTCCAGCCCTTCGCCCATGAGGCGCTTGATCAGTTGCACCTGCGGGCTCTCCCTCAGATCGTCGGTGCCCGCCTTGAAGCTCAGACCGAGTTGCGCAATTTTCTTTTTGCCCGTGTTCAGCACCATCTCGACCGCGCGGTCGACATGCTCGGCGTTGCTCGGCATCAGCGATTCGAGCAACGGCAGCTTGAGGTCCAGCTCTTTGGCCTTGTAGGTAATGGCCCGTAAATCCTTCGGCAGGCATGACCCGCCAAACGCAAACCCTGGGAACAGATAAGCCGGAGAAATATTCAGCTTCGTATCCGACGTAAAAATCTTGGTGACCGCGTGCGCGTCTACGCCGAGATGCTTGCACATCGTTCCCATTTCATTGGCAAAGCCGACTTTCAGCGCGTGATAGCAGTTCGAGAAATACTTCACCATTTCCGCCACCGGAATGGTCGTCTCGTAGAGCGTGCCCGGCGTGTTCTTGTACAGCTCGCGCAGCGGCGCCAGGTGATTCGTGTCGCTCGCTCCCAGAATCGTGTAAGGCGGATTCAGGAAGTCGGCCACCGCGCTGCCTTCGCGCATGAATTCCGGGTTATAACAAACCGTGAAGTCCGCCCCGCACTTCTTGCCACTCTCCTTTTCAAGAATCGGCAGCACCACGGTTTCCGTCGTCCCCGCCAGCACCGTACTGCGCAGCACAAACACATGGGGCGACCTCTTTTGCCGGATGGCCGCGCCAATTTCCCGCGCCACACTCTCGATATGGCTGAGGTCGAGCTTGCCATTTTTCAGACTCGGAGTTCCCACGCAAACGAACGACACCTCGGAATTCAGCACCGCTTCGGTGGCGTCGGTAGTCGCGCGCAGCCGGCCCGCCCGCTGCGCCTCAGCCACCATTTCGCTCATCCGAGCCTCGATGATCGGAGTCCGCCCCGAGTCCAACATCTCCACTTTGGCGCGGCTCACGTCTACCCCGATGACCTTGTGCCCCATCGAGGCGAAGCAGGCCGCCGACACCGAGCCGACATATCCCAATCCAAAAACGCTAACCGACAAGCCCAAGCGATTTCTCCATAGATACCAACATAGATACCAACATCTTTTGATTCAATATATTACAAAAGCATTGTGAATCGTCGCCCGCATCGGTCCCGCGAAGCAAGCGTCGGCGAACCACTTCTATCTCACTCAAAACTCTGACGCCGATAAACCACCCCGCAATGCCATCCTACAGCAGCCCCCCTTGTCCCTGTCCGCGCCAACAATTGACAAAGTTACAGGGGTAATCGCGAGGTCCAGAGCGCCCTTTTCACCATGTAAGATAAGTGCACCTGTGGCTTCTCGATGGCAAAACAAGCTGGCCCGCGTTTCCCGCATGGACTGGGAAGAGCTTCGCGTGCGCGCCACACAGGAATTCCACAAGCACAGCGACCTTCTCCTGCACCGGATGGGCGTGCCTCAAGGGGCCACACGGCTGCGCGCAAGCTCCGCAACGCCGCCTCAATTCTTTTTTTCTAGCAAAGAATGCTCAGCCCGCGCCGAATTGTTGCGCCAACATTTGCCCGAAGAAGTGTCCGCCATTCTGCGCGACGCCGATGAGATCTGCGCCCATCGTTTTCGCCTGCTCGGTTATGAGAATCTCGACTTCGGCAGTGAAATCGACTGGCATCTCGACCCCGTGCATGGCAAGCGCGCTCCGCTCGATCCCTGGTGCAAAATCCCTTTTCTCGATTTCGCGGCGGTCGGCGACCACAAGGTCATTTGGGAATTGAACCGTCACCAGCATCTGGTGACGCTGGCCAAAGCGCAACTGCTGAGCGGCAATAAGAACGACAAGTGCGTTCGCGAACTCACCGCGCAATGGCGCAGCTGGACCCACGCGAATCCCTATCCGCTGGGCATCAACTGGGGCAGTTCGCTCGAAGTCGCCTTCCGCAGTTTGTCCTGGATCTGGGTAGACCAGTTGCTGTCGGGAACGGCCGAGCACGAAGACCTTCACGCGGAATTGCTGCCGGCGCTCGCCTTTCACGGCCGTTATATCGAGCGCTATCTATCCACCTATTTTTCTCCGAACACGCATCTGTTGGGAGAAGCGGTTGCCCTGCTTTTTCTCGGAACTCTGTATCCCCAAATCCAAAGCGCCGCGCGCTGGAGAGAATCCGCCTGGAAAATTGTGCTGCACGAAGCGCAGCGCCAGGTGCGTCCCGATGGAGTGTACTTCGAGCAATCGCTCTATTACCACGTCTACGCGCTCGACTTCTTCCTCTATGCGCGCTTGCTCCAGGCGCGCAATGGATTCGAAATCCCCCCAGCCTACGACGCCGTGCTCCAACGAATGCTCGACGTCGTCGCCGCCCTCGCGCAGGCAGGCCCGGCCGAAGGCTTCGGCGACGATGACGGCGGCCGCCTGTGGAATCCGCGGCGCAACCGGACCGAGCACATGACCGACCCCCTGGCCTTAGGCGCGATGATCTATTCGCGCCCGTTCCCCGCCGCGCAATTGACCGAGGAAGCAATCTGGCTGTTTGGAAATCCAGCCGTGGATGCGCTCTCGAAAACACGCTCGCCCCAGCTAACATCCGCACCGCTCCGTTCGACTGCCTTTCCCGACGGCGGCCTTTACGTCCTGGCCGATTCCGATCCTTACCCGCAGGCGATTGTCGTCGATGCCGGTCCTCAAGGCGTGGGCCGCTCCGGACACGGACACGCCGACGCGCTGAGCCTGCGTCTCGTCATGGATGGACGGCGCTGGCTGGTGGACTCCGGGAGCGGCGTCTACATTTCGCAAGATCCCGCCGACCGCAACAATTTTCGCGGCACCAGCGCGCACAACACACTGCGCGTAGACGGGGCAGACCAGGCCGTTGCCGATGAACCGTTCTCCTGGACCAACATTCCAACCGTGCAAACGGAAAGCTGGATCGCCGGAAGAACCTTCACCTATTTTGCAGGTAGTCACAACGGATATGCGCGCCTGAAAGACCCTGTAGTTCATCGGCGGCACATTCTAAAGATCGCGGGCAGTGTGTACCTCGTGCGCGAAATCGCCCTCGGGCGAGGGGAACACCAACTCGACATACGATGGCATTTCGCGCCCGACTTGGAGGTTCAAGCCGTCAGCCCGGGACGGATCGAAATATCGAGACAAGGAGCTCAATCGGGTGAATCGCGGTTGAGCCTAATCGTGCCCGACGAAACCGTATGGCACGCCTCGACGCAAGTTACGAAAACTCTTCTCTCTCCCGCGTATGGCGCATCGCAGCCCGCTTCGCTCGTCCAATCCTCCGCGCGGCTATCGCTCCCGGCGGAAACCGCAACTGCGCTACTGCCCGGCACGGTCGAAATTCATCAGAACAACGATCCGCTGATCGGACCGCACATGGCCAGTGTCGGGCAGCCAGACGTGCAAGTGTACGAACTCGACTATCATGGCAAAAGCCATGCATTCTTTTTCGCACTCGGCAATGCCAATCAGTCGTGGAGTTTCGGCCCTTGGTCATCCGATGCGCGCCTACTCTACTGCCGCATCGCGAACGAAAGGCTCGAGCAATTGGTCGTAATCGCCGCAACCCACGTCGCCTGGCAAGGACAGCCGCTGTTGCAGTCGGCGCCATTTGAATTTTTCGAGTGGCGCAAACAGGATGCGTTGACCAATTCATCGCCCGGAAAATTGTCGGCTACGGCCCTGATTGAGGAATTGGCCAGCGGCTCGATTCCTTCATCTCCAACTCTAAATCGCAGTTCTTCGAGCCCGGGTCCTTCGAGTCAAGGTTCAGCGAGCCAGGGTTCACCGAATCAAGGTTCAGCGCCCTACGCAAAGACACACTAACGGACACACAAAATGTGCGGAATTGCCGGCATTCTCGAATTCGGACGCGACACCCGGGCCAACCCCGCCGCCTTGCGCGAAATGTGCCGCGCCATTACCCATCGCGGCCCCGACGACGAAGGCTTTTACACGGACGGCGCGGTCGGCATCGGCATGCGCCGCCTCAGCATCGTCGACGTTGCCGGCGGGCACCAGCCCATTTCAAACGAAGACGGCACCTTGTGGATCGTATTCAACGGCGAGATCTACAACCATCTTGCCTTGCGCGAGCAACTCATCGCCCGCGGCCATCGCTACAGCACCCACAGCGATACCGAAACCATCATCCACCTTTTCGAAGAATATGGCGCCGACTGCGTACAGCACCTGCGCGGCATGTTCGCCTTTGCCATCTGGAATCGAAATACGAAAACGCTCTTCATCGCCCGCGACCGTCTGGGCATCAAGCCGCTGTACTACAAGTTGTCGCCCGAGCGGCTCCTGTTCGGTTCCGAAATCAAAGCCGTGTTTGCGCACGGCGGAGTTCGTCCCGAGTTCAATCGTGCTGCGCTGCCCGAATATCTGGCGTTCGGCTATTTGTCGGCTGAGGAAAGTTGCTACAACGGAATCCTCAAGCTGCTTCCCGGACACACCATGACCGTGGCTCCGGATGGCACAGCGAATATCCGGCAGTACTGGGACCTCGACGCGTCGACGACCCACGAATCGCGCGACGAAAATCACTACGTCCAGAGCTACCGTGAGTTACTGGAGGGCGCCGTCCAGAGCCACCTGATGAGCGACGTGCCCTTGGGCGTGTTCCTGAGCGGCGGTGTGGATTCAAGCGCGGTGGCCGCGCTCATGACAAAATTGCGGCGCGAGTCGGTCGAAACTTTTTCCGTCGGCTACACTGAACAGACCTACAGCGAACTGCCCTTTGCTCGCACCGTATCGGACCACATTCACTCCCGGCATCATGAAGTCTTCGTCAGTGAAGACGATTTTTTTGGATCGCTGCCGCATCTGATCTGGCACGAAGACGAGCCCATCGTGTGGCCATCGAGCGTCTCTCTCTACTTTGTCGCCCGTCTGGCCCGCGAACGCGTAACCGTAGTTCTGACCGGAGAAGGCGCCGATGAAACCCTGGCCGGTTACACTCGTTACGCCTTCACGTTGAAGAACGCCGCCATGGATCGCGCCTATCGCAGCATGGTCCCGAGCTTTGCGCGCCGCGGCTTGCGCCACACCATCGCAACCTCTTCCCTGCTCTCCGCAACCCTGCGCCGCAAGCTCGAACACACGTTTCTCGCCAAAGATGGAAACTCCTGGGCTTCTTTCTACTTCGATAATTTCTTTTCCGCCTTCGGCGCAGCCGAACAGAACGGATTGCTAACTGCTGATTTCGCGCAGGAAGCCGCGCCCAGCACGGCATACAACAACGTCCTAGCCTTTTGGGAGCATTCTTCGGGCGAAATGCTGCAACGGCTGCTCTACACCGACATCAAAACCTACCTCGTCGAACTGCTCATGAAGCAGGACAACATGAGCATGGCCGCTTCCATCGAAAGCCGTGTGCCGTTTCTCGACCACGTGCTGGTTGAATTCGCCACGCGAATTCCTCGCGAAGCACAGCTTCAAGGCCTGGCCGGCAAAGGCGTCTTGAAGAAGGCTGTGCAAGATCTGTTGCCACACTCCATTCTGTACCGGCCCAAGCTCGGATTTCCCACGCCCTGGAGCGGATGGCTCGCCGGTCCGCGGCTGGAAACCATCCGCGCCCTGCTGCTGGAGCCGCGCAGCCTGAATCGTGGATACTTCCGGCGGGAAGCCATCGAGAAACTGTT
>Ga0187879_10002360_pt1 | contig 12822 bp, 9 predicted proteins | sample June2016WEW_19_1_FD_132423 | JGI IMG/M metagenome (GOLD analysis project Ga0187879, IMG submission 132423) | Peatland microbial communities from SPRUCE experiment site at the Marcell Experimental Forest, Minnesota, USA - June2016WEW_19_10 | ecosystem: Environmental > Terrestrial > Soil >... | reverse complement strand
CACCCCGTGTCACCACGACGCAGTTGCAGGCTGATTACGAGTTACGTTAGCTCGGTGAGGACTTCCACCTCACTGATCGTGTGCGCTCTCAGGCGCACTAGCCGGGGGCAACGCCCCCGGAAATGCCGCCCCTTCACCCCTTCCCCTCTCCCCGCGGGCGGGGAGAGGGGTGCCGAAGGCGGGGTGTGGGGACTTGGTCCGGGGGTTCCACCCCCGGCTACTCAATTTGCTCCCCTTCGGGGAGCACGGGCTCCTCGAGAAGAAACTTGCCTTCTACTGCAGCAAACTCAAATCCACCGCACTCCGCGGACTGAGCTTTACTCGACCGTCCGCGCCGAGCAGGTAAAGCTTGCCCGAGGGATCGCGCGGTAATGCCCGGAGGTAACCCGCCGCGGCCAGCGTCTGAAGAGAGCGCGCGGGCTGCGCCTGACGCTGGTTGTAGAGGGCAACCAGCTCGTTAAGTTTGCCGATCTCTTCTGTCGCCTGGATGGCCATCAGGTGATCTTCGGCGTTCTTGCGAATCTGGTCGTTTCCTGCCTGGCGTGCAATCTCTGACCAGAGGAACTTCGAGGTCCCGACTTCCCCGCCCTGAGCGGCCACTTTCGCCGCCAGCGCCCGCATCCAGGTCATGGCGCCGGGCCTCTCGCTTCCGGCCTTAAAGGCTCTTGCCGCAGCGGCGTAATCCTTCAAATCCCAATAGTAGACGAAGCCAACATCCTCCCAAAACCGCCAATACTCCGGGTTGGCAACAGTGCCACGATCGAGGAGCGCCAGGGCCTCCAGGGGTTCGCCGGCTCCCCGCGGCGGCTTGTCCGCAAGAAAGATCGAACCGAAGCGGTAGGCAATGATCAGATGGGGGTCCAGGTCCGTAGTGATTTGAAGCAAAGGCCCTAAGAGCTTGAACTCCGTCGAGTGCGCCACTCGTTTGCCGCCGAAATATTGCACCACACGAGTCCAATAGATGTCGGCAAGCAATCCATCGTAACCCAAGCTGAGCCGCCGCAAGACCTTTCCAGACGGCAGAAAGAGAACCTCGCCCAGTCGACGCTCGCTTCCGCCTCGGAGGTCAAGGCTCCGCTCGAGAGGAATCAGCCCTAAGAAACACAGCAACATCACGAGGCAACAGGCGCGGCGGCGGGAACGAGGTTGGGAGAAGAACGATGTCATCGGAATTCCCGTTCCTCGAAAATAAGGACTGCCAGGGCCAGAAGCATGGTTATGTAAAGAAGCGCGTAAAAAGAGTTTCCCACCCACAGGTAACCGGGGATCGCCTGCGCGTGAGCCACCAGGCTGATGACGTTGAAAGTCGCGAAATTGGGCAGCGCGTAATAAAGCGCGCTGCAGACCGTCCCCACGAGCGCACTCTGAGTTTGCTCGCCGAAAGTGCGCAAGTCCGCTGAAAAATTACCTATGACGAAAAGACAAAACGTGTAGACCGCGGATAACACCGGAGTAGATATACACGAAAAGACTAAGGCGAGTCCTACGACCATCGCCAGTTGGAGAAGAATGAAATAGACCGCCCCGAGAAATACCAGGTCGCTGCGGCCCAGCCTTCCCTCCTGATAGTACAACGCCCCATAGAAGCCCACCGTCATGATGGCTGTGTTCACAAGCAAGGTGAGCAGCAGCCCCAGGTATTTTCCCAGAACGAATTCCACACGACTTACGGGTTTCGAGAGGATGTTATAAAGCGTGCGGCGTTCGATCTCTTTCGAGACCAGGTCGATGCCGATGAAAATGGCGATCAACAGGCCGAAAACCGAAACCGAGGTGAGCCCCAGGGTTATCAGAATAATCTGTTCGACACCCACGGAGATGCTCCCGAAGAGAATGGAGGCCCCGATCAACAGGAGGGCGAACGCCACCAGGTTGTATAGAACTTTCTGGCGGACCGATTCCTTGAATGTGTGGATGGCGATGGTCAGCACGCGCATGGTAGTCTTTGCAATAGTCGAGAATTGGTAGCGCTGGCCTTCAGGCCAGCATTTGCCGACCTAAAGGTCGGCGCTACGCCCAGACTTCTCGACTTCCTCCGCGCCAATCTTCTGAAGGAAATAATCCTCGAGCGACCTCTTCACCGGGTTCATCGAGATCAGCTTCGCTTTACGCTGCAAGATAATCTCCAGTGAGCGTTCAACCTTACTCTCCTCCGCAATCTCCAGGCGCACCCGCTCTCCCGTGCGAATCACCGACGAGGCGTAGGGCTCGAGACCGGCCATGACCTCTGCGGACGGGGCCTCGAGCACCAGTTCGGTGGCGGTTACTCCGAGACGCAGGATCGCGGTCAACTCGCCGCATCCTTGCAGACGGCCGTGGTTGAGCACCGCGACCCGGTCACACAAGGTCTCCGCGTCCGAAAGAATATGCGTGGAGAAGAAGACCGTCTTCTTCCGCTCCTTCAGCCTCAAGATAACCTCACGGACTTCCCGTCTCCCCAGCGGATCGAGGCCGGACATCGGCTCGTCCAGGAAAACCAGGTCAGGGTCATTGATCAACGCTTGAGCAATTCCCAAACGCTGAATCATACCTTTTGAATACTTGCGAAGCTGAACATTTCGGGATGCGGAGAGTCCCAATTGATCGATGAGTTCACCCGAGCGACGGCCCCGCTCGGCTGCCGGCAACCCGAACAGCGATGCAACGTAGTTCAGAAATTCCTGCGCGGTCAGATGATCATAGAAGGCGGGGTTTTCGGGCAGATAAGAGACCCGGGAACGGACCGAAAGGTCGTCGAGTGGCTTCCCGAAGATGCGCACCGTGCCGGAAGTGGGGAAGATGAGACGAAAGATCAGCTTGAGTGTCGTGGTCTTGCCGGCGCCGTTCGGTCCGAGCAGGCCGAAAACTTCCCCCGCCTCGACGCTGAGATTAAGCCCCTCGAGCGCCCGCTTAACTCGATTGCGCCAGAAACCGAGTCGATAGTCTTTGGTCAGGTCGGTAGTTTCGAGGGCTAACATGATGAACGAACCGTCTCTTCGCCATCCTCCGCGGTGGCGCAGGGCCTGCTGTCGCCTCGGAGGAAGAATAATATACCCGAAGGCGAGACCTCACGGAAGTGCGGCTTACCGCTCATTTCTACCCGAGTCATTCTACCCACAGGCGTTAACCTAAGCCTGCCGCTGTCTGCAAAATTCTTCTCGCTGCTACTCTCGCAGGCCCGGAGGGCCGAAATATTGTGGCCCACGGCGAAAGCCGTGGGATGGCCGTGTTGGTTAACGATCAAGCCCGCATCAGCGGGCGACAGACTTCCTGCGCTCCGTCCAATATTTCTGTCGCCCCTACGGGGCTTGCCCACGACGCTTATGCTTTCTCCCATGGCTTTGAAGCTGTGAAAAAATCGGCGAAAGGCAGAAATTTGCACGTGCTGTCATTCTGAGCGAAGCGAAGAATCTCGCTTTGAGTTCCTTCGCCATCGGCCACTTCCATCGGCAGAGCGAGATCCTTCGCTTCGCTCAGGATGACAGGCTGGCTGATTCTTTCACGCCTTCTTTCGCCATGGGCGACATCCTTCCTCCGCTCCGCAGCTCTCGTAGTCCTCGCACCTTGGTTTAACGCCCATGCGGCCTGCGTCGTGGGCTACTCTCGGCTGGCCCTCCGAGCCTACATTGCCGCGATTCTCGGCCCGATAAGCTTCAGCGTACAGTTTCCCGCAATTGCTTTTCGATCTCCTCGATCTGCGCGGCCGCGGCCTGTTGTTCGGGATTTACGGCCAACTCTTCCTTGAATTCCCGCAGGGCCCCGGGGAAGTCGCCTTGGGCTCTCAGCATTGCTCCCAATGCAAAATGGTAGGCAAAACCCGCGGGGTTTAACGCGATGGCGCGGCGCGTGGAAACGATCGCCTCCTCCGTGCGTCCGGATTTGAGCAGCGTCATGCCCAAGTAGAAATATTCATCGGCCTTATGGGGATCGATACGGATCGCCTCCCGAAAGTACTTCTCCGCTTCCGGCAGACGCCCCATTTTGTAGTGAGTCAGACCCAGATTGTAGACCGCGGGCCAGTAGGAGGGGTCATGCCCTGCCACCTCGTTGAACTCTTCGAGCGCGGACGCGTACATACCCCGTTCAGCCAGGATAGTTCCATAGTTAGTTTCTGCCGCAAGGTTGTGGGGCGCCATGAAATTGTTGTAAGCATAAAAAGTCAGACTGTCCCGGAAATAATAGCTCTGGGTGACGGTGCCGTAGGCGAGCACAGCGGCAAGACATAGCGAAGCGGCCAGGAGTGCGCCCGGCATGCCCAGCCATTGCGATGCGCGCCCCCAGGTTCCGGGAACGACCACGTCTGGAGCGCTGACCTTCAGGTCAGCACGCGAGGCTTGCGGCCCGCGTGCACACAGCTTTCTCAAACCAAGACCTGCCAGAATAGCAAGGCCGACCGAGGGCAGGTACAAATAGCGGTCATGGGCGAAGTCATCGGCTACAAAGACGCGCAGGTCAAGGAGAGGAATCAAGGGCAAAACCAGCCAGACTGCCGAAAAGGCGGCGCTTCGGCTTCGGCGAACCACGCCCAGCAGTCCGGCAGCAACGCAAACGTCGAAGATGAGGGGAAAAGTGAAATTCCTAAGCGTGGGGTGGAGCACGGCAGGAAAGTCATAAAAGGTGCTGAGACCCACAGGCCAGATCAGGTGTCGAATCCAGAACCAGATCAATGACGGCCAAGTGAAGGCCAACTGCGACAGGTTGAGCGGAGTCACCGCATGGCTCAGCGCTTTGAGCGCGTAAATGCGCGCGGGAAGATAAAGCAGAACAACCAGGAGGAAAGGCCAGACTCCGCGGAGAGCGGCGCTGACGCTCCGAAAATGACTCCCTTCCTCCGCAGGAGGAGGGGCCGGGGGTGGTGGTCGCATGCCGGGAACCACCCCTAACCCCTCCTTACCAAGGAGGGGAATCGCCGTCATGCTTTCCGCGCGCGCGCCGGTTGATGGCTGTGTGCCACAGTTGGCGAATATCCATTCGTAGGCGAGCAGCAGACCGGGAAGGATCATGGCGGTCTCCTTTTCGGCCAGCGCAAGAGCGAAGAGAACCACGGAGGCGAGCCGCCAGTCGCGCCGGCTTGTGCGCCGCCATCGTACGTAAGAAATGAATGACGCAATCAGAAGAACGCCCAAAAGAGGTTCAGTCGAGCCGGAAATCCAGGCTACCGCTTCGATGTGCGCGGGATGGAGTCCGAAAACCAACGCTGCCACCAGCGCGGCGTCGCCGCTGACTCCCAGACATAACGCCAGCAAATAGGCGAGCAGGGTCGTGAGGACGTGGGCGAGGATGGTCGTGAGATGCCAACCCCAGGCGTGATTTCCAAAGGCCGCATGGTTGATTCGCAGCCATAGCAGGAAGAGCGGACGGTAGTAATTCCCCAGTTCGCCCGGCATGACCCCCGCCCAAACCTGCGAGGTAAAGTATGAGGGAACGAAACGCCAGGAATGAACGGCGGGATTCTCCACAATCTGCCCGCGATCGTCGTGTACGAACTGATAACGAAGGGTGGGGATATAAACGGCAAAGGTCAGAACGAGGACAACGCCGATTCCCTTCCAGGAAGGTGGGCTGGAAGCGTTGGCGGAGGTGGGCAGAACTGGCAATCCTTATCAACTTTTGCAGGATGCCAGGACGTCGTCGCGGAGCCGGCGCATTCGGTCCATCCCATCCATGGGACGCACGCGGCGACGTCCTGGAAAGTGTTTCCCCCACAGTGGCATTGCGACCCGCAAGCCTGGGGAGATCTTGTGACAGGGGACAAATGCAGGGAGGGCCTCGCCGCCTTCCCTGCCGCAATTCCCAACCTCTAACCAGCGAGCGGCGAGTCGGTCGAACCGGCCACGGCCGTGCTGTTTTGACGGATTACACCCGACATATCAGTGTAGTAATAATTCGTTCCGGTCGTCCCCACGGTGATCGGCGTAGCGGTAATGCCATAGGTGTCGACCCTGCCGCTCGCATCGGTGCCAGCGGGAGTGTAGACGAACGTATAACCGCTCTTGACGCTCGAGGTGGCGGTGGCGGTTCCTCCTGAAAGAACGCTGTCAATCAATCCGGCAGCGGTGGCGGCGGGGTTCGCGCCTGCCGCCGGCGGACCCAAGTCGCCCAGTGTCGCGGTATAACCGGTATTGTAGGTGGTGGCATAGGTTATCTCCGCAGTGTTAAGGGTGCGCAGAGACCCCACGGCGGAGGCTTGATTGGCGGCAATGCGCGAACGCAGCAAGTTCGGGATGGCGATTGCCGCAATGATCAGGATGATCGCAACGACGATCAGCAACTCAATTAGTGAAAAACCTCGTGAACCCTTCTTCATTCGTCCTCCTATCGATAATCAAAGCGCATGGAAGCTAGCCACCTAACGTGTGGCATTTTGCTTGCCAAGCCGTGCTCCAGAGGAAATTTTAAACCTTCGCTAACTGTTGTGTATTCAACTACTTAGTTCAATCACCGGTGAAACTCTGTGATCCGCTCGCTTGCTCTGAGCTTTTCTCGCCGATTTTTGTCCAAACCGCGCGACGGAATTTGTCACTTTCGACCGTAGTGTAGCACAGGCACTCCTGCCTGTGCCGATGTGCAGACGGCCAAGAGTGGCTGCCCTACTGCCCCGTCGTCAACTTTATCACGGCCATCTGCACCGTCGTGTCTTTGGGGTCAAGGGTTCTAGCCTCCTCGATTTCCCGCCGCGCCTCGGCACGTCTACCGGAATTGAAATACGCCAGGCCAAGTTGAGCGTGAGCCAACGCCGATTTCGGCTGAATCGCGGCCGCTTTTTCGAGAGCCGCAACGGCCTCGTCTTTGTTTCCCATTTTCAGGGCGAGAACGCCCAGCCTGAACTGGCCGTTGCCCGAGCCGGGGCCGGACCTCACGATCTGGCGATAAAGCTCGAGGGCTTCCGCCAGTTTGCCTTGGTCCTCGTAGACACCAGCAAGACCCAGATAGGGCGCCTCATCTTGCGGAGTCAGTTGAATGGCGTGCTGGAACTCCGCTTCCGCGAGAGCGAATTTCTTCTCCCGTCCATAGACCGCTCCCAGGTTCAGACAAACCAGCGCTGAAGAAGGCTGAACGATCGCATCACGCCGAAGCAGTCCCTCCGCCTCGGCGAGCCGGCCCTCCTGTAAGGACAGAAGCCCAAGTTTAAGGAGGGCCTCGGCATCGTTCGGGTCGAGAGCCAAGGCTCGCTCGAAGAAGTCGCGCGCCTCTTCCGTGTCGCCACGGAAGAGGGCGATTTTGCCCAAGGCGTACAGGGGCTTCGAGAACCCGGGATTGAGCTGCGCCCCGCGCCTCAGGGTGTCCTCTCCGGCTTCGACGTTGCCATCGTCTAAGAGGACGCCCGCCAGGTTCACGAAGGCCTCGCCGGCTGATGGGTCTGAGGCGATGGCCGCGACGTATTCAATGCGCGCCCTGTTTCGATCGCCCGCCTGCCTGTAGCCGTTCCCCAAAAACCCGTGGAAAGCCGCCGCGGTGGGATCGTCGCGCACGGTGGCCAGTCCCAAGGTGAAGTTATTGCGCCAGGCCGGCAGTCTCACCAGGATGCGTAAGGCGCCCGCCACCAGCAGTACAGTCCCGAACGCGAGCGCCGCGACTCGGCGAACGCGCTGCCGGGGCGTCCCTGGCGATTGCCCCTGGGCGGCCGCCAAGGCTGCTCCCGCCAGCCACGAGATTCCCACCGAGGGGATGTAAAGGTATCGTTCGCCATAGGCCGACACTCCGATCCCGGCGATGTTGAGGACCGGAGCGAGAGTCAAGAAGAACCATACGATGGCGAAGCTGACCGCGCGGTCCCGGCGCCACCAGGCAGCCACCATTCCCACTGACCAGAGTGCAAACAGCATCCCCACCAGCACGGCTGGATCGCGCCAACTTAAAGGCGGATAGAATTTCCACGAATACGAAAGATGCTGGGGCCAGATCAGCTTGGCAACATATTCACCAAGCTGCGTAGAACCGAAAATAACGGTCTGTCTCAGGGGCATCCGGTTGGAGGGCCCGACGCTGGAAATGCCCCCAATGACGGCCAGATGAACGACCACATAGAAAGCCGCCAGCAGGAAACTTGGCAGGTAGCGGCTGAGGCGTTGGGAAAATCGCGTTACCGCGTCTCCGCGCAGGAAGTGCTCGTAGAAAACCATAAGCAGAGGAGCGGCCAGCGCCACTTCTTTCGATAGTGCCGCGAGAAGAAACACGAAAGCACTCATCCAGGCGCGGAGACGTGAAAAGCCTTTGGCGCCGGGGGGGTGGGTGTAGATAAGAATTGCCGCCAGGAAGAACGCGGCGCATTCGACGTCGGAGATCCCGGAAACCGTCGCCACATCCTCGGAATGAACGGGCAAGGCAGCAAACAGTAAGGCGCCCCACAATGCTCCGTGGCCTGTGGGCCAGAGCCGTTTCCCGAGCTGGTAGACCATCACCACCACCCAGGAATTCAAGAGGACGTTTGAGAGGTGGAACGGAGCAGGTCGCGAGCCGAACAACAGCGTCTGCACTAGAAAAGTGAACATCACGAGCGGCCGGTAGAAGATGCTGTCGCCGCGCGCGCCGCGAAAGGCCCAGAAATTCTCGGTGAAGATCTGACGCAGGAAATGAAAACTGCGCACATAGGGATTGCCCCCGATCAAGATCGCATCATCCCCAACCAGGTCGTAGCCGGTGGTTACGATATATAACGCCACTGAAACGAGAATGAGGAGGGGTATTGCCCAGCGGTCGCGGGTCGGACTCCCGTCCTCGGCTGACGAGGGGAACCCGTGACTCCCCTCCTCAACTGAGGAGGGGCCGGGGGGGGTGGATGCCAGACCTAGAGCACGGGCCAACCACCCCTTGCCCCTCCTTAACAAGGAGGGGAACTCGTGGCTCCCCTCCTCAACTGAGGAGGGGCCGGGGGTGGTGGATGCCAGACCTAGACCACGGGCCAACCACCCCTTGCCCCTCCTTAACAAGGAGGGGAACCTCTGACTCCCCTCCTCAACTGAGGAGGGGCCGAGGGTGGTGGATGCCAGACCTAGAGCACGGGCCAACCACCCCTTGCCCCTCCTTAACAAGGAGGGGAACCTCTGACTCCCCTCCTCAACTGAGGAGAGGCCTGGGGTGTTGGCCTCAGATATCATATTTCTTGGCATAATGACGAAACGAACGGTAGGACATGCGCAGAAGTTCCGCCGCGTGCGTTCGGACTCCCTCGGAGGCACGCAAGGCAGCAAGCAGGTGTTGCTTTTCGATTTGCGCCATTCGGGCTTCAAAATCCAGCCCTTCAGGGGGGATCTCTACGACAGCCTCACCGCTCGGGGATATACCTGTCAGGGATTGAGGCAAGTGTTCCATGCAGATTCGGCCGCCGCAGTCCCCGCACATCGCGACCGCATATTCGATTGCATTCTCGAGTTCGCGAACGTTTCCGGGCCAAGGAAAGTGCGTAAGAAGTTCCAGAACGTCCCGATTGAAATCCAAATCTCCTTTCCCCATCTGCAAACCGAATTTGTGCAGAAAATGGCGCGCCAAAGACGCAATGTCGTCCGGACGGTCACGCAAGGGCGGGACGTGGATCGGTATGACGCTAATCCGGTAGTAGAAGTCCTCCCGGAACTGCCCTGCCGCCACCATGCGCTTGAGGTCGCGGTTGGTGGACGCGATCAATCTTACGTCGATCGAAACATCAGAGCTTCCCCCCAAGGGCCGCACGCGGCGCTCCTGAAGTACCCGAAGCAGCTTGACTTGCATGGTGAGGCTGGTCTCGCCAATTTCGTCCAGAAATAAAGTGCCTCCGTGGGCAGATTCGATGATTCCCTTGCGGTTGGTCTCGGCGCCGGTGAAGGCTCCTTTGAAATATCCAAACAGTTCGCTCTCCAGCAGGGTTTCCGGAAAAGCCCCACAGTTGATCGAAACGTAGGTCTTTTCCCGGCGCAAGCTGGCTTCATGAATGGCCCGCGCCACCAATTCTTTGCCGGTTCCGCTCTCGCCTGTGATCAAGACGGTGCTGCTGGTCGGCGCCACGGTGCGGACCAATTCCAGAATTCCCTGAATCTGCCGGCTCTGACCGACGATGTTGTTATGCGCAAAGTCGCGCAGCAACTCGCGCCGCAGGCGCACATTTTCTTCCCGCAACGCCGAGTGCTCGAGCGCCCGGCTGACGGTGAGTTTCAGTTGCTCAACCAGTTTATCCGTCTTGATCACATATTGATAGGCGCCCAGGTTGAGTGCGTCGATGGCCGTTTCCATGCTGGCATACGCGGTGATCAAAATAAAAGGGGCGGGGTTCCTGGTCTCGCAGAAGAACTTGAGCAGCTCAATGCCCGAGAGGTCCGGCATGCGAATGTCGGAGATGACGAGGTCATAAACCTGGGACTCGATCTTCTTCTTTGCGGCCTGACCGCTGAAGACGGTCTCGACCGCGTGACCGTCCTTGCGGAAAGCAATCTCCAGCATTTGGCACAACGACTTCTCATCATCCACGACCAGCAGCCGAGCCATCTACATCTCCCTGCGATTCTAAAAGTCGACCTTTGAGTGGTAGGGGCGGTTCGCGAACCGCCCCTACTTCCCATCACCGATTGGCGACGGCCGGGGTGAAGGCCTTCTTTGGGGCGGCCGCGGGAGCCGCATGCTTCGGTAGTTCAAGGATGAAGCGAGTGCCCTTCCCCGCTTTCGACTCTACCTGGATTGCGCCTCCGATGCCCTGCATGATCTGGTAAACGATGGCCAACCCGAGGCCGGTGCCCCCGCTGAATCCAGGTTGAAAGGGCTCGAAGACTTTTTCGAGCTGCTGCTCGGAAAATCCTACTCCCGTGTCACTCAGGATGACGCGGACCACCTTCTCGCCGGCTTCCTCAGCTTGCACCGTCAACACGCCCCCTTCCGGCATCGCCTTGAGTGCGTTATCCGTGATGTTCCAGAAGACTTGCCGCAGCTTGTCCGGGTCGGCCCAGACCGGCGGCAGCCTGGGAGAATAACGCTTCTCCACGCGCACATTGCCGCCGAAAAGCGGATGGTTTGAAAGTAATACCAGCGTCTCGTCAATTACTTTCACCAAATCCACTTTCTGGGGTTCATGATGCTGGTCACGGCAGTAAAGAAGAAAATCCGAAACCAGTTTGTTGAGTCGTTCCGACTCATGACTCACAATTTCGATTAATTTGGTCTGGTCCTCGTCCAAACTCGAAATCGACTGCAGGAGCTTGACGGAGCCGGTAATTGACGCCAGCGGATTCCGGATCTCATGCGCGATTCCCGCTGCCATGCGTCCCAACGTCGCCATGCGGTCCTTGGTCCAGTACTCTGCTTCCCGGCGTTTTTCCTCGGTCAGATCCTGGAAGTTATACACAAAACCAGCCACGCCAATCGTGGGAACCATCAGCGGAGATACAGAAACACCCAGGACTCGCGGCTCCGCCCGAGGACTGCGATAAGTCACTTCCTGGCGGGTGGAAAATCCGTTGGCAGACGGAAACGAGACGCTGCCGGCCTGCAAGCCGGCGAAAAACGACTGGATCTGTCTTCCTCGCAACTCCTGCGGTTTGAGGCCCAGTATGGCGGCTCCGGAACTGTTCAGTTCGCTTACCACACCCTCCAGATTCGTGGTCAGCAGTCCATCGCGCATGCTTTCCAGAATGTTCTCTGTTTTGGCTTGCAGGTTAGCCACTTGGCCGCTCTTATCTCGCAGTTCCGCTCCCACCTTCCGCAGGTTTTCCGCCAATTGGCTGGAAAGGTAGGCGATGGCGAAGAAACCAAAGAAACTTGCCCCGAGCTTGACCTGGAGCGTCCGCAAATCTACCGGCAACGGGGAAGTGGTGATCAGATAACGGAGGGCCGGGTAATGAACCACGAAGTCTGGCAGTATAACCGGAAGATAAGCCAATTCCAGCACCGCACCCATGCAAACAAAACTGACTGCCGCCACCAGGAAAACCCGGCCGCGCGGAAGCAGTGTGCTGGAAAGGATGATCACAAGCAGGTAAAGCGAAAGGTAATTGCTCTCCAGATCCCCTGTAAGGTGGAGTATGGCGGTGATGACGGCTATATCCGAAAAGATCTGCAGGTAGGCCTGTAAAAGGTAATCCTGGCTAAGCTGATTGTAGATCAGGTAATACAGGCCGAGAATGTACCAGAGGATGATGGCGATAGAGAAGTATTTGAAAGAGGCGGGGTTAGGATTGGCAACCAGAGCGCGAATGGCGAAATCGATCGCGAAAACAAAGCTGATTATGACAAACCGGATCTTGGTTACCCAGGGCAGCCATTCTTTTAGCTGATCGGGTAAGGCCGCGAATAGGCTAGACGCATTGGGAGAAGAGTATTTTGCCATGATCGAGTCGGTCAATCGACAATTCTACGCACTCTAACGCTGTCGTCAATCTTTCTTTTGCTGCAACCTCGGCGTGGAGGCTCGCCTCTTGAGGGTGTCATCCTTCGCTTCGCTCAGGATGACAAGACCAAAATCACCCCGCGAGTTTCCCGATCAAACTGAATAACGGAAGGTACATCGAGATTACGACACCCCCGACGACCACGCCCAGGAATAGAATTATTATCGGTTCCATCGCTGTCAAGAGGTCGCCGACCGCAACATCTACTTCATCTTCATAGAAGTCTGCGATTTTTTGGAGCATGGCGTCCAAATTACCGGTCTGCTCACCTACGCCGATCATCTGCACCACCAGGTTCGGGAATACACCGGTTTCGCGCAGGGGATCAACGATGGTCCGGCCTGCCTCGATGGCCCGGCGAACTTGCATAACGGCTTTCTCGACCACCGCATTGCCCGAGGTGCGGGCGGTTATCTCCATGGCTTCCAGCATGGGGACGCCACTGGATATGAGCGTGCCCAGAGTGCGTGTAAACATCCCCACCGAGATCTTG
>Ga0187879_10002351_pt1 | contig 12846 bp, 10 predicted proteins | sample June2016WEW_19_1_FD_132423 | JGI IMG/M metagenome (GOLD analysis project Ga0187879, IMG submission 132423) | Peatland microbial communities from SPRUCE experiment site at the Marcell Experimental Forest, Minnesota, USA - June2016WEW_19_10 | ecosystem: Environmental > Terrestrial > Soil >... | reverse complement strand
TTTTGCGTCGGCTGCCGCATGCCCGATCGCAACGCGCAACTCTTGCAAAGGGTTACTGTATGTGTTGGGATATACAAACATATCCGATGGCTTGATCATTTTCGCGGTCTTAGGAATCGGCCTCCTGATCATCAGCCTAGTTGGCCACGGTATTTGGGTGCTGGCGGCGGCTCTTCTTCGAATTGCCAGTCAAAGTTGCCCGCGCTGCAAGACGCGCCGAGTGGGCAAAAAGTGCCAAGTTTGTGGCTGGCCCGGGCCAATGCCCGACCCTCTCCAGATCACCCAAGAGCAGATCAAGCGATTACAAAAGAATGGCCGTCTTGACGTCGAGGTGTGCAGCCAAGTTCTCTTGGCCATTTCTGCCGACCGCAGTGGTGAACCATCGACGGCCATTCCCATGGCCGAAATGGCGACGCGGGAGATTAGCCCGGTCCTTGTGCCGCCGCCTTTGCCGCCGGCTCCGCAAGTGTTGGAACCGGAACCTCCTATTGGCGTACCGCCTCCGCCAATTCCCGCGGAATCTCCACCGCCGCCGCTCCCGCCAGCGCCGCCGAAGCCGCATTCCAAACCGCTGACGCAAATCATGGCCTCGTTCATGGAAGCCGGGAACATTCGCTGGGGCGAATTGGTGGGCGGATTGCTCATCGTTGGCTGTTCCGCGGCCTTGGTCGTCAGCTTGTGGTCCCAAATCGCTCACCAGCCGATTCTCAAATTCTTGATCTTCAATGTCGTCACTGCCGCGCTATTTGGCTTGGGCCTCTACAGCCATCATCGCTGGAGGCTTCCGTTGACCAGCCGGGGAATCCTGGTCACCGCCGCGCTGCTGGTTCCGCTGACTTTTCTGGCCTCGGCCGCATTCTCTGAAAGCGGCAACACGAACCAGACCACCGCCATGGCCAGTCAGGCTATCGCCATCGTTCTCTTTGCACTCCTCCTCTGGTTCAGCGGCCGGGTGATCGCGGCCCACGATCCTCTCATGTTGGTCGCGGCCGTGCTCGGGCCGTCGATCGTCATCCTGGTCGTTCACTATGTTGCGCCCAAAGGCGCCTCGATCGCCGGCGTACAATTGCTGATCCTCGGGGCTTTGGCGCTGTTCTTTTATGAACTGACCGGTGGGTGGATGATGGTCCGAGCCTGGCACTGGGGGGAATTGGAAACAACCCAGTGCCACGCGATCCTCCGGATGCTCGGAATCGCCTCGTTTTGCACGGCTCTGCCGCTGGGACTACTGATCTACAAGAGCGGTGTCACTCCCCAGACATTCCAGATGTTAGGCCCGCTGGCGAGTCTCGCGGGCCTGCCCCCTCTGGCCATCGGATTGCTTTTCTGGCGGCGTCTGCAAAGCCTCAACATGGTGACGATGCGAACCGGCGGGACCAGCGTGGCCGTTGTCGGTGCCGCGCTGCTGCTTGGCGCTATCGTACTCTCGTGGCCTATCCCGGGATCCATGTTCGTCGTAGCACTGATCGACTTCGTTGTCATGGCCGCCATTGCCGTTGCCTTCGAGTTGCCTGCGGCGCATCTGCCTGCAGGGCTGTGTCTCATGTTGGCGTATCTCCTGGGCTTCCATCTCGCATCGGGTTCTCTCACGTGGAACGGTGGCGGCAATCAGACGATCGAGTCGATTTTCGCCGGCAACAGCGCAACGGCGCTGATCCCGTATTTCGTGCTTCTGATGGCGGTAGCTCAGTGGCTGTTTTCCATCAAGCGGACTGAGGATGCCCGATTTGTGGCGGCGGTAGCCGCGATTTCCGCGATCTTCAGTTTGGCATTGGTCGCGCATTTTGCCTACTTCACCGACGCGGGCTTCAGTGCCGCCGCATGGGTGTTTGGCGTGTACACGGTGGCGGCGATGGCGGCGGCTTGGCGATTCAATGCGTCGCGGGCCGCCTACGCGGGATGGATTCTGCTGTTGTGCGCGGCGCAGCAATGGTGCGCCGAATGGATGCCGGCACTCCTTATCGTCTCCACCGTCGCGGGCATCGCCACAATTCTTTGCGCCAACTTCGGAGGAAAGCTCAAAGAAGCCTTCGGAGCCTCAAGCCGTGTCGCCGCAGGGGCCGGATCGACCGTGGCGCTGGTTCTGCTGGGAATGCGCTTATCGATGCAGAACTGCGACTACGCCGCTTGGCGGCTGCTCTGGATCGCGAGCATTTGGGCGGCGGTTGCAATAGTCTCGCAATCAACTGCGGGCTTCGCTGCCTTTCAAGCGGCGATAACCGGCGCCGCGATGCTGGCCGTCACCGGCCGATTGTCTTCCTCCCATTGGGGGCCGTTCGACCCGCGAACGCTTCAAGCGTACGGCATTGCCACCGCCTTTCTTTGTCTGATCTGGTCGGCATTGCGGCTCACCGGCGCCCGCCGATGGATGCCCGGAACTACTTATTGGTCCTTGGATCGAACGCTCACCTGCGCCGCAATTGCTTTGTTATGCGTCTTGGCATTTGGGGCCGCAATACCGGCCGTTTTCGCCGAGTTGGCCGCGTCGAATTCCATCCACGAGGCGAGGTGGTTCGGCGCATTGAGTCCTTACGCATACGACTTGCACTCGTGGTTTCTTCTAGTTGTCCTGGCCGGTATCTTGTTGCTGCAATGGCGGGATCGCCCAGAAAGCCTGTGGCTGTGTGCACGCGTGGCGGTCGCCTTTGCGATCTGTCCTCTTCTGGCGGTTCGATGGGAAGGCCAGAATGCGACGGCCTCGGCATTCCGATGGATCGCCGGCGTTTATCTGGTTGCAGGAACAATTCCCGTCTGGACCGGGCGCCTCCGTCAGCGCGCCGGAAACCTCATTCTGATTACCGGCGCCGGAAGTATTCTTTTGTTAACGCTCTATCCTGCCCTGCTGACAATCGGGGGCCAAAGCGTAGCCGGACCGCGATCCAGTTCGTTCTTTGCACACATCGGGAACTCTGCTTCTTACCTGCTTCCCCTGGCCTTGGTGATCTTCACGCTTTTGGGCCACGCAATCTGCCTTCGATCCGCCGGATACGCCTTTGGCGCCGGGCTGGTCGTGAACCTGTCGGTTACGCTGGGATATCTCTTGGCCAATGTCGGCGCGGCATTCGGACCGCAGACGCTCATCCAGCTATCGACGCTGAACGCAATCGCACTGGCGGCTTTCGCATTGGGATGGCTGGGAGCAATTCGCCTGAGGAGGCTCGCCGACCTGCCGGGCTTGTTGCGCCTTGAGGTCTGGCTTGCGATCGCCGGCGTTTGCCTTTTGGTCCTTTGTGGAGACCTGCTTCTTCTTGGCGAGCCGGGTGCTGCGACCTGGCCCGGGGCTCTGGGTGAGCCGCTCGAATGGCTGGCGGCGATATTGGCGGGCGCGGCGTTTGTCGCTTCGAGTCGGAGAATCAGCCTGCCGGCTGTGGCTGGAAGTCTCCTCATCGTGGCGGGAATGGGAGCACAAGGCATCCGCCGTCTGGGCACGCCCTGGGATGGATATCACGCCCTAATGGCGGGACACGCGGCGGCCGCTTGGAGCATGCTCGCGATCGGATGGATGGTGGTTCATCGGCGGCGCGGTGAAGTTGAACCGGCGCAAGTTATCCCGGCTCCGGAGTCAAAAGGATCGTCCTTGCCGCTGCGCATCCTGAATTACCATGAAACACCCGATTCTGCCCATAGCGCGGTGGATCAGGAGCCCGTTGCGCGCTGGGCCATCGGAATGGGGATGTTCGCTGCCGTGTTAGCCCTTCGCGTAGCAGCGATCGATCCGGGACGGCCGGGGTGGACTGCGGGAATCCTGCTGGTGATCAGCATACTGGCCGTTGCCGGGGCGTATGTTCAGTTGGAAGGTGTATATCTTTATGCCGCAGCCGCGCTCTACAATTTGGCGACGACCCTGTGGTGGGCGAGCCAGCACTGGGTACCAGGCGCGAATTCCCTTGCGGACATGCTGAACCTCAATGTGATCGCGCTGGCGCTGCCGGCGATCGCATGGCTGGTGCTGGAACTCCAGGTATTTCGCCCCGCCGGATCGCCGACTTCGCGCCTGCGCCCCATTCATTTTCTCGCTGCAATCGTGTCTCTGATCACGGTCCTGCTGGTCGTGGGGATGGGACTGCAGGCTAATTCCGTCGGTCAGCCGCTGGCTGAAACTGTCTGGATTGGCTGGGGCGCTCTGGCCGCAACGGGCGCGCTATGGGTGGGTTGCCTGTGGGATCCCGACATGAGAACCACGTCTGCCGGGCTGTATCTGCTCGGCCTGGCGTCGGCGGGATTGGCGATCGGTCAGTTCCACCTGCGGTCCGAGCAATTGGCTTGGCACAGCGCGATTATCCTGGCGGCATACGGCGTCGTAACCGGTTATCTCTTTCGCATTCGCACGAAGCTGCGCGATTGGGGGATTCCATGCAAAGGGCAAACCAGCGCGGCGACATGGCTGATACCCGCGAACCTGATTCTGGCTGTGGTGATCGCGGCTCTCGGCTATTGGCTGGATTTTGAATTAAGCTCGCTGTCGCTGCGATTAGTCGTAACCAGTGCGGTTGTATCACAGGCCCTGGCGATCGGGTTGCTGGGGAGTGACCTCGAAGCGATTTCATTGATCGCCGGAATCGTCGGGTCCGTCGCCTGGGGCTGGGCTTGGCTGGCGCCGGGACATGGTGACGATCTGCTGAATCGCCTGGTCGTGGCCATGTCGGCGCTCGTGATCGACACCGCGATCTACGCGGGATTGGGAGTCTTGGCGGATGCGACGGGGGCATGGGGCAGGGCGGTCAGGCGGGTATTGCCGGGTTTGGTCGCAACGGCGCTGACATCCCTGTTGACGACGCTGGGGTGCGAAGTATGGCAACGAGTGGAGCTTGGCCATGTATCGATCGCTCCGGTGGCAACGGGCGCCGTCATGGGTGCGCTCGCATTGGGCATCGTCGCGGCGATTATGATGGCGGTCTCGCCCCGGCGCGATCCGCTGCATCTGTCGGATCAGGGGCGAACGCTTTACGTTTATGCCGCTGAGGCGCTGATGGCAATGACATTCGTCCATCTGCGCCTGACGATGCCGTGGATTTTCGGCGGGATCTTCCAGGCGTATTGGCCTCTGGTAGTCGTTGCGATCGCCTTTGGGAGCGTGGGGCTTAGCGAGTTTTTCAGGCGGAGCGGGCGCATGGTGCTGGCCGAACCTCTGGAGAGGACCGGAGCGTTTTTGCCACTGCTTCCGGCGCTGGGGTTCTGGGCGCTGCGGTCGGATATTGATTATTCGTTGCTGCTGTTGATCGCGGGAATTCTTTATAGTGCCCTGGCGGTATTCCGAAAATCGTTTGCGATGGGCCTGCTGGCGGCGCTGGCGGGCAATGGGGCGCTTTGGTATCGGCTCGGACACGTGCAGGGATTCGGAGTCCTGCAGCATCCGCAATGCTGGCTCATCCCGGCGGCGCTGTCGGGGCTGGCGGCCGGATACCTGAATCGCTCGAGGCTCTCCAAGGCGCAGATGCAGGCGATTCATTACGGATGCCTCATGACGATTTACGTTTCATCGACGGGGGACTTGTTCATCAACGGAGTGGCAAGAGTGCCGGGGCTGGCGCTGGTGCTGGGCGGGCTGTCGGTGATGGGTGTGATGGCGGGAATCATGCTGCGGATTCGATCATTTTTGTTCCTGGGAACGTCTTTCTTGCTGCTCACTCTGGTGACGATCATCTGGCATGCGTCCGTCGATCTGCATCAGACTTGGCTCATCTGGGTCAGCGGGATCGCGCTGGGGCTGGCGATAATTCTCATGTTTGCATTCTTTGAGAAGAATCGAACGGAATTGCTGACTACGGTGGAACATTTGAAGGATTGGCAGGGATGAAACGCATGGTGCCGACACGTCCGACGGCCGTGGTGTTGCGGCTTTGCCGGGCGTAGATTCGCGGGCCGCCCCCGCCTGATCCACAAAGAGCCGAACCGTACTGAAAATCGAAGTTATTTTCGCCTAAGGCAAAGAATCAAGAGATATCGCCCGCCAATGCCCTCCGCCATGGTCGCCCGGGTCGGTGTCCTTGCGGTCGTTAGTGACGCTGGTCGCCCACTCCTCAGTGCCGGTGAAATATCCGCACTTCTCGACGCGGAAATCCGCGTCCAAGAATGGGTGGCGTGAAATTGAACGTTCTCCCGGACACGTCGGACGGTGCTGCCGGCGATCACGCAATTGAAGCGATTGAGAAGGATTTGGCCACTTTTATGTCAGCGGTCTGCGAGGTTGCGGGTGCGAGGCGCGCCTGCGTCACGATTTACGTTTCTCGTCGGTCGGAGCGTGTTTCGGAAAATGTGCTGCCAGTAGTTGACCGGCTTGCTCGATGCCGAAGTCGATGGCCTGCATGTATCGATCGTTTTTGAAATGGTCGGCCATCCCGTTGGCCATGGACTGCCAGGCGGCGTCGCCGACGCGGTCATGCACCGCCTGATCACCAATGACGGCGAAGGTTTGTGATCGTGGGGCCACGAAGATCAGAATGCCATTGCGGTGGAAGAGATGATGCATTTGTAGCTTTTGGAATTGCCGGCGGGCTGCGGATAGAGGGTCGGCCACGGCGCCGTGACTGATAAAGACACGAATTTCGCCCGTCGTGTTGCGCTCCGCGTTGTGGATCGCTTCGACGATTTGCTGGTGCTGGACACGGCTTAGGAAATGCTCTGGTTTCATGCGATTACCAACTCCCCCCGGCTCCGCCACCGCCGAAGCTTCCGCCACCGCCAGAGAAGCCGCCGCCAGAGAAGCCACCACCACCGCCGGAGAAACCGCCGCCCCGGCTTGAGCTTCCGCTTCTATTGGACATGAGTGCGTAGAGGAGCCAGTACCAGCCTATGCCGGTATTGTAGCCGCGGTTGCTGTAGACGGCGTAGGCGTGGGCGCTAGCGATTCGTTGAATTATGGCGGCGAGAACGATGAGGACAATTATCACGATGAAAAGGACGCCCGCGGGGTTGGAGTTGTTTGAGTCGTGCGCGGTTGAGCTGGTTCCTTTGTATTCGCCCTTGGTGGCCGCGATGATCGCGTCCACTCCGGCGGTTAGGCCGCCATCGTAATCGCCTTGCTTGAAACGCGGCGTGATCTCGGAATCGATGATTTGCTTCGCCAGCGCATCTGGAAGCGCTCCCTCCAGCCCGTATCCAACCTGCAGATAAACCTCGCGGTCCTGAATGAACACGAACAAGACGGCCCCGTTTTTCTTCAACCTCTGGCCGGCCTTCCACGCCTCGGCGACACGAACGGTGTAATCCTCGATTGAAGAGTCCGACTGCATCTTAGGAAAAATTGCGACGACGATCTGGTTTGACGTATCGCGCTCAAATTGCTCCAGCTTCTCATTGAGCTGCTGGGCCGTCGTTGAAGAAACCACGTTGGCATAGTCATTGAAATACGACGTGGGCGATGGAGGGATGACCTCAGCCGCCCGGGCGACGCCGGCCAGGAACAGAATGGAGGCGAAAATGAGATGGAAGGGTTTCACTAATGCGCTGGAGCAGTAGAAGGCGAATTATTGAAATTGAACTGCACTTGCGGCGGCGTCTGTGCCGCAGTGGTTGCGGTGAAATAGGGCTTGACGGTGAACCCCATCGCGCCGGAATAGAGCACTGCAGGAAACGATCGGAGCGCGGTGTTGTATTGCTGTACGGCATCGTTAAATCGGCCGCGCTCGACCGCGACGCGATTTTCCGTGCCTTCCAGTTGCGCTTGCAATTCGGCGAAATTGGCCGTGCTATGCAGCTGGGGATAATTTTCCGCCACGGCCAGGACGCGGACGACGGCGGCACCCAGGCGCTCCTGTGCCTGCTGAAATTGGGCGAGCTTAGCAGGATCCGTGGGGGCGGAATTGGGGTCGATGCCGGTATTCTCCGCGGCAGCGCGGGCCTGGGCCACGTCCTCAAGCGTCGATTTCTCAAAGTTTGCGGCGCCTTGAACGGTTTGCACGAGATTGGGGATGAGATCGATTCGCCGCTGGTAAACGTTTTGCACCTGGGCCCATTGACTATCGACGCCCTGCGAGAGGCGCGTGAGGCGGTTGTATCCGCCTATGACGGTTAGCAGGAGGATAATGATGAGGAGGACGACGGCGCCTAAACATCCCAATGCTGCCTTTTTCATGGAAAGATCCCTTCGACGAGGGGCCGAATCCGAACTGGGAATCCGCGACTCTCCGCAAGTGAGCCGCGGGCGAATTCAGTACAAGTCCATGTGTTAACCGCAATGCCCGATTGTGACAATACGGAACGTTTACAGTACAACTGTCATTTGGCGTTTGCCGCGCACCACCCCAACGGCGCCAGGATAGTGCGGTTCACAGAAAAGGACGGCTCAATGCCCACCATCGCTACCCACGTTCAGAGGCTGCTGAAGAAAACCGAACGGATGAAGCAGCAGGCTGTTAGGAGCTTGCTTCGGACGCTGAAACAAATCGAGCGGGAGCGGAAGGCGCGAACTGCCGACTTGGAAGAAGCGGCCAAGGTCATCCTCAAGCATCTTGCGGATTTGGGCCACGTCGGCATCAACACCAAGGCAGCAGACAAGCAGGCGAAGAGGACCGCCACGATTGGAAAAAAGCGCCGCAAAATAGCTCGTCGCAAGTTCGCGGTCAGCGGCGAACAGATGATCCTCGATTTTGTGAAGACCAACTCGAACCCCATCGGCAAGGAGATCGAGAAGCATTGGTTCAATGAAGGCCGCGCTGGAGCGGCGGCGACTCTCATTTCAAAACTGGTCAAGGAGAAAAAGCTGAAACGAACGCCGCTGAAGGATGAACGGGGCAGCCGCTACTCGTTGGCGTAGGTCGGAATCATCCGGCGACAAAAGGTATTCATGGCCGGCGCGGCAGGCTGACGACACGAGTGACGCCATTTCCATTATTGAGATCACGCGCGACCGTCGACACCGTGTCCGCCAGACTGCGGCGATCCTTTCCAGCCTGACCAGCACCTGCCGCCGGCACGGCATCGATCCCCAGCATTACCTAACGCAATTGCTCGTGAATCTACCGGCTACGCCGATCAGCCGCTTGTCGGATTGGCTGCCAGACCAGTGGAAGTTGCGGAATCCCTCGCCGTCAGGCCAAAACTAGCGATCACGAAAACGCTTCGGCCACAGGCTGCCGACGGCGGCGAATGAGCGGCTGGCGGTTTTACTTTGCATCACTCGGCAGTGATCGACGACCGCCGACGACGCAGCAAAAAGGCCGCTCCCAGGGCAAGCAGTGTGCCGCTGGCCGGCTCGGGAACCGCCAGGGTGTACCCGATGACGTTCAGGGCCGTGAGCTCATTCACTCCCAGGGTGGGATTCGCACCGGGAGTCGCGATCGCGTCCTGTACCTGCGGTCCGTAGCCCGCGGGAAAGGGATCGCTGAGCCAATCTCCGTAGTCGGTTGCATCCCCGTATTGATTGAAGTAAGACAGGACCGTATTGCCCCCATCAATGGAGAAGTAGGAGTAGGGGCTCGCCGTGTAATATAAAGAAAAGCTGCGGACGCCCGGCGCGGAATAGCGGTAGAGATCCATGGGTCCGACTTGGAACGCCGGGTTGGGACCCACACCGTTGGTCTGGTATATGGCGTTGCTGACGCTGAGCTGCGATCCGCCGCCGCCGATGCCGAGGACCTCGTCCAGCTCGTGCAACATTGTGGCCTCGAGGCCGTAGTTGCTGCCGGTGTTGGGGTTTGGCGGGTAGGTTATTGTCGGATCAAGATCGATGATCGAGTCGTAAAGTTGTCCATTGGAAGCTTTTTCAAAAGGAGGGGGGGCGGGCAACCCCAAAGCCCTCAAGTTGGCTGAAGTCAACATCATAGACTGGTCACTGGCCCAGCCGGTAACGGGATTGCCCGAGGTCGGCGATGGAGCCGCCCCCAGGGAAGCGAACGCGGTTCGTTGGGCGCTGGTCGCGCCCGGGGCCGTGTCAATGGCCTTTAGTGCATTGTAATAATCGTAGTAGCTGGCCCAGAATTGGGTGGTAGTGTTGCTGAATACGTCGAACTCGACATCCTCGGGGGTAGCCTGGAAGTAGACTGAGACGGTGATCGGCGTGCTGATGTCCGATTCTAAAACCCCGATGGCCGAGTTGATCGTTCCCTCGATGGCAGCGGCGTTGGGATCGTTAGTGATCGAGCTATCGAACGTAGGCGTAATCGTGAGGTTGGCGTGGGCGCGGCCGGGGGAAACGGCGCACAAGGCCACCATCGCAACCAGGGCATAAGCCCCACGAGCTATTCTCGGCAAAGCAAAACGACGATTGTGTGCGATTGAACGATTAAACATTGCAGAAAACTCCCACTCTTTTTCGAGCACTTAAAGGCACAAAAACAAAGCTTCAGCCACACAAGTTGGACAGCGACGCAACGCCGCTGATTGTTCAACCGAGAGCACGTGAAGTGTTACCCATCAAGATGAGTCTCGCTGTCTATCGCTGCACGGAGTGAGCAAGAGGAAGGTTGACCTTCCTTTTTCAGTTAAGACACCAATCCCACATCTGGTGAAAACCAAATTTTACATGCGCAAGTCCACGCGCTTTAGACCACCCACTGCCGGTGTTGTGCAGAAACATGATACACAACGGCAGAACCCGATTCAAGTAGTAAACTCATTGAATGAAGCCGGGTTTGATGGGTATATGGCGATTTAGTGCCAATTTGCTTCATCTCCTTTTATTCACCATCAATGGTTTTGGCTTCCATGAGCGCGTCCCCGTGTATCCCGGGTTGCCCGATCAAATCCGCGGCGCGGAGATGTGGTTGGTCGAACGGACACAATATAACCAGGTCGGGACCATAGAAACCGGCGGCGAAACCCCTCACGACTGCGCTGCCAGATTCCCACCCCCCGGCCCATCCGCAGTAAGCGCTCGGTCGTCCACATCTCCGCGCCGGAATTGATCTGGCACCATGGGCACAACGGGAGTTGCTCATGGACGCAGCGGTCAATGGCAAGGCAGATGCCTGGCGCCGGCGCATCGACGATCAGCGTGCCAGCGGACAATCAGTCCGTGCCTGGTGCAAAGCCAACGACGCCCAAGAAGGTTCCTTCTACTGGTGGAGGTCCCGGCTTGGTTTGTCGCGGAAGAAAAGGCGGACCTCCAAGCTGGCGAAGGCCAAGCCTACGCCACTCGCCTTCGCGCAGGTTGTTGTTCATCCGTCCACCACCGAGCCGCTCCGTCTTCGATTCGCCGGCGGGCATGAACTGATTCTGCCGGCGTCGATGCCGCTTGAGCAGGTGGCCAAGCTGGTCCGTGCCATCGAGGGCGGAGGCGAAGCCTGGCGCGCGATGGCATGATTGGTGCCGCAGGCGTGCGTATCTGGTTGTCGACGGCGGCCGTGGATGGCCGCAAGGGGTTTGACACGCTGTGTGGGATCGTGCGCCAGGCGCTGGGGCACGATCCGTTGTGCGGGGATTTATTCGTCTTCCGCAACCGTTCGATGGCGAGGGTAAAAATACTTTTTTGGGATGGCAACGGCCTGGTTCTTTACGCAAAGAGGTTAGAGAAAGGAACCTTCCGCTGGCCGCGAGCCGGCGAGTCCTCCATCGCGCTCAGCGGCACGCAACTCATGGAGTTGCTGGCCGGACGGGAAGTAGAATCGCTGGCAGGAAAATCATTGCAACATTCCGATGGCCAGCGCATATGATTCGTCAGAGTCATGGACGACGCGGCCCTCCTGGAACTTCCCGACGATCCGACAACGCTGCGAGGAATCATTCTCGCCGAGCGCGCTCGTCATGCCACGGTATTGAAAGAGCGTGACGAATCGATCCAGTTCCTGAGCCAGGACAATCAATTGCTGCGTAACCGCCTGGCGGCGCTGCTGCGAAGCAGCTACGGACCGCGGGCCGAACGCTTCGATCCCCGGCAACTGCTCCTCTTCGGCCTGCTCGTGCCGAGGATTGAGTTCCCAGCGGCCGGTTCCACCCTGAAGTCCAAGTCCCCCAACCGTTCCAGGCACGGCCGTCAAAAACTTCCGGAGCATTTGCCGCGTCTGCCCATTGAGCACGACCTGGATGAATCGGAAAGGGCCTGCCCTTGCTGCGGCCAGGAGCGCCAGCGCATCGGTCAGGAGAAAAACGAGCAGTTGGAGCACCTTTCATCCAACTTCGTGGTCCTGGAGCACATCCGCAACAAGTACGCCTGCCCGCATTGCAACTCAGGACACTGCCAGAAGTGCGATGGCCACGCCCATATCGATCTGGCCGCAAAGCCCCAGCAACCGATTGAAAAGGGATTGGCCGGTCCGGGACTCCTGGCGTATGTGGTGACCAGCAAGATGGCGGACCATCTGCCGCTGTACCGTCTGGAACAGATATTCGCCCGCCAGCGAGTAAACATCGATCGCTCGACGCTGTGCGGCTGGATCGCGGCGGCGGCGCGGGTGGTCCAGCCCCTTATGAACTGCTATGCAACCGCGTTCGCCAAAGCGCCGTCCTGCACACGGATGACACAACCGTGCCGATCCAGCACGAAGGGCACTGCCGGCAAGGACGGTTGTGGACGTATGTCGGGGACGAACACCATCCTTATATTGTCTACGACTTCACGCCAACGCGCTCGGCGCAAGGGCCGCTGGGATGGCTGGGGAAATGGCGGGGGTTCCTTCAGGCCGACGCCTACGCTGGCTATGACAAGCTGTACGCGCGAGGCGATGTGAAGGAAGTCGCCTGTTGGGCTCACACTCGACGCAAATACTTCGACGCCCAGGAATCGGACCCCGCGCGATCCGTTTGGATGTTGGAGATGATCCGCCGGTTGTACGTGGTGGAGAAAGAAGCCACCGAGCGCGATGCGCCAACTCGCCAGATTTTACGGCAATCGCAATCCAGACCGATCTTGGAGCAAATCCGCTTGTGGCTCACCGAGCAACAGGCTCAAGTGTTGCCCAGGAGTCCCAT
>Ga0187879_10002350_pt1 | contig 12849 bp, 10 predicted proteins | sample June2016WEW_19_1_FD_132423 | JGI IMG/M metagenome (GOLD analysis project Ga0187879, IMG submission 132423) | Peatland microbial communities from SPRUCE experiment site at the Marcell Experimental Forest, Minnesota, USA - June2016WEW_19_10 | ecosystem: Environmental > Terrestrial > Soil >... | reverse complement strand
GTATCCGCAGCCGGCGCCCACTTCGAGCACCGTCTCGGTGCCGTCCAGCTCCAGCTCCGCCGCCATTAGCGCCGTCATGTAAGGCTGCGAAATCGTCTGTCCATGCCCGATGTCCACCGGCTCGTCGCCGTACGCCGTTATCCGCCACACCAGCGGCACGAATTGCTCGCGCGGAATCCCGCCCATCGCCGCCAGCACGCGCTCGTCGTGGATGCCGCGCCGCCGCAGTTGCTTTTCCACCATCCGCTGCCGCTCGCCGGCCCAATCTGGAATCACGCTTCCGCCTCAACCTTATAATAGCGATGATGGCTCATCAGATTACGCTGATCCCGGGCGATGGCATTGGGCCCGAGGTGGCCGATGCGACCGCGCTCGCGGTGGCGGCGACCGGCGCAAGCGTCGAATGGGAACGCGTGGATGCCGGAGCGCGCGCGCTGGCCGAGCAGGGCCAGTTGCTGCCGGACGACGTTTTCGCTTCGCTCGAGATGACGCGCGTCGGGCTGAAGGGCCCCACCACCACCCCTATCGGGGGCGGCCACCAAAGCATCAACGTGGTCCTGCGCAAGAAGCTGGGGCTCTATGTGAACTTCCGGCCCGTCATCACGCTGCCCGGCCTCAAAACGCGCTTCGACGATCTCGCGCTCGACATCGCCATTTTCCGCGAGAACACCGAGGACCTTTACGCCGGCCTGGAGCACGAAGTGGTCCCGGGCGTGGTGGAGAGCCTCAAGATCATCACCGAAAACGCCTCCCTGCGAATTGCGCGCGCCGCGTTCCAATTCGCCCGCCGCGAAAGCCGTAAAAAGGTCACCGCCATCCACAAGGCCAACATCATGAAGCTGAGCGACGGCTTGTTCTTGAAATGTTGCCGCCAGACCGCCGCGCAGTTCCCCGAAATCGCGTACAACGAGTTGATCGTCGATAACGCCTGCATGCAGCTCGTGATGCGCCCGCAGATTTTCGACGTGCTGGTGCTGCCGAATCTGTATGGCGACATTGTTTCCGATCTCGCCGCGGGCTTGGTGGGCGGCCTCGGCATCGTGCCCGGCGCCAACATGGGCGATCACCACGCCATCTTCGAGGCCGTCCACGGCACTGCCCCCGATATCGCCGGTAAGGGGCTCGCCAACCCGACGGCGCTGATGCAATCGGCCGCGCTGATGCTGGCCCACATCGGCGAGCGCGACGCCGCCAAGCGTCTCAAGAGCGCCGTCGCCAGCGTTTATGCGGAGGGCAAACATCTCACCGGCGACGTCGGCGGCCACGCCGGGACCGCCGAGTTCACCGACGCCGTAGTGCGCCACATCGGCGGGTAAGAATCTTAGCCACAGATAAACACCGATGAACACGGATAAGTTCTTTTGAGTTCTTATCGGTGTTCATCGGTGTTGATCCGTGGCTTCAAATGACTGAGTCCAGGAATTGCCGGACCATGGCCAGATACTCGTCAAACCGCAAAAACATGGTGCCGTGGCCGCCGTTGTGGAAGGTGCGGACTTCGGCGTTGGGATAAGTCTGGCGTAGAGCCTGCCGGAGGCGCGGGCCGAGGACATCCGTATCGGATTCGGCAATCAATATCTTTCCGGGCCAGTTCTCCAGATCCTGAGGCATGAAGTGAAACCGCCGGTAGTAATCGTGCTGGATGCGGAGATTCGATAAGAGATCGGCCTTGGTAAGTCTCGATGCGAGCAACTCATCGAGATACGCCGTCCAGAATGTCGTGGCTTCACCGGACGGGTCCACCACCTTGATCAAAGGTTTGCGTAAGAGACTGGTTGCCACCGACCACGGTAACGCGCGGGCGATCCATACGAGGAGTCGCTTCGCCGGCGCCAGCTGCCGTATCGGAACACTTGTGCTAGACAGAATGAGCGCATTAATCCGGTCCGGATGCCGCCGGACACAGACTTGGGCGACAGAGCCTCCAAACGACGCGCCGAGGATCGCCGCTTGCTCGATCTTCTCGGCATCCAGAACGGCGCACAGGCCGTCCGCCAGCTCTTCGATGGAAGAAACACGGGGGTAGGCTGGATAGACCACGCGGTGCGTGTCACTGATGGCTAACGCGAACTCGAAACCCAGGTCATTTACTAACTCACCGCCCGGGACGGCTAACAGCGCCGGCGATGCCGTGCCTAACACTCGATACCGCCATTCCGCCGTCCCCAGCCGGAGGATCTTCTCCGGGTAACGCCGGAATTCCTGAAGCGCGGCCGCCTTCGCCGACGATCCGGCATCGCGAGCTGGCTTCAGACTGTTTTCGTGATCCGGCATCTGATTGGCCTCCGCCGGGTTGACAGGCGAAAACGCCTGTCCCACTTTGCTGTCGAAGGATTGCGGGCGAGTGGGGCAGGCACTTACGCCTGCCAACCGGCTGCCGCCTCCTTGTCGCGCATGCGCCGCCCTTTTTACTTCGCCGCCGCGATCGAGCTGACCTGAATGGTCTTCGCTTGCGCGTCCAGCGTGCCTTTCACCGTCACCTTCTTGGCGGCGAAATTGGCGGCGCTCTTCTGATCGCTGAGGACATACGTCTCCTTGCCGTCCCACAGCGCGTACTTGGCTCCGCCGCGGACGCACTCGATCACGCACTTCTCATCCGGCCCCATGTTCATGTCCTTGTGACTTCCGCCGCACATGTCGTCGGTAATGGTGCCGGTAAATGTTTGATCGGCGGCCAGCATCAACGCCGCCGAAGCGAATATCATCACGATGATTCTTGTCATTGGAATTCCCCTTCGTCCTTGCCATCTCGCGTCTATTGCAATTCGAAACTCACCCTCTTGACCACGCTCACCGGGCCACAATCGAGATGACGTGAATCTCCCTCGTCTTCGCATCCAGCGTGGCCAGCACCCTCACTTTCCTGCCGGCCCACGGTTCGGCCGCTTTCTGGTCGCTCAGCACATAGGCATTCCTGCCGTCCCACATAACGTACTTGGCTCCGCTTCTTACACAATTCCGAACGCAAAGTTCATCGGAATCCGTCCTCATGCTCTTGTGGGTGGCGGCGCACATGCTGTCTGTAATCGTCGCATCCACCAAGCCTTGGTTGGCGGTCGCCAGTGGCGCCGCCGAAACGAGGATCATAACGAGGATCCTCTTTATGGAGGGATTCTTCATGGAATTCTCCCGCCCTTTCCTTCGATCTGAAACCAAACGCTCGCCGCACTTACCTTTCGTGTCAGGTTGCCGCAATTCGACACTAACACCTTGCGCACCCTAGTGTCCCGTCTCTGAAGTTCGTTGAGAACAACCCACGAGGCTAACGCCCTATTGCAGGGCCTAAAGGCCATGTTTAGTGGATCCCACGCCGGCACGGCTGAAGCCGTGCCCCGGAAACGAAGTCAGCCGCCGAGTTCCACTTCCGTGTCGCGCACCGCTTACGGCCTGTTCTCCCATTTTTCTCGGATTGCCCACATGGGCACGTCCCACGGCGTGATAATGGCAACATGCCCGATGCCAAGCCTGCCGCCGAGTTCTACTGCCCGAACTGCGGCCAGCCGGCTCCCGATCCGCTGCTCTGCGGCGACTGTGGCGCGCTGCTTTGCCGAACCTGCGGCAAGCCCGTGGAGCGCATCGACGAGCTGGGTATCGGCTGAGGGAGCGCAACCCAATCGCCGCCCGATGCGTCGAAAGATTGCCCTGCCCCGCGCCACCGGTCCGGTTCGCGAGCTCTTCTTAGTGTTATAAGAGGCTAAGGGTGTTTGCTTACAGGGATCGGGGAACGAAAGGAATTCAAGCAATCGTGTCTCGTCATTATTACAACTGGCCGGAAGATCGAATCGGCCGCCGGAATCGCGCAGTCCGCACTTGTGTCGCAGCTTGGGTCGTCCTGCTGCCCGCTCTTGCCTGTGCCCAAACGTACAACATTTCGCTCGTCGCCGGCATGGCAACGACGCCGCCGACGCCGGGTTTCACCGGGGATAGCGGGCAAGCCATCAGCGCCGAACTCGACTCTCCGGCCGGCCTCTGGGTGGATGCCAGCCACAACATCTATATCGTCGACAAGGACAACGACCGGATCCGCAAGGTTTCCACGAGCGGTATCATCACCACCGTGGCCGGCTCCAGCACGGCCGAAGTCTATGCCGGAGACGGCGGCAAAGCCACCAGCGCTTCGCTGAACGAGCCCAATGGAATCGCCTTCGATAGCGCGGGCAACATGTATATCGCCGATACCGGAAACAGCGTGGTCCGCAAGGTGAACACGAGCGGCATCATTTCGACGGTTGCCGGGAATAATATCTCTGCCTTCAACGGAGACGGCGGCCCGGCCATCGACGCCAACCTGTCGGAACCCACCAGCGTGGCCTTCGATGCCGCCGGCAATCTTTACATCGCCGACAGCAACAACGACTGCATCCGCATCGTGACCCCGGACCAAAACATTCACACCTTCGCCGGGCAATGCAGCTACCCCCTTTTCCAGGGCGATGGCGGTCCGGCCACCCAGGCCAAGCTGAACAAGCCTTACTCCGTCGCGGTGGACGCCTATGGTGACGTCTACTTCAGCGACACCGAAAACGAGCGCATACGCGTAGTGACGCCCAATGGCATCATCAATACCGTTGCCGGCACTGGCACAGCGGGGTTTGCCGACGGCCCCGCGCTACAAGCCGAGTTTTCCGGTCCGTCGGGCATCGCTCTCGATGCCTCGGGAAGCATTTACATCGCCGATAGAGCCAACTTCAGGATTCGCAAGCTCCTGCCCAGCGGCAACGTCGTCACCATCGCCGGCAGTGGGATCCCCGGCTACTCCGGCAACAACGTGGCCGCCTCCAGCGCTGAACTGTACTTCCCGCTGGGCGTTGGGCTCGATCCCTCCTCCGGCAACGTGTACATCGCCGATTCACAGAACGACATCGTGCGGGAACTGACGGTTTCGAACGCTGCCAGCCTGCCGGCGGTCAGTAAGGGAGGCGTGGTGAGCGCCGCCCAATTTGGCGCCCTGTCCTCGCCCGCGCCGGGTTCGTGGATCGAGGTCTACGGCTCCAACTTGGCTACCGATTCGCGGGCGTGGACCACCGGCGATTTCACCGGCAACAACGCGCCCACTTCGCTCGACGGTACCGTGGTGACCGTCGGCGGACAGCTTGCGTATGTCGAGTACATCAGCCCCGGCCAGGTGAACGTGCAGGTGCCCTCCGCGGTTCCAACCGGCACGCAGCCGATCGTAGTGACGTCGGGATCGAATGTCAGCCAGCCGCAGACCATCGCCATCAGCGCCACCGCGCCCGGTCTTTATGCACCGTCGCAGCTCCTGATTGGCGGAAACCAATATGCCGGCGCGCTGTTTTCGACCACGAGCTCCGAGACCTGGGTTCTGCCCCCCGGCGCTGTTACCGGCTTCACCAGCCAGCGCGCCCAACCCGGAGACTTGATCACGCTATACGGCATCGGTTTCGGCGGGAACTTGCCCACCGGGCAGATCGCGCAGGGCATCGGCAATACCTTGCCCATCGGTTCCTTCCAGATCTCTTTCGACGGCACGCCAGCCACGGTGAACTATGCCGGCCTGACGCCCGGATCCGTCGGCCTCTACCAGTTCAACGTGGTGGTGCCCAACGTGGCCGCCAATGATCTGACCCCGGTCACCTTCACCCTCGGGGGCGTATCCGGCACGCAGACCCTCTACACCGCCATCGGCAATTAGAGGCTGCCTTCCGTAGTGACTGCACCAACCGATGATTGGACTGTTATTTCGTGACAGGCGACTGAGGCGGTCGCCGCTTCGCCCGTAGGGGCTGCGAAGCACTTAGCCGCCGCCGGAAATGGTACACCGTATTGGCGAACGGATGCGTAGCATGATCCTGGAACTACAGCCGGAGCCAGGTGCGTGAGCGTTCTGGCTGACAGCCCGCCCCGCTCGCCTACTGCTCTACGCGGCGCGGCCGCTCGTAAGCGGTCTTCAGGTACTTGGTGGCTTCTTCCTGCGCACTCTGCGTGTCGTCCTTGGTGCGCATGGCGAGGTTATACTCGTTCACGGCGCGGTCGCGCTGGCCCGTGATATCGAAAATCTTGCCCAGGTTGATGTGGGCCCAGACCTCGGTCCACTTGGGCTGCAGGTCGCCGTTCAGAGCTTCGCGGAATTCGTTGGCGGCGGGCTGGAAGTTGCTTTCCAGGAAGTAGACTTCCGCGATCCGGTAGTGCGCCAACGAGCTGGTGCGGTTGGTTTCGAGCGCCTTCTGATATTGCTGCAGCGCTTCCGGGAACTGGCTGAGCTCGGCGAACTGCTCGCCCCGCTTGATGGCCACCGCAACCCGCAGCGCCGGGCTGTAGCGCAAAACCCGGTTGTCCGGATCGATGACGATGTTCTTCGGCTTGCCGAAGGTGTCGATCGAAAACTCCGAGGAGGTGCCCACTACTTCGATGCGCTGCTGCTCGGGGTTGCCGTCAGTCTCGATCTTCAGATCCACCGGCATGCGGAACGTGTCCATATCCTGGCTGATCTTACCCATCACGCGGAAGCCCTCTTTTGGCACCTGCGTCCGGTAGACGGTGTATTCGAGCTTAAATTCCGGCGCGCCACTCGATTCGATCCATTGCAGGAAGAAGTAGCCCAGGTTCTTGCCGGCCACTTTTTCCACCACGTCGCGGAAATCTTCGGTGGTCGCGGTTTTCCAGACGCGCTGCTGCGCATATTGCTTGAGCACCTCGAAGAACTTGTCGTCGCCGATCAGGTAGCGCAGCATGTTGACGACGGCTGCTCCCTTGCTGCCGGTCAGCGCCCACAGCTCGGGAGAATAGTCTTCCAGGCGCGCCGATTGCATGATCGGCACGGTATCCACGGTGAGCGATTCCACCATCACGTCGTGAACCTGGCCCTCCATGGCGCCTTTGCCGGCGGTGTGCTCCACCCACAACAGTTCCGAGTACGCCGCCAGCCCATTGGTCAGCCACAGGTGATTGCGCGTGGCCGCGGAAACCATTTCTTCCCACCACTGGCGCGAAACCTCGTTGGCCACCAGCTTGGAAGCCACCGGGCGCGTCAGGGCGCGCGGCGAGAGAAAAATCAGGCCCGGCGCGGCGTATCCGTTGGGAGCGCCCGCTTCGGTTTCGACGATTGTCAGGTCGGCGTAGGGCGGCGGCCCGAACATGCCGGAGAAGTACGACATGATCTGGCTGGTCTCGTTCCCGTAAGCTTCCGCCATGTCGCCCTCCGCGCCGCGGAAGTAGATCGTCGTGGTGACGCCTTCGGCCTGCACACGCTTGGGCGGGTCCTTCACCACCGCGATGCTGCCGGGGAACGACCGGTGCTCGAACTTGAATTCGTATTGGGTCTTCTCGCCGGCCGCCTGGTGAGAATCCATCCCGCTGCCCAGCACCACATACCCTGCCGGCACGGTAACTTTCATATCGGCGGCGAAGCGGTCGGTCGAGTAGCCGCTCACCGGGAACCAGCGCGCCGGGTACATCAGGAAAGCGAAATCCGGATGGATGGCGGCGAAACGGATGCCTTCCACCGGCGAATCTTCCTGCCCGCTGAGCTTGCCGTCATAGGTAAACGATATGCTGGCCGGCTGGCCCTTGGCGAGCGCCGGATCGAACGCCAGGCGGACGGAAGAATCCTGCTGGTTGCGCGAGGCGGAAATCTGTTTTCCCCGGCCATCCACCACGCGGGCGATGTTGAGCGCGTTGTTCAGCTCAAAGGTGGTCGAGGCCAGGTTGTCCACCAGCGGCACGAAGCGCACCACCGCCGTAACCGAGAGCGATTGCGTGTCGGGGGAAATATCCGCCTCGATCGTATAGTCCTGCACGTCGATCTGCGGGCCGGCGCGCCGATCCTGCGCAGCCACGGGCAAAATCGCGATTGCCAGCAACACGCTCGCCGCCAGGGCGCCGGAGAGCGCGCGAAATTCACGATACATGAGACACCTGTCCTTCCAGAATATCCTGTATGATGGCCGCGGCGCGGCGCGGCGCTTCGCCCGGCCCCGCTTGGTTGAGCCGGCGCCGCACTTCCTCGAGGCCCGCCAGCATGCGCTCCCGCTCATCCCGGTTGCGGAGTATCCGCAGCGCTTCGCTGGCGATGCGGCCGCCGGTCATCTGGCTTTGCATCAGCTCCGGCACTACCCGCCGTCCCGCAATCAGGTTGACCATCGTGTAGTAAGGCACCTTCACCATCAACTTCCCCAGCAGCCAACTGGGCGTGGTTACCTTGTAAAACGTCACCATCGGGACACCCAGCAGCGCAGCCTCCACCGTCACCGTTCCGCTGGCGGCCAGCGCCAGCGTGGAGTGCGCCATGGCATCCCAACTTTCCCCCTCGATCACCCGCAGCGGCGCGTCCCCGATCCGACTTTCAAAAAACCCGGTCCCGGTGTTGGCCGAAGCGGGTAGGACGAAACTCATGGCCTTTTCGCGGTTGAGGATGCGAACCGCATCCACCAACGCAGGCAAGTGCCGCGCCGCTTCTCCACGCCGGCTTCCGGGTAGTACCGATATCAATGGACGGGCCAAGTCGAATCCGTGTTTCCGGAAAAACTCCTCCCGGCTGAGCGACGGCTTCACCAATCCGGCCAGTGGATGGCCGATGTAGGCCGTTTTCACCCCGGCCGCGCGGAAGAATTCCTCCTCAAACGGAAAGATGCACAGCAGGCGCGTGACGGCGCGGCGCAGCGTTTTCACGCGGCCCTTCCGCCATGCCCAGGCTTGCGGCGCCACCAGGTAAACCACTGGGATGCCCTGGGCCGCCAGGCGGCGCGCCACGGGCAGGTGAAAATCGGGTGAATCGGTGAGAATGGCCAGGTCCGGCGCTTCCGCGCGCGCGGCGGCAACCAGCCTCCGGTATTCGCGCCAGATGCGCGGCAGGTGGCCCACCACTTCGAGCAGCCCGACCACGGCCAGGTCGGCCGCATCCACCACCGTGCGTACGCCTTCGGCGCGCAGCCGCGGCCCGGTCGAGCCAAAGCAATCCAGGCCGTTCGAGGCGCGGCGCAGCTCGGCGATCACCAGCGAGGCGTAGAAATCGCCCGAAGCTTCGCCCGCCGATACCAGAATTTTACGCGACACCGCTTCCAAGTTTACCCCGGCGTGTTGTTACAATCGATTCGGGTCATGGCAGCCGAACTAGACGGATCGAAATTGACGGTGGACGATCTGGCCGCGCGTTTTCGCGGCGAGATGATTCCGCTCACGGCCAAGTTTTCTTACTTTTCCACTTTGCCCGTCGCCGAAGACGATCTCAAGCAATACCTGAATGACCCGATCGCCGCCCTTTCGCCCACCCTGGTGGCCTTGCTGCCGCAAGTGGGCATCATCCTGGCGCCGTATCTCGAACGCGGCAACGGCAAGGAGGGCGACGCCGTTCGCTTCGAGCGTCCCGCCGAAGGCCGCTACCTCGCGTACTCGCGGCGCGATCTGGAACAAGGGACGGTGATCGCGCTCGGCATCAAGGACAGCGACGTCGCCGAGTATCATTACCGGCTCTATAACGCGCTGGCGGCCCTGACGGCCGATCGCTGGAGCCAGGATGTGCAAGAGCGCTTCTTTCGCGCTCTCCGCGAGGAATTGAGCGCCGAAGTTCACGGCGAGGTGGACGAGAAAGGCTGGCACCTCAAGCAGGCCCTGGTGCGGCGGCAGACCAACGTGCGCAAGGAAACCAAGCTGTTTCGCGACTACGCGCGGCAGGCCTTCGAAGACACCTTGACCCTGTACCTGCACGGCACCTGCTGCGATATCGACGTGGAAACCGGCCCGCGCCAGATGCCCAGCCGCTATCTGCGCCGCCGCCTGGAGCTGCTGGTGTCCCTGTTCCCCCCTCCCGAGGGTTATGCGGTGCTGCCCGAGCAGTTGAAAGGCAGGTAATACCGCCGCCTGCGCGCGCCCTGTCCGGCCCGAACCTGACCGGTTCCAAGGGTAATGGTAGTGGTTTGGATATGAGAGTTAATTAACCCCAGTCCCGAATTCTCCCATCCTCTTGATTCCTGGATGCGACGTGGTTAACCGTACCGCCTTAGTCCCCGCAAACTAGCCCTGCTCTCGTCCCTAACGTATAGAACCCATAGGGCTTTTGCGGATGTTTGCGCTACGCTACACTCGGGCTGGCGATGGGTGTTTCCGTTCCATCTCGACGCGTACTTGGGCTGTTCGCGGTGGCGATTCTGGCGTCCGGAATCGCCGCCGCGGACACGATTGAGGTCACTTCAGTCGGGCTCGGGGATTCCGGTATGTATATCGACGAGAATGGCACGCCCACGGACGTTTACTTTGCCGGAATTATCAACATCCAGCTTATCGACAGCGCGGGCACATTCGACCGCACAACCATGTGCGTTCAACTGTTGACCGACATTGACCTCAGCGTTGTCTATAACACGACTGTTTTGCTGCCGAGCCAAGTCACCGTCACCCCACCCCCGTCCGTAGGCGATCTCGAGCAGATTGCGTGGCTCTTGGACAACGAGACGCCGACCACGGGTGACCAGGCCGCGGGGTTGCAGCTCGCCATCTGGAAAATCACGCAGGACGGCGTGTACACCGGAGGAAGCAACCCATTCACCACCGGCACGGTGCAGGAGTCGACCGGAACCACCCCGACCCCTGCCGCTGTGCTCACGGACGCGACAACCTACTTGACCGCCAGTGTCGGCAAGTCCTCCGACCTCGCCTACGTCTATGAGAACGCCAGCCAGGCGGACCCTCCCGTTGCCGCGCAAATGTTGGAAGGGCTGGAGTATAAGGACGGCGGCCCAGCGCCCGCGCCGGAGAGTTCCACCTTCATGCTGGCCGGCGCGGCGCTGCTCGCTTTGGGTCACACTGCCCGGCGCAAGCTGGGAAGGCGCTAGCTACTTTCCGGCGCAAAAATGAGAGGCCAGGTTCTTTCGGCTCAGGGTCTCGGTCGCCGGGACTCTGCAGGATCGTACAAGTTTCCGTCCCGAAACATTTTTGAAGATATTTGTCATTTTTGTCTTGACAGCAAAAACAGACAGATCTATCTTAATATTAAGTTATGCGTAAGCAACAACGGCTCATAGAGCAACTCCTCCGTGCTACGGAAACCATGGTCCAAGGTGGCCTGTCGGAGACCTCTCGCCGTTGCGGCAATCCCGGTTGTGCCTGCTATCGCGCCCCCCAGCACCTCCACGGACCACACCTCTACATTACTTATCGAGAGGATGGCAAGAGCCGCTCTTTATACGTTCCGCCGGAGCATGCCAAAACCGCCCGCCGGGCACAGCAAGCCTGGGCCGCCTTTTGGAAGATTGGGTGTTCCCTCGCCGCCTTGAACCGAGAACAACTGCGACAACAATGGCAGCAGGAAAAGAAAGCCGGGGCGGCGGCCTCTGAGAAGAGAGGTTCGCGTGATTGAGGCACGCCGGCAGCAACTTCGCTTTGGCGACGGCTTCATCGCCGAGGAGGTGGCCGACCTGCAAGAAGACTGGATGAAACACGCCGACCGCGTGCTGGAGGACGAACAACTGATCACGGCGGTTTACGATGCCCTGGCGCGCCGCCACCCGAAGAGCCGCACTCGTGGACGCAAAGGCACGCCTGCCGATGTGGTCCTGCGACTCCTTCTGCTGAAACACATCCGTAACTGGAGCTACCAGGTGTTGGAGCGCGAAGTCCGGACCAATCTCGTGTACCGCGATTTCACTCATGTGGGAGGAGCCAAGGCACCGGATGCCAAGACTATGGGACGTTGGGGATTGGCATTAGGCCCGGAGGAGGTCGAAAAGATCCATTGCCGAGTGGTGGAACTCGCCAAAGAGAACCACATCGTAAAGGGCCGCAAGATGCGTCTGGACACAACGGTGGTGGAGACGAATATCCACTATCCGACCGACAGCAATCTGCTGGGCGACGGCGTGCGCGTACTGATTCGCGCGATGAAGCGGATCGGAGAGATCGCTGGCAAGCAGGGCGCCAAACTTCGGGATCGCAGTCGGAGCGTGAAGTTCCGCATTTTGGAAATCGGCCGCATAGCGCGGACCAAGGGCGGACCGAATCGAGAGCGCTTGCAGCAGGGATACGAGAAGCTCTTGTCTACGGTGGGGCGCGTGGTGGGACAGGCCAAGCGATTTTCCGACGAGATTGCCGAAGGGGTGAAGCGTTCAGCGGACGTGATGGAGCAAGCCGCCCTCAAAGGACTGCGACAAGAACTGGACACCATCGTGCCGCGAGTGCAGCAAGTGATCCGGCAGGCCAAACAGCGGATCTTCGGCGGCGATACCCACGTCGCCGAGAAACTGGTCAGTATCTTCGAACCCACGACGGAAATTATTCGCAAGGGCAAGGCCAGCAAGCCGACGGAGTTTGGCAAGATGGTCAAGATCCAGGAAGGCGAGAATCAGATTATCACCGACTATGCCGTATACGAGAAGCGGCCCAGTGACTCAGAGCTGGTGATTGCCGCCTTGGACGCGCATGAGAAAAAGCTCGGTTGCATTCCGCGCCTGGTGGCCGGCGATGCCGCGTTCTACTCGGCCAAGAACGAAGCTGCGGCGCATGACAGGGGAGTCAAGCGGGTGTGCATTCCAAGTCGCTCCACGAAAAGCGCCGACCGCAAACGCGAACAAAAGAAGCGCTGGTTCAAACAAGGACAGAAGTGGAGGACCGGATGTGAGGGTCGCATCAGCGTCCTCAAGCGACGGCACGGTCTTCGGCGCTGCCTCTACAGGGGCGACGCCGGGATGAAACGGTGGGTCGGTCTGGGCGTGATCGCCGATAACCTTACCCATATAGGCACCGTTCTCGCAGAACGCAAAAACTGAATTCGCAAAGTCTCCCGCAATCAAATGCTTACGTTGCTCGGCGGTCATCCCGCCGGGCTTTTCGCCGTTCTTGGGAGTCGCTCGCTGGAAACTCGTTTCTGCAAAATCCACTTTTGCGCCGGAAAGTAGCTAG
>Ga0187879_10002347_pt1 | contig 12857 bp, 13 predicted proteins | sample June2016WEW_19_1_FD_132423 | JGI IMG/M metagenome (GOLD analysis project Ga0187879, IMG submission 132423) | Peatland microbial communities from SPRUCE experiment site at the Marcell Experimental Forest, Minnesota, USA - June2016WEW_19_10 | ecosystem: Environmental > Terrestrial > Soil >... | reverse complement strand
TAGGCCGTGCTGTTCTTGATGGCGTGGTCGAAGATGGTCGGATTGGAGGTTAGTCCGGTTACGGAGAATTCCTGGATATAGCGCTTGAGAGTCCCGCTCTCAAGCAATTCGCGCGTGATGTTGTCAAGCCAGATACTCTGGCCGAGATTGTGAAGTAATTGAGTCGCTCTCATCATCTCACCTCGAGGTTCACCGGATTCAAACTTTGGCCCGCAAGGAAGCCGGTTCGGTTTCGGTATGCCGGGTATCGTCCCACAGGCAAATCACAGGTTGGCACAGGCTATGTTCATAGCCCAGCGCGCTCAGGCTGGCTGTGCTCAGCAGAAAGTACCTGCCGCCCGCCGGCTCAAGGCCCAGCCAGCGAGCTGCCAGCACGCGCAGGAAATGGCCGCTCGAGAAAACCAGAGTGTTCCCCGAGACGGCCCGCAGGCGGCTCACCACCCGGTCAGCCCGCGCGCCCACCTCGGCAGGCGACTCGCCTCCCGGGCAGCCGTCGCGGAACAGTTCCCAATCCGGCCGCTCGGCGCGGATTTCGGAAGTGCGCCGCCCCTCGTACTGCCCGTAGTTCCATTCCATCAAGTCGTGGTCGACTTCGGCTGCCCCGCTGAAGCCCGCCAGTTCGCACGTGCGGCGAGCGCGCAGCGAAGGACTGCTGAACACGCGAGCGAATTCGAGTCCGTCTAATCGTTTGCCCAAGGCGCGCGCGTTCCGCTCGCCGCGATCGGTGAGCGGCAAGTCTGTTACCCCGGTGTGCTGACCTGTAAGGCTCCACGCGGTTTCACCGTGCCGGGCCAGATAGATGATGGGCAGTTCGGTGTTCATGATGAGGACGGTCTCAATCTCCTATAGGGCAGGCCAAGGGGTTCTGTCGCCGCTATGCAAAAGCAGTCCGTCCGTTCCCTCCGTGCAACCGCACTGGTTCGATACCGCCGCCCGCACGGGAGCTTCAACTCGCAGTCACCAGGATTCTCGGCACTTCCACTGCCAATCCGGCGGGCGCCGCGGCGCGTGCATTCCAATCCGGCAAAGAACGGCTTAACAAACCGGCGGCGCCTTGTGGAGTGGTCCACGCTAAACTTACTCTGTCGGGATTTCGACGGCGCGCGTCGAAATTCCGACTTGTTACAGACGCGTGAAGTCTCCTTCGCAAGGTTATGGTTTGCTTGGCGCCCAATTACTTAGATTATTCAAGCGGGGGAAATGGTTGCAGAAATCATTGCGGCCATCGTATGCGGGTTTCGAAGCGGGAAAGTGATAAAACAAGAGAGGAGACTTGCAATATTGCCAACCGCGCACAAGGTTTTGGGCGCGGCCGCAGCATCGTCTCCGTTTTGGCCGCCTCCGTTTCCAGGAGAACGAGCCATCACGGAATTCCTTCCTCGGGCGCCAGGTTTCCCCACTGTCGTGTCCCAGAAGTTCGTTGAATATGTCAGCCCGCGGAGCGGGCGTAAGCGAGTAGCCCACGGAGCCGTGGGCTACTTTATGGCGCCCCTGACGGGGCTGCTGACGCGTGGCCGAATCGTCTCGACTTATATTGCGAATTGTTGAGACGAGGCACTACTTACTGATCTCGACGGTGTGATCTCCGGCGGGAACTTCGAAGATCGCATGGCCCTGACGCACACGAACCTTCCTCGCCGGCTTCTTGTCAATTTTCAAATTGAGTTCGCCAGAATCAAACTCCGAAGTGGTGATGCGGATGGCGCGGTCGCCTTTGGTGCTGAACGTTAGGTGCGAGCCGTCCGCTTGGTACTTTCGCACCACTACGCCGCCACCGGCCTCAAATCGAACCGAACCGTCGCGCTTAAGAGTGGTTTTCTCGGGACCGATCGCCACGTCATACCGATGGCCGTCCCAAGCGATACCGGTAAGCTCGCCGCTCGAAGGCGGATTGAGCGCGCCAAAACGCAGGCCTTCCCAGGGGTTCTCGTCGATGTATTGTTCGAGGCCCACCAGGCACAGCAGCGCACCCCAGGTGTAATGCGTGTCGCCGCCGCCGTTTCCGCCCCAAGCGTGATACTGCTCGTTGTCGTGCTGGTTGGTCTTCCAGTCATCCATGAAAAGGTCGTAGCTCTTGTGCGCGTACTCGAGGGCCACCTTATCGAATCCGTAGCGATTGATTCCTTCGTATAGCATGTAATTCGTGGGACCCCAGATGGTGCCGCGCCAGTAGTTCTGGTCGGGGAAGGCTTCGTCATTGCGCGCGATCGTGGGCGCAACGTAGGTTCCCCAGAATTCTTTGGGATTCAGGAGATGTTCTTCCACCATGCGCTTTGCCTGCTCGGGAGTGGCGATCCCGGCAAACAGGGGATAGAAATTCGTAGGCGAGAGGTGCTTCGAGAACGATCCGTCCCAGAAGCGGTTTTCGTAAATGCCGTCCTTTTCGTTCCAAAGTTTCTGCTGGATGAGTTGCCTCCTGTGGTCATACTCCTCGGTGAATTTCTTGGCGTCGTCGTTTTTGCCGAGAATCGTCGCGATCTTAGCCAGGCACTCCGCGTCGAGAGAATATAGCGAGTTCAGCCCGACATCCACGAGGTTCATCGTGTAGGCCTGCGGATCGTAACTGGCCTCGTCATACATGGGGCTATCATCCATGCCGCTTTCCCACTTGGCAGCCTGGAGAAAGCCCCGGCCTCCCGTGGAGGGAGAAGAGCCTTTGTCGCTGCCCCACTCGAGGAGGCTGTCATGATAACCATCGCGCCACCCTTGGCCATCGCCCCGGTCGTGAAGCCACCACTCGTGCCACTTCTTCAGCCGAGGGTACGCCCACTCTAGCAACTGCCGGTCCTGGATTCGCTGATAAACCTTCCAGGTTACGTAGGAACCCACGGGAGGCTGTGAGCGGTCCGGGGTTGTTCCGGAAGCGGCAGCGATGTTGGGCACGACACCGGCATCGGTCTGCGCCAGAAGAATCGCCCGAATTGCCGCCGCCGTTTGCGCCTTGTCTTCGAGGCTGGTCAGCAGCGAACCGAAGAAGCAGTCCCATTCGCCTACCACCCAGCCGCCCCAGTTTTGCGCCCAGTGGCGGCTGATGCTGGGAAAGATCAAGTCGTTCGAGGAAGCGTAAAGCGTGTTCCAGAACATGGAATTGCCGATGGCTTCCGGCGCGCCCTCGAACAGCCCCTTGGCGCGGGGACGGTTGGCGGCGTAGGCTTCGGACTTCTCCTTGAGGATGGCGTCGATGTTGCCGGGAGCGAGCAGGGCCTTGGCCCGGCCGGTCAGGGTGTCCTTGTCCCAGCCGAGCGCGGCCACGAAGTGTACCGCCTCGCCGCCGGTTGTAAACTGCAGTCCGGCCGCGCCCGCGTTGGACTCGCCGCCTAGCGAAGACACCAGCTTGCCGGAGCCTTGCATGTTTTCGCGCAACTGGCCGAGCGAAGGAAATATACCGCTGCCCTCGAGAGGCCTGTCCACCATCACCACAAATCGCGCCGTGGCGCCGAACACGCCGTCAAAGTAGCGCTCGCCGAGAATGGCTTGCTGGGATTCGCTGATCGAGTAGATTCCCTGCGCGCCCCCGCTCGCCCCAAGAGATGGAAAGTAGGCCTCCAAGACAAGCTGGAAATCTTTAGCCGCGCTTAGACGGCCCACGACCGTTGTCTCGTCGATGCGCGACCACTCGAGCGTAATCAGCGCCTGGCGGGGATTGTGCCGCCACGCCAGGCGGCAGTAAGAAGCGTCCGGCGCATGGGGTCCGACTTCTCCCACGGCATCAAAAACCTGGTTGCCGTCAAGAAACCCGCCGCTCGCCGAGCCGACCCGCAGAGCGAAAGGAGCAGGCTGGCTGAAGGCGCGCGCCAGAAACACCACACCGTTCCAAGCCTCCGGGTCCAGCGCATCAATCGCTACACTGTCGTAATGGGGGGCGGTTTGGCCGGTTGCGAACCTTAGAGCAGGGCCGAACAAGCACGAACAAAGGGCCAGGCATTTGAAATACGCGGCGGGGCTTCGGTGCTTGGTGCGAAACATTGTGCCTCCTGGCGATAGGTCATTCCATCTTGCGTCTGCTGGCCTTATATAAAAAGTATTGCCTCACATCTCTAACGCGATTATGCTGAAATCTGAGGTCGAACGCGCATGGCAAAAGTAATGGTCTCAATTCCAACCCGGTTCCTGAACAAAGTCGATCGCCTCGCGCGCTCGCAGGGACGGTCCCGAAGTGGGCTGATCCGGGAAGCCCTGAGAGTCAAGCTGGGTGAGAGGGGCGCGAGGAATTCCTGGAAAGAGGCTATAGCTCCCCTGCGCGAACTCGAAGCCCAGTGGATTGGGGACTGGGATTCGACGGACATCGTCCGCTACTACCGCGACCGCCGCTATGGCTCCAAAGATCGTCGTTGACACCTCGGTTCTCATCAAGTGGTTCAAGACTCGCGACGAGGAGTATTTGAAAGAGGCCCGTCAACTCCTTGAGGAGATTGAGCGCCACAAGGTGGAGGTACACGCCCCGGCTTTGCTCCTGTACGAGGTCGGGAACATCCTCCTCCTTAAGACACGTCTGGGACCCGCGGCATTGGATAAAGCCATTGAGCGCCTCGAAACACTCCCGTTCGTGGTGGCCCCACCGGCGACTCCCCTTCTCAAGCAGGCTCTTCGACTAGGGCGCGAGTTCAGCCTCACCTTTTACGACGCGTCGTTCCTGGCCCTGGCCGTTGAACTCGACTGCCCTCTCGTAACCGCGGACCGCCGCCTCTTTGAGCAGGCTCGCTCACTTCAGCGCGTCCGCCACTTATCGAGGGTAGGCTCCATCGCTTGAGGCACGAAAGTGTATACGCGAAATTCACGGCATGCTCTGACAGGCTGCGGAATAAGTCCCCCGGGTTGTCATCCTGAGCGGAGCGAAGGATCTGCATTTGCTTGTGTTCAAGGAGATACTGCAGATGCTTCGCTCCGCTCAGCATGACAGATAACTCTTTTCCGCAGCCTGCTAATGCTCAGATGAGCGGTGTCAGGCGCACTTTGCGAAACTGCACCCTGCCGTGATCCCCCTGGAGCAGAATCGGGCCGGGCTCTTTTTCATGGGCGTCGAGCGCGCCTCCGGTAATACCCGGAACTTCGGCGTTGTCGATGATTTTAGTCCCATTCAGGATCACCGTCAGGCGGTTGGCGACCAAGGTTATCTGGTAGGTCTGCCACTGCCCCGCAGGCTTACTGGCCTTGACCGGCGGAACGATGAATCCGTACAGGGCTCCTTGACTGTGGACATCGAGGGGGCGGTTGACGTCGTCGAGTATCTGGATTTCATAGCGGCCGCGCAGATAGACGCCGCTGTTGCTTTCGCGATCGACGTTGAACTCGACATCCAACTTGAAGTCGTTGAACTTCTGCCGGGTGTAGATGTTGTTGGCCTCTTTGCCCTCGTTCATCAGGATGCCGTCTTTGACGGACCAGCCCATGGGACGGTGCGGGTCCTGGCAAAGCCAATTGGAGGTGTCCTTCCCGTTGAAGAGGTCAATCGGCTTTCCGGGCTTTCGCTGCGGAGTAGTTGCAGGCCACACCGGCCCGCGCTCACCCGTCCAAGAAAGCGTTTCCCCTTCGACGTGCGCCGTGCCCACCAGGCGCGCGCCCTTCATCACGCCTTGCCAAACTTGCGGGGTTTTCGTTTTCCATTGCGGGTATTGAAATTTGAGTTCGCCATGCTCGATCGCGACCACCGGCAGATCGAACACCGCGCCGCCGCCCTGATTGAAGCGGCCCTTCAGTACTCCGTTCTCCTGTTTTATTTCCAGCCAGCAGTTCCTGGGCAGCCCCGAGGGCGAACCCGTGGCGGTGATGTCCCAGCGGCCGAGATAGGCGTCATCACTCGTCGGTCCCACAGAGGCGACCACCAGACTACCCGGAACGATGATCCCTAACATCAAAGCAAATTCGAAAACATGTGAACGCATAAATGCAAGGCTCCTTCCTCTTGAATGGTCAGTCGCGACGACTGCACGCCTGTCTACCAGAAGACCGGCGTTATGCCAAAGAGAACACCACAAGGTACTCTAATTTCGCGCACATGAGAAGCGATTTGCGTGCCGAGCGGATGTGGGGATGTGTGAGCCGGCTTCAATTGTGACTAGCATAGGCCTAAAGCGGAATTGGCGAAAGGAAGGAACCCCTCACCCGTCCCGCGACGGCTGGAGAAAGCGCCGTCGCGGGACACCCTCTCCCCAAGGGAGAGGGCTCTATTTCATACTGAGGGCTGTGTTTCCAAGCCCGACGCCACCGACGGACCTGTTCACCCGCTCATTGAGGCAGGCCTGGGCTTGCCGTCTTCGCGCGCAGAGAGACGGTCCCGATCACCTGCCCGCCAGATTCCGCTTTCCATTGGAGCGTCTGCCATTCGGACTTGGCTGTGGATGCAGTTACGTAAGCCGTATGAGCAGTGTATGCCTCGTGGGGCCGCACGGGGTAGCGGGCCGTGCCGTGAAGTTCCTTCCACCCCGGCGGCAGCGTGGAGGTGAGAATCACCTCCGCAGGTTCGTCGGAGTCGTTGCGGATCAGGATGGGGACGTGAATCTGCTCTCCGTTGCCCACGGACATTTCCGGAGGATTGAGGAGCTGAGCCAAGTGATCGAGACTATGCGCGCGCCAAAAGTCTCGATAGAACGCCCATGGTCCCCCCAATTCAACCGAGACCCCTTGGCGCGCTTCCTGCCGGTATCCGCGTGGTGGAACGTACGGAATCGCGCCGGGGGTGAGGCCTTTCAGGATGTCGCCAGTGACGGCTGTATTCGCCACCGCTGATTTACCCAGGGCAAGACGAACCGGCTGCTTGAAATAGGTGAAGTCACCCGTGGCCAGTGCGTGCTTCGCCAATTGCCCCGTATCGTCTTGAGTCAGGTGATACGCCATCTCTTCCGCGGCGAGCTTGTAATAGGGCGCGTGTTTGCTGGGTGAAATGTCGGTGGTGTTGTACTCAGGGCCCTTCCCGACAAGGAAATCGGTGTTGTCGGCGTCGCTGAAATAGTAGATTCTCTTTGCCTGCCACGGTTCGAGGCCTTCCGCAAGATTAGAAACGCCAAGGCGGTTATCCGGCTCCGCAACTTGCTCCGGGAACACCGTTGGGTCGCCCGCCATATCGAAAGCCTCAGTGGCGATGACGCCGGCAGCCTGGTGATCATCGTGATTTTCGCCTGCCACAAAATCAGGCAGCCAGGTAAGGATAACCTCCGGCCGCGTAAGGCGCACCAGGCGGACCGTCTGCCAGAGAGCGTTGCCGTGATTCCAGGTCTCGAGCGAATGCAACACATTCTGCCCCGGCGTGTCGGGACCGCCCAGGCACCAGACATGCAGCACGCCGAACGACGCGAGCGCCTCGCGCGCCTCGGTGATGCGAATGTCGCCGAGGGCGGCAGCCTGGGCGTTGCTCACCGCGTCGCCGCCGCTGTTGCCGGGGGTGCCGAAGATAGCGGCTACGCGCTTATGCTGGTCAAAAATCGCGCGCGCTAGGTAGCCGGTGACCTCTGTCTCGTCATCCGGATGCGCGACAATCACCAGGATGTCGGCCTTGAACCGTGCGTCCGGTTGCAGGCTCTGCACAGCTTCCGGAATTTGGTCCGCTGTTTGGGCTGCGCCACTTGCCGCCCATTGTAAAGATACAAATAACAAGATGGATATAACCGTCAACGTGCTGCGCATAAAGTCTTCCTTCCACCGGCGGAGGACATTCTTTCTGTGCTCGGTTCTTGATAAGACTTTAACACAGCCGGGCAGGGGTCAGCCGTCAGTTCCTGGTGTTGTACCCCAGAAGTCTGCAGTATATGTCAGCCCTTCAGCGTTGGGGCGTATTGATTCTTGGTTGGGAATGCTTCGAGCCCTAAAGGGGCGAGCTAACAAAGCCCAGGCCTGGGTTTCGAAGCAGAGCTCATCCTTCTGTGGTAGCAAGCCCTGCAAGGGCGAAATAACCAGGCGTTGGACTGCGCGGAACGTCGCCTGCGGCGTCTCGCACGGTTCATCACGCCCCTTCAGGGCTGGCCAATTGCGCGGCATGGATTCCTCACCCAGGCCGCTGGCCTGGGCTTTGTTAGAACGCCCCTTTGGGGCTTAAGAATAACCTCAGCACGCTAGCGGGGCTCGCGACACACCGTCGAATCGCCCCGACTTACTTCACGAATAACTGGGACAGGACACCAGTGCTGCGTGCGTAAATTGCCTTTGCGTGTAGCGCTGACCTTTAGGTCAGCACCTGCCGACCTAAAGGTCGGCGTTACACTGACACTAGCAAGGCCGTGCGCAGCCCTCGTTGCCATCGTCAATCGAAAATCGTCAATCGACCATGCCCTAGTGCCAGGCGCCGAGAACGCGCCGAAGCAGCACGGCTTCGCCCAGGTGATAGGCGTTGTGGTCGGCCACGAGCAACGCCTCGCGCAGGATAGTCTGGCCGTCGCCGTGTGGAATCTTGGCGAACAGATCTGTGGATTCATCCTCCACCAGCTTGCACATCGCCTCTAAATCGGCCCGGAAAGATTGGAGACTCTTGTCCCAAGCTTTTTCGTCCGGAGGGGCCGCCGCGCGCGGCCAGTAGCCCTCCGGGAAATCAGGAGATTTGTGCTTTGGATTGCGCGAGAACTCGAGGATGTCCGACTGGGCGATGCGCAGGTGCTCGAGGACTTCCCAAAGCGAGTGCTCTGCGCCTTTGGGCCTTTTGCCACGAAGTTCGACCGGAAGGTCCTTGAAAACCGCATCGAAATCCGCGTGAGCGTTCCCGCCCTTGAGGAGACTTCGAACGTGTTGTCTTAGAGCTTTGTCGGTAGCCATTGTTTTGCTTCCTTTCCTGATCCTCATTGTAGTCTTCTGCGCATGAATAATGGATGCGGCGCGAGCTGGCTGATTCATGAACGGCCGTTTCGGCTTCAGGACTTGTGAAGTAACACATGAACAGACAAACCAGTTTCACGCAAAGCCGCAAAGCACGCAAAGCTCGCAAAGAAAAGCAAGGACATGTTGGACACTGTCATTCTGAGCGAAGCGAAGAATCTCGGCAGTTGCGGTTTCGATGAACTACGGAGATCCTTCGTCGCCTGCGGCTCCTCAGGATGACAGCTAGGCGGTTTTTTCCGCAGCCTGCTGATGTCTCACTCGGCCACCAACAAGGTATGCGCGAACGGCCATTCTTCGTCCACCCACTGGGCGCCCGAGCGGAACCCGCTCTGGTGAGCCATTTGGAGAATTTCCGGGAGATTATACTTGTGGCTGCTCTCAGTCCAAATGGTCTCGCCTCGCTTGAGCGTCACCGCAAAGCCTGCTGGCGGAATCGAAACGGTTTGTTCTGTGGTTGAGAGGAGATGCATTTCGATCCTTCGCTCTTCGCGGTTGTACCGGGCGACGTGGCGGAACAGATCAAGACGAAAATCCGCCTCCAGTTCGCGATTCAACCGGGCCAGCAGATTAAGATTAAACGCCGCGGTAACACCCAGCGGGTCGTCGTAGGCGGGAAGCAGTTGCCGGACCGGCTTTTCGAGGTCCGTGGCCAGGAGCAGAGAATCACCGGGAATCATATTGCGGCGCACCTGTTTGAGAAACTGCACGCCTTCCGGCCGCGAGAAATTTCCGATGGTGCTTCCCAGGAACAGAATCAGAAGAGGCTCGTGGGTGGGACGGAAGACCGCGACTTCCACCAAGCCTTCCAGATACTCACGTTCAAAGCCCAAGAAAGTGAGGGAATCGAGATCGTCCAGTTGGTGCCTGCAGGCGGCCATGGCGGCGCCCGAGATTTCAATGGGGCAGTAAGTCACAGGGCGTTTTCGCAGGAGCGCTTCCAGAACCCAGCGTGTGTTCTTCCCGCTGCCGCAACCCAACTCCGCAACTACCGCCGGCGCCGGCATTCGCGATGCAAGCACTGAGGCATGCTTGCGGAGCAAGCGCTCCCCGGCGCGGCTCAAGCCATACTCCGGCAGATGCGTGATGACCTCAAAGAGGGCCGAGCCGATCGCGTCGTAGAAGTACCGGCAAGGCAATTCCTTTTGGCCTTGCTTAGACAAGCCGGCCCGCACGTCCCGGGCAAGCTCGGAAAGGGCAGGGGTAGCAATGGCTGTGGTTACCATGGTTTCGCACCTGATTCAGGATGCGCTTGAAACGCATCGGAATTTCGCAAACGCGTAGGGGTAATGCGGTTGAAACCAGTTGCGGAAAGAGCGCCGCAGAAGGCGGTCCGCCGTACGCGCGGAGCCGCCTTTCATGACGTAATGTTTGCCGTCAAAGAAGTCGGCAGAATAGCCGGGATAAAAAGGAAAGGCTTGAAATCCAGGGAGGGGGCCGAAGACCGTGGAAGTCCACTCCCAACCGTTGCCCACGAGATCGGCTACGCCAAAGGCGCTCGAGCCGGCGGGGAAGGCGCCGGTGGGGGCAGGATCCCAGCGCACGAAGTTGAAATTACCCAGGTGGGGTTGGGGAGGCTCGGTTCCCCAGGGGTAGTCACGCTCCGGGCCGTTAGGCGTTCCAAAGGCGGCGCGATGGAATTGCGCCTCGGTGGGCAAGGCTTGGCCCTTCCAACGCGCATAGGCCGAGGCCTCGGAGTGGCTGACGTAAACCGGCCAATCGAGCGGCAGCGGAATCTCTTCGAACATGGCGCGGTAAAACCACTGGTCGCCGCGAAGCGACCAGGACTCTGGGTGTTCAATTCCCTGCCCCGACTTCCAGGCCCAGTCCGCGTCTGCCCAGAGACTCCGGTCTTCGTAGCCTCCGGCGCGCATGAATTCCAAAAACTGTCCGTTGGTGACGTTGTAGACATCAATGGCGAATTCTCGAACCGCGACTTCCTGCGTCTCAAACTCATTGTCCCAGCCGAAAGCGCCGCTCCCGTTCCCCGCCATACCAAGGGTCGCAACACCCGCGGGTATCTTGGCCAACCCAGGCACTGGCGGCGGCGCAGAAGGTGGCGAAGCATCTGTCTGGCGAAGTTTGCTTTCGAGCGGCAACTGGTGCAGCATGTACGCAAGGGTTTCCGCATGCATCAGGCGATGCTCCAGGGCAACATGAAGAGCAAAGCCGTCGCGGAGCAAGGGCATGCCCGAATCACGAAAGGAAACTTTCTCGAGCGCGGCGTCGAGCGTTTGGCGGACGCGCTGATTGTAATTGCGGACCTCCGGGATCGAGGGCCAGTCGGAAGGCTGATCGCTGGGTAAGCCGCCGCCTACGGGGTCGATCCCGAAGGCGAAGAGCCGGTCAAATTCTTTTTGAGAGGAGTCGAGCCCGAGAACGTTGCGCCCCAGCAGGTTCCAATCAAAAGCTTCGAGGTGTCCGAGATAAAAGAGAATGCGGTGACGCTCGGGAATAGGCCGCTCATAGAAGCTCTCCGGACGCAAGACGCTAAAGAGCTGGTCAGTGAGGGCGCGGGATTCGATTAAGGATGAGGCAATCGTGCGGTCGGCATCGGTCGGCGTTTGTCGTGCGGACATGTGCACCCCCCTGTGCTGTTGAATTATCAAATTGTGTCGTAGCCCCGATTTCTCAGGGTACGGCATGGGGGGCGTGCGAGTCAACGGGGTAGTCGAGAGTCAAGAGTCAAGAGTTCGAGAGTCTGGAAGCTGTTTCAAAAAACCGCCTGGTGGAGGAGAGATTGCTGAATGCCGCGCAGGATCCCCGGCACCGCGCGAGCCCTAAGCCCCGCAGGGGCTGGACGCGAGCCTTGGTCCGGGGGTTTCACCCCCGGCTACTCAATGTACTCCCCTCCGGGGAGCACGGCTACGCGCACTCGACCATCCAGGTTGCAATCGGGTACAGAACGTTTTGAAACAGCTTCTAGAGTTCGACTCTTTCGACTCTTGACTCTCGACTCTCGTGCGGCAGGCACTTTCTACGAACATGGCTCAACAAAACGACGTGGTGATCGAATTTCGGGGCGTTTCCTATCGGATCGAGACGGGGTCGACACTGCTCGACGAATTAGACCTTCAAGTCCGTCGCGGTGAGACTCTGGTGCTTTTGGGACGCAGCGGATCCGGCAAGACGACGACTCTAAAGCTCATCAATCGGCTTTTGGCGCCCACGCGGGGACAGGTTCTGGTCGAGGGCCGGGCCACCACCGACACCGACCCCATTCTACTGCGCCGCCGCATCGGCTATGTGATACAGGAAGTGGGGCTCTTCCCAAATCTCACCGTGGAGCGCAACGTCGGGCTGGTGCCGCGCCTCGAAAAGTGGTCCGCGGAAAGAACGCGTGCGCGGGTGCGAGAGATGCTCGCACTGGTGGGTCTTGAACCAGAGCGCTTCGCCACTCGCTACCCGAGGGAACTCTCCGGCGGCCAGCGGCAACGCGTGGGTGTGGCGCGCGCCCTCGCAGCCGACCCACCGCTGCTGCTGATGGATGAACCCTTCGGGGCTCTCGATCCTGTGACACGCGCTGAGATCCAGCAGGAGTTTCAACGACTGCAACAGCGGCTTCAGAAGACCATCGTTTTCGTTACCCATGATCTGCGGGAAGCACTGCTGCTCGCGAGCCGCGTCGCGTTGCTCGAAGGCGGCAAACTGGTGGGAGTGTATACGCCCGAGGAGTTCAGGCGATCATCGAATCCTGAGGTGGCCGCGTATCGTGGCGCCTTCGGGCCCGCCCGGACCAGCTAGTGCTTAGCAGAATTAGTAAGCGACCTTAATCGTCGGAAACGGAAGGGCGGGGCTTCAGAGGCTGCGGAAAAACGCTAGGGTACTGTCATTCTGAGCGAAGCGAAGAATCTCGCTCTGGGTGCCCAGGGTAAACTCCGCGAGGAATCTCGCTCTGAGTGTTTTCAAGGCACTGCGAGATTCCTCGTCGCCTTCGGCTCCCCCGAAAATCACTGTGTACGACGCTCCTTCGCGCCGTTATGCAGCTGCGCCGGCGGTGCTTGTGGGCTGGAGGTTGACCTGGTAGCCCAGCTTGCGCAATGCCCTGACGAGGTTCC
>Ga0187879_10002340_pt1 | contig 12880 bp, 8 predicted proteins | sample June2016WEW_19_1_FD_132423 | JGI IMG/M metagenome (GOLD analysis project Ga0187879, IMG submission 132423) | Peatland microbial communities from SPRUCE experiment site at the Marcell Experimental Forest, Minnesota, USA - June2016WEW_19_10 | ecosystem: Environmental > Terrestrial > Soil >... | reverse complement strand
CTCGAACCCGTTTCCTCTGTCTTCGGCCTGGTGGCTCTCGAAGGTGACGAGCTGCTCTACGAAAATGAGTCCTACATCCAGCCGCAAGCGTGGTATCGCTATGACGCCTCGACGGGCAAGGCCGCCCGCACGGCGCTATTCGTCAAACCCACCGTCAATTTCAGCGATACGGAAGTGGTGAGAGAATTCGCCACTTCCAAAGACGGGACCAGAGTCCCCATGAGCATCATCCGGCGCAAGGGCGCCCGCCTGGACGGCCGGAATCCTACGCTCCTCACCGCTTACGGCGGCTTCGGAATCAGCCTCACGCCGTCTTATGACCTCACCGCCCGCCTCTGGCTAGACCAGGGCGGAGTAATGGCGATTGCCAACTTGCGCGGTGGAAGCGAGTTCGGCGAGGAGTGGCACAATGCCGGAATGCTGACTCACAAGCAGAACGTGTTTGATGACTTCGCTGCCTGCGCGCAGTATTTGATTAAGACGGGTTACACCAATCCCTCGAAATTCGCCATCCAGGGCGCCAGCAACGGCGGTTTGCTCATGGGTGCGGCGCTCACCCAGCATCCCAACCTGTTTCGGGCCGTCGTCTCCGAGGTCGGCATCTACGACATGCTGCGCAACGAAATGAACCCCAACGCCGTGTTCAACGTCACCGAATATGGGAGCGTCAAAGACCCCGAGCAGTTCAAGGCGCTCTATGCTTACTCGCCTTACCATCATGTGGTCGAGGGAACGGCCTACCCGGCCGTGCTCTTCATGACCGGAGCGAATGACCCGCGCGTGAACCCCATGAACTCCCGCAAGATGACCGCCGCACTCCAGGCAGCCACCAGTTCCGGCCTGCCCATTCTGCTGCGCACCAGCGCCGACACCGGCCACATCGGCTCCTCGCTTGACGAACAGATCGAAGAGCAGACAGACACGTTTGCGTTTGTGTTCAAAGAGCTGGGGATAACGATGAAAGAACCAGCGAACAATTAACCGCAGAGACGTAGCGCGGACCCCCGCTTTTGGGGTCCCGCGGCTTGTCCCGTGGTTAAAGAAAGAGCCGCGGACCCCAAAACCGGGGGTCCGCGCTACGAGGTTGGTTAGAAATTGAACCTGACTTGCAGATCAAGGTGCCGGTAGCCCATAAAGCCGTTAACGGTGTTGGATTGGCCGAAGAGCGGCGATCCTATGTTGCCCACTGGCGGGCCGAGGTTGATGTTATTGAACACGTTGCGCACGTTGACGCTGAGCTCAAGCGAGAAGCGCGAATTCTCCGCTCCCCCGCCGCCGAACATGCCCTGACCGCCCCCTCCTCCACCGAGTCCGCGGCCGCCCAGGCCTTGGGGGCCGCCTCTGCCGCCACCGCCGCCGCCATAGCCTCCACGCCCTCCGCCTCCATTCGCGTTGTTCGATGAACCCTTCTTCTCTCCGAAACCGAAGGTCTTCGCCAATCTCAAGTTGAGCGAAAACAGGTTGGGCCCGAAGAATTCATAGGGAGGAATGACCGCCTCGCCCTTGAGGGGGTAAGTGTAGAACGATCCGTATTTCGTCGGGACCGACGCGGGCGCGCCCACCGGCGCCAGTGAAGGCCGCGCGCTGAAAACGCCGGTGCCGTATACATCCTGGCCGAGCGTGATGTTGAAGGGCTTGCCGGTGCTCGCGATCATGAAGGGGCTGAGGCGAAAGCCCTTCGGCAACTGCACCGAACCGCCCACGAAAGCCTGATTGCGGGAGATAAAGGAAGCTGGACCGTAGTCTTCAGCGATATCGTAGGGATTCATCGGCTGATAGGTGGCACCGCTCGTGTCGCTTTTCGCGTAGCTCAGGGTGTAAAACCCGAAAGCCGTTGCCCGCCGGCCGCGCAGGCTGAAATTTGCTACCAACTGGTTTTCGTTAAACAGACCGGCCGATTCGAACTGGTCCAAATATCCCGTCTGCTTTCCGTACGGAAATGTGCCGGAGAGGGGACCGCAGGTTGTCGTGTCCTGTGGAGCGGAGGGCGGGCAGAAACTGAAATTCTGCGGCGCGTTGATATCGTTCGTGAGGAGCTCATGCACCCCATGGGAATTGATGTAAGTTACAGACGTGGTGAGCGCCTTCGTAAACTGGTGCTCGAGCCCGATCGCTGATTGAACGGTGTACGGCGCGTGGAGATGGGGGTCGATCAAGTCTCTCGTAGGAAGGGAGCTGGATAAGCTTGCCAGGGTGCTCAGAGAAGGAATATTCGGGTAGAAACTTGGCGAGTTCACCAGGTACTGCTGCTGATTGATGCCGTTCAAATGCTCGGCAGAGAGGATCTGCTGTTCCTGAAAGCGGTCGTAGAAAATGCCGAAGCCTGCCCGCAGGACGGCTTTGGGAGCTTTTTTCCCTTGCCCACCGATGCCCCAAGCGATGCCCAGGCGGGGAGCGAAGTCAGCGTGGTCGTTGATATAGTTCTGCGATTCAAATCGCAGGCCCAGGCTGAGCGAAATGTTTTGCCGGGGCCGCCACGTGTCCTCAGCATAAAGCCCCGCGTCGAAATAGTTGATGCTCGCTTCCGGAATGCCGGCTGTCAAACTGAACTGGGTCGCCCCCGGCACTCCGGACTTGCAGGGCGCGGGGCAAATGTCGTAAGCCTTTTGGGCCGCGATGTACTCGTCGAGGGTGCCGAATGTAAACGCGCCGTAGTAGCCCTGATTCGTGTAATTCTGCAGGACATCATAGTCACGCAGCCGGCCTCCGAAAACCACCTGGTGCTTGCCCGAGGTCATGGTGGTGAGGTTCTGCAGTTCGTAATGGTTCTCCGTGTCAAGTTGCGTCTGCGTGACATTGCCGCCCTTCGTGAACGCTCCTAGCACGTTCACGGCAAGATCGTTGCTGAAGGGTTTCTGGGTCGTATCGTCGCGCAGAAACTGGAAACGAGTCTGGTTAACCGTCCTCGAGCTGATCACTTGCGTGTCACTGATCTGAACCGTGTGCTCGACCTCTCTTTCGTCGTAGGCTTGACTCGGAAGCGAAAACGAATTGATCCCGTCGTTGTCTTCAGTGTCTTTCCACCATTGGTAGCGCATGGTCAGGACGTCGCTCGAGCTGAGCTGAAGATCGACCCGCGGGGCGATGGTGGTGCGCGTGAGAGGGTTGATCACTGCCTGGTTGACAGGCACTTGGGCGTAATCAGGCGCGGGGCCCACCGTGACGGCGCTGATCACTTCGCTGTTTTGAATGTCGCGGCGAAAAGCGTCGAGAAAAAAGGAGGCTTTCTTGCTGATCGGCCCGCCGATGGTACCGTTGAAAAACTCCGTGTGGTAAGGAGGCTGGATGACGGCGAATGGGCTTCGAGCATTGAAGGCATTGTCATTCCCGTCCGCGAAAAAGTTGCCATGGAATTGGCTGAAGCCGGGCTTGGTGGTGATTTCGATTCGCCCATAGCCGAGCTTGTCGTATTCCGCCGAGAACGGGTTCTGGTTGACCCGAATTTCCAGAATCGCGTCTTTGGGTGGGAGTTGCCCGCCGGTGAAACCGTCGATATAAATCTGGCCGCCGCTCGGTCCTGCGGCCGGTCCGGCCAGAGCTTCGAGTTCGGTTTGCAGCTCGTCCGGGTCGTCCGAGAGCGCCTCGAGGTCCTTGCCGCTGATTATGGTTGCGCTGGCGTTGTTCTCGGGCGCTACGCTGAGCGTCTGCGCCTGGCCCGTGACGTTGATTTCTTCTTTTTCCTGCTCGATCTCGAGCTTGATATCAAGTTGCCGAACCTGGCCGGCCGTCACCTGCACGTTCTCCTGATCAAAGGGCGAGAAGCCCTGCGCAACTGCGCTCACCGAGTAGTTCCCTGGCACAAGGCCGTTGATCTGGTACGTGCCGTCTTTACCAACCGTTGCAGCTTTGGCTTGGCCTGCCTGGCCCGGGGCCGGAGTCGCCATCACTGAGACGCCGGGGACGACGGCCCCCGAAGGGTCTGTCACCTGCCCGTGAATGGTGGCCGTGGCCGTTTGAGCCTGCGCGCGCACAGCCAAAAGGGGCAACAGCATCGCGAAGGCGAGTGTGAGCGTTCGAACTGTCTGAGATTTCATCCATGCTCCTTATCTTGCAGCACCATAGGGGCGGCATCGCGCCGCCGTGCGTGATCGAGTTCTTGGGAATATGGCAAGGTAAACCCGCCGACAGGTCGATTCGAACCGCTTTTCAGCATTTTGGCCAAAGCGGGCATTACGGGTCACCTCTGTGAAGAAAAGGTCGCAGCCCCAACACACGAAGCCCGGAGGAAAATGCTCAGTTAGTCTTGCTAAACTCACACCTATCGCCCTGTTCCGTACCCTACACTTATATAGACGGACTAATTGTCAGGATGGTTTCTAGTTTATTTCGGTGCGGCGGGATGGACTGAAGGGGTGCCACAAGGGCCGCCCTACGACGTGCTTCCTTTACACACTCTATTCCGTGCTACCAATTCCCACTTTCCTTCACGGTCCCCTCTTGCACGTCCGCCTCGGCCCGATAGCGCGATCGAACTTCGTGCAATTCGTTGTTGATAAGGTAGACGTGGCGGCTCCTTGAGTCTTTGACTTTGAGAAAGACCTGCGTTCCGGGCCGCGCTCTCGAGTTCAAAATCGCTGCATCCTCAACGCGCTCGAATACCACGGCGGGAATATCCGTCTGCAACTTCGCCGGACCTCCCACAAAGCCATCCAGTTTCAACCCTTGAACGTCCTGGAAGTAAAGCGCGCTCTGCCACTGGCTCAACTCAGGCTTCTCCCACGTCACTTCGAGGTCTCTCACTTTGATATCCCGTGCGAAGCGAAATTGCATGGCGTTCACAGTTCGGTCATAGGCAGCCTCGGGGTCGGTCGAGAGAAACAGCTTGATGTTCTCGAGGCTGATGTTCTCGAGCCAGCTTTGCGGGTGGCCGAGGATCAGGCAGGAACCTTTGCCGTGCGCGATGACATTGCGGACGATGACGTTCCGAATCGACCCGGCAGGCGGCTCATCGGGCTTGGGAGGCAGGCCTTGACTCTCGCTGCGACGCTGAATGGTGAAGTAGAGGGGATCGCCATTTCCCCACCAGAACCAGTCGAAGCGCTGCGTGTTGACAATCAGGTTCGACAGCACCACGTTGTCTATATAACCTCCGTCGTACACCATGAAGGCGATGCCGCGATTCGAGCCGGTGATCACGCAGTTGTCCACCGTCACGTTGCGCACGCTGTTCATGTTGCCGTCGCAGAATTTAAAAGCACTCGAAGCCGAGGAGAGGCGGCAATTGGTGATGGTGATGTTTTCGCAGGGCAGTGGAGGTCCCCACTCGTTCGAAGAATAGAAAACGATTGCGTCGTCGCCGGTCTCGATGGTGCTGTTGGCGATGCGCACGTCCTTGCAGCCGTCCGGGTCGATGCCGTCGGCCCAGACGCCGTATTTCAGACTGGTGTGAATGTACACGCCGTCTATCGTCAGCCTCTCGCAGGCGTAAGGATTGATAGTCCAACTCGGCGAATTAAGAAACGACAGCCCGGCAATTTTCACATCTTTGCAGCGCAGCAGCAAAACCATGTGCGGGTACACCTTGCGCGTGTGAAGGTCTTTCGGAAAAGAGCGCATCAGGGGTTTGCCCAGCCTCTCCGCCAGCAGTTGGTTGTCGTGGATGTAGGCGTCGTTGAAATCGTTCAACCGCCACTCGTACTCTGCTTGTCCGTCGATGGTTCCCCGGCCCTCGATCGAGATATTCTCCAGGTCTTCGCCGTAAAGAAGCGTGCTTTTATCGAATGCGGCGTCGTATTGAGCTGCAAAAAGTGTGGCGCCCGCTTCAACATGAAACCTGACATGGCTGCGCAGGTGAATGGTTCCGGACGTATACTCGCCCGGAGGCAGGTACACCATGCCTCCCCCGGCTTTAGCGCAAGCATCCACCGCTTTCTGGATGGCCTCGCGGGCGTAGTCCGCTTTCCTGCCTGTGGCGCCGTAATCTTTCACGTTGAAGATGGCGACATTCCCTTCCGCCCGCAGGAGCGGCGCGGCAAGCGTAACTAAAACTGCAAGGAACAACCAACGCGTTCTTGCGGCAAGCGAGTGTGCCATCGTTCCTCCCTGTGGGCGCAACCTTTGCGGCTGCCACCGGGCGGCCAAAAGGGCCGGCCCTACGACTATACAATGCAATCGAAGCGTGTTTATAATGCGCAGTCGCTTGCAAGTCAATGAGTTCCTATGCCTATGAACCGAAGAACCTTTCTTCCATATCTTGTGACGCCGGTGCTTGCCGCGCCTTTGCAGCAGGCGGTCGCTCAGGCGAACTCGGCCCCTAACATGAAAATCACTCGCATCGACACCACCTATTGGCGGTCCGGGAGTGATCTGCCCTCCTGGAAACCGAACTGGGTTTGAGTACGTGTCTCGACCGATTCCGGGTTGGTGGGTCTTGGTGAAACTTATCCGCGAAACGAAGTGGAGGCAAGCGTGGTGCATTCGACCATCGCAGGTCTCCTGCTCGGGCGCGACCCTCGCGACATCGAGCGTATTTGGATTGAACTGTACCGCACCTTCGATTTTCAGGTTACCGGCGGCGCCGAGATGCGGGCTCTCAGCGCCATCGATCTGGCGCTTTGGGACCTGTTGGGGAAGTCCGTCAACCTGCCTGTTTATCGCCTCATCGGCGGCAAGTCAAATCCTGCGGTGCGCCTCTATAACACGTGTTTCCCCCATAAATACGACTTCACAAAAGAGCCGGATAAAATCATGCGCGAGTTGATCGACGGTTACGGGATCAAGGCGATCAAGATTTGGCCCTTCGATCGCGCCGCCCTACGCAATCAGCATGAGTACGTCACCAGCGCCGACCTCGAAGAAGGTCTCTACCCGGTCCGCCTGCTGCGCGATAAATTCGCGAATGAGATTGAAATCCTCATGGAGTTCCACTCTGGCTGGGACTTGACTTCGGCGGTCCGCATCGCCAAAGCGCTCGAACCCTATCGGCCCATGTGGCTCGAGGACATGCTGCTGCCGGGCAATTTCGAGCAGTACCGCCGACTGGCCGACGCCACGTCGATCCCCCTCACCGTTAGTGAGCGCCTGGCGGGGCGAATGCAATTCCTGCAATTGCTGGAATCGCGAGCGGCCAGATACGTCATGTTCGATGTGACCTGGTGCGGCGGGCTAAGCGAAGCCAGGAAAATCGCCAACCTGGCCGAAGCCTTCGAATTGCCGGTGGCGCCGCACACCGCGGGCGGGCCGCTCCTATTTTATGCTTCGACACACCTCTCAACTGCGCTCACTAACCTCGCCATCCAGGAAAGTTGCCAGGTGTTCTACGAATCCACCTGGCCCACGATGCTGAACAATACCCTTGTCCCGAAGGATGGCGCCATACGCGTTCCCGAATTGCCGGGCTTTGGAATGGAAATCAAGCCGGAAGTGTGGACGCACCCCGCCGCTGTCACAAGGACGACCACCCTGTAGGGGGACGGCTTGCCGCCCCCTTGGAGTCTGCTGAAAAATCCATCCCGACTGTCATCCTGAGCGCAACGAAGGATCTCTGCAGTTCGCCTTGGCCAGCGAAATCAAACAACTGGAGAGATCCTTCCTTCGCTTCACTCAGGACTGCCCCGATCGGCTCGGGACTCCTCATGATGACAAGCTCAAGGGCTTCTCCCGCAGCCTGGTACAGCGCCCATCCAGTGCGATACTCCGGCTGAATGAGCAGGCCAGCCGAGGGGACCCATGCACGATTGCTCGTTTTCTATTGATTGTTTGGATTTCGGCGGGCGATTATACACCTAAGTCCGCGGGAGCAAGGTTCGAGCGGTAAACCGTATGGGCTTCTATGCGAAACACATCCTGCCCCGCCTCCTCGATTTGGCGATGAGGAATAAGGAGACAGCCCGCCTGCGTGCTGCCTGGATTCCTCAAGCTCGGGGCGAGGTACTGGAGATCGGCATCGGCTCGGGGCTGAACTTGCCGTTCTATTCTTCCGAGGTCCACCAGATCTACGGCGTGGACCCTTCGGTTGAGCTCCAGCGGATGGCGCGCCAAAGGGCTACAACCGGCCGCGGAAAGGTAGAATTCCTGACGCAATCCGCGGAGGAACCGCTACCGCTGGCCAGTGCAACCATCGATACAGTCGTAGTTACCTGGACGGTCTGCTCCATACCGAACGCAGCAAAAGCACTTCAGGAGATGAAGCGAGTTCTGAAGGGGAGCGGCCGTCTCATCTTTGTCGAACACGGCCGCGCTCCCGATCCTGCTGTTGCGGCCTGGCAAGACAGACTGACACCTGTTTGGAAGCGCATCACGGGCGGCTGCCACTTGAACAGGCGGATTGACGAGCTCGTCATGGAAGCGGGGTTTCAAATATCCGACCTTAAAACGTGTTACGTCGCGGGGCCGCGCCCTATGACGTACACTTACCAAGGGATCGCGCAGCACCTATAAGGAGCAATCGAGAATGGAATCATCTAACAAAGGTGGAAGCAGTTCGGCGGAACGGAATCTGGTTGGCCGGGTGGCTTTGGTGACGGGAGGATCGCGAGGCATTGGGCGCGCTACGTGCCTTGAGTTGGCCCGGCGCGGCGCGGCGGTGGCGGTCCTATGCCGAAGCCGCATCAAGGAAGCTCGAGAAGTGGCCGAACAGATCGAGTCAGCCGCGGGCCGGGCGCTGGCCATCGACGCCGACGTGCTCGATCCGGAAGCGATTAAACGTTCGGCAAGAGAAGCGGCCGCGAAGCTGGGCAGCATCGACATTCTGGTGAATAACGCCGGCGAGATGACTGACTTCTCGGTGCTCGATATGAAAGACGAGGATTGGGAAAAGTCTCTGGCCATTAACTTAACCTCCGCCTTCCGCTACGTGCGCGAATGCATTCCATCCATGAAGGAACGACGCTGGGGGCGGATCATCAACGTTTCATCACAGGTGGTTTATACCGGGTCGAACAATCATGCACATTACTCCGCCGCCAAATCGGGCTTGCTGGGGTTTACCTTTTCCTTGACGAAAGAGCTGGGGCCATTCGGAATTACCGCCAACGTGGTCGCTCCGGGACGAATCGTCACGGACTTGCTCACGGAACGGATGGCCGGGCGCGAGAAGGAATGGATGACCCAGACGCCTATGCGCCGATTCGGGCAGCCCGAGGAAGTGGCTTCTGCTATAGCCTTCCTGGCCTCGGAAGGCGCCAGCTATATTACCGGCGCGGTCATCAACGTGAACGGGGGACTGGTGATGGGATGAGGGAATTGAATGATTGATTCATTGAGTCATTGAGTCATTGCGTCATTGACTCATTGCGAATTGAAAAATGGCCTTCTCCTTTGGGGTCTGTGTGAAAGCCTCATTCAGGCTGTCATTCCGAGCCCTTCGCTTGTCATTCTGAGCGGAGCGAAGAATCTCGCTCTGCCGCTCAGGGTAAACTCCGCGAGGAATCTCGCTCTGAAAGTTTTCAAGGGCAGAGCGAGATTCCTCGTCGCCTGCGGCTCCTCGGAATGACAGCAAAAACGAGCTCTCACTCAGCACGATGCCGGGCCGAACTCAGCGATTCCTCATGATTGCACTTGTCAATTCAGCTTCACGCCGTGGACTTCAGCGAGGAGTTCCACGGTCCTCGCGATTTCGTGCTGGCTCCTCTCCTGCGACCACGCAAGCTCTTTGCCCAAGATCTCTGCCAGCTCCGCTAAGAGTCCATGGCTCAACTGCCCTAACAGAGCCATGATAGTTCGTCTGAGGATGAGGTCGTCCAGGTGCACAACCCGTTCGTGAGAAGCCAGGAATTGAATTTCCCGCCGGGTGAATTCAGGCAGCGCCCGCAGTGGCCGGTCGGGCTCCATGCTGATGAATTGCGCCACGTCGGCCGCACGAGTCCCATACCGCTCGAGTAATCCCGCCAGGCGCTCCACAGGTAAGCGAGTTTCCGCTGCAACAGAGGTTAGCCATGCGCTCTGCTGCGCTGCGGTGGTTGGGTAGTCCTTGCCGCCGCCGATGGGCGCCGTGGCAGAACTGGCCGAACGTGGACGTCCCAAGTGGCCGAGTATTTTATCCGCCACTTGCTCGCTGAACGCGCGGAAGGTGGTCCACTTTCCTCCGATCAGAGAGTAAACGGGAAAGTCAATTCCATTGCCCGCCGGGAGAACTTCACAGCTATGATCGCGACTGATTTCGCCGGGAGTGAAGGAATCACTGTGCGGCAGCGGGCGCACACCGCAGAATCGATACACTATGTTGGACCGGTCCAACGGGCGCGACAGTGAGGGGAAAACCTGGCGGACGGATTCGAGGATGTAGTCGACCTCATCCTCCTCGCAAGCGGCTTTCTCGGGATCGGAAACAGGGATGTCGGTTGAACCCGCAATCACCTTCCCGTAAACAGGATAGAAAATGCAAATACGCCCGTCTGCGTTGGCAAAGTAGAGCATCTCGCCTCGCGTTGCGGCCAACAATTCGGGGTGATCAAGCACCAGGTGCGAGCCCTTCGTGCCACCGATGTACTGAGTCTGCTGACCAAGCCGCCGATTGGTGAAATCGATCCAAGCCCCTGTCGCATTGACGACGATCCCGGGCTTGACTTCCAATCTCTCGCCCCCTATCTCATCTTTCAGAACGACCTTGTTGCCGGTCGCTCGCTCGAGGCTTACATAATTCAGGGCGCGCGCGGTGGAACATTGCCTCTCGGCATCCAAGACCAGTTCCAGGCAGAGGTGTTCGGGGTAACTGATCCAGGCGTCGAAGTACGTTGCGGTGCAGACGATATCAGGGTGGAGGTAAGGCCGCTCGACCAACGAGGCACGCCGAGACTTGAAATGGTGAGCGGGTAGGCCCTGGTGCCTCCCTGCCAGGAGGTCGTATAAAGAGAGCCCGATTTTGCAAAGCAACGCTCCCCTGCCGCGCGGCCGCATTTTGAGGCCCAGAAATCTCGCGGGAGCTGAGAGCAGGCCCTCGGTCCAACCGAAGATGGGAATGGTGGTGGGGAGTGGCCTTACATAATGAGGAGCGTTCTTGAGCAAGCGGTTTCGCTCGCGCAAGGATTCCCTGACCAGGCGGAATTCGCCGTTCTCGAGATATCGCAGCCCGCCGTGAATGATGCGAGTGGAAGCGGAACTGGCGCCGGAGCAGAAATCGGCTTTCTCCACCAGCAGCGCATCCACTCTTTCGAGCGCCAGTTCACGAAGCAATCCAACGCCGTTAATTCCGCCTCCCACGATGAGGACTGAAACTTCCGGCTGGAGTCGAATGGCCGCAAGCTGTTCTTCCCGGGTCATTCAGTTACCGATGCTGAGGCGGGCGGATCAGTTCCCCGCACTTTCGGCAGTGTTGGCGCCGCCGGGCGTTCAGAGTCCGGCAGGCCGGACAAACGATATACATGGCGCGCGCGAAGAGATGAGTCAGCAGCCAAGCGCCTCCCAGGATAGCGGCGGCGAAGGCGGCATTGAGAAGGATGGACGCCATGCAAGTGCAGCGACGGGCAGCGGCCGGATCGCTGGTCCTGCCCGCCAGTGCCGCGTTACGTAAATAGGTGAAACACGCCGGCCGCATGCTGTCATGCTGAGCGAAGCGAAGCATCCCCGCAGTTTTACGGAGAAAAAGACGACAACTGCAGAGACCCTTCGCTGCGCTCAGGGTGATAGACCACCTGGTGTTTCACTTTCTTCGGTAACGCAACACTTGCTGCTCGTTACTGCTGTTTGGCGCGAGCCGAGCGGACAGCTTCGATGAACTTACGGGCATTGGCGACCACCACGTCCAGTTTGCCTTCTCTGAGGACTTTCACATTCACCAGTTCCCCACCCACTGCCACTGCCGCAGCCCCGGCCTTGATGAACTCCGGAGTGGTTTCGAGGTTGACTCCGCCCGTGGGAACAAAATCGATCTGAGGGAAGGGGCCCTTCAGCGCCTTGATGTACGCCGGACCGCCCACGGGTCCGCACGGAAAGATCTTTACCATGTCGGCGCCCGCCTGCCACGCGGCGACCACTTCCGTGGGTGTGAGCGCGCCAGGGAAACACGCCTTGCTGTACCGGCGCGCCACTTCGATCACTTGGGGATTGAGAGACGGGGTAACAATGAACTCCGCGCCCGCCAGCAGAGCCGCCCGGCAAGTTTCGGGATCGAGAATGGTTCCGGCGCCAAGCAGTACCTTATCACCGAACTTCTCGACCACGCGTTCCATCACGTGAAGGGCGTTGGGAACGGTCATGGTAATTTCGGCAATGCCGATCCCGCCCTCGATGATAGCCTCCGCGGCACGCAGAGCGTCCTCCGGCGAGGGCGCGCGAACGATGGGAACCAGACCGACTTCACGAATAAGCGATAGTGTCTTCTCTCGAGTCCACGACATGTATACCTCTCAAATCTAGGGGCTGGGTGCTGGGGACTAGGGGCTAGGGACGTGGAACGAATCATCAGTCGCGAATAGTGAATTGCGAACCGCCATTCACTATTCATCATTCACCATTCAGATTTGGTCTCCAGGTCCCCAGTCCCCGAGCGCTATCGCGCCACTCTAAGGCTCGCTCCCTTCAACAGATTTTCCACCTCTTGAAGCGTGGCCCAGTTGAAATCGCCGGGTATGGAATGCTTGAGGGCGCTGAAAGCATTTCCGTAGCGGACCGCATCGGCGTAAGACTTCTTCGTCAAGCAGCCGTAAATGAATCCGGCGCTGAAAGAATCGCCTCCGCCCAAGCGGTCCACAATTTCCAGTTCGTACTTTACATCGTCAAAGTATTGGCCGTCGGCGTAGGCAATGGCCGTCCAGGTATTGCGCCAGACGAGCGGGTTTTCTCGCAAGGTAATGGCCACAGCCTTGAACTTGAATTTCTCCTGGAGCCGCCGGGCCACATCCTTGTAGGTATCGCTGGATACCTGGGCGAAACCTTTGTCATCCGTGTGATCGGAGGCGGCAATTTTGAAGACGACCTTGGTGTCTTCCTCCGTGGTCATGAG